>Ga0302325_10003519_pt1 | contig 36869 bp, 31 predicted proteins | sample Palsa_T0_2_FD_201948 | JGI IMG/M metagenome (GOLD analysis project Ga0302325, IMG submission 201948) | Peat permafrost microbial communities from Stordalen Mire near Abisko, Sweden - Palsa_T0_2 | ecosystem: Environmental > Terrestrial > Soil > Palsa > Peat permafrost | place: Sweden: Abisko...
CGGCACGCCGCGTGATGAGATCGCCGCCGCGACCGGGCTGCTCGAGCGCGTGCAGTCCGGCGCACCGGTCAAGCAGCTGGCGGCGATCGGGACGCTGCTGGACGAGCTGGAGCGCCTCGACGGCGGCGACGATCTTCCGCACGCGCTGGTGCATCCGGACTTCGTCCCGGTCAACGCGATCGACGACGAGGACGCCGACCGCGAGCAAGCCGGACGGGGAGTGGTCGTGATCGACTGGACCGGCGCCGGCCACGGGCCACGGATCTGGTCGCTGGGCTTCCTGCTGTGGGCCGGCGGCGCCCGCAATCCGAGGCTGGTCGACGCCGTGGTCGCGCGCTACCGGCGCCGGATCACGCCCGAGACCGAGGAGCTCGACCGCCTCGCGGCCGTGATCCGCGGTCGCCCGCTGCTGCTGGACTGCTGGCGGATCGCCCACCGGGGCCATCCGCCGAGCGAGGTCGTCGCGCAGTCGCCTGAGCTGTATCGCCGCGCGCACCTGATCGCCGATCGCGCGCGGCGCGCGTTCAGCGAATGACCGACGACGCTCAGACCGGCGCGGACAGGCCGCAGAGCGCGACGACCTCGGCCGCGCACCCCCACGACCAGAACACGCCCCGGCTGTCGTGGCCATAGTCGTGGATCACGGTCACGCCGTGCCGGCGCTCTGACTCGAGCCTGACCGAGGGGCGGCTTGGCCGCAACCCGGTCTCGACGGCGAGGACCGGCGCCTGCGCCAGCGAGGGCAACGCTGCCGCCGCCCGCGTGACCGACGCACGGGCGATCTCCCAGTCGGGCGCCAGGTCGTCGCGGCCCGGGCGGCGGACGCCGCCGATCAGCACCCCCCGGCGGTGCGGGAAGGCGCCGATCACGTCGCCGGTGCCACCGCCCTCGAACGCGAACTCGTCCACGTCGGGCGCGTACACGACCACGTGCTGGCCCCAGACCGGTGCCACCGTGTCGTCGCCGGCGAGCAGCGTGGCGCCGAGCCCCGAGCAGTTGATCACGTACTCGGCCGCGGGATCGACCGCGGCCAGATCGCTCACCACCCGCTGCTCGATCGTGCCGCCGAGCGCCGTGACCCGGCCGGTCAGCCAGGTCAGGTAGCGGGGCATGTCGGCGAACGGCAGCTCGGCGGCGAAGCCGGACAGGAAACCTGGCGGCAGATCGGATGCGGGCAGCTCGCCGAGGTAGCCGGGCACCTGCGCCACCCACGGCGGCAGTCCGGGTCCGAGCTCCGGCGCCGAGAACAGCCGGCCGCGCACGAGGCGCACGCCGCTCGCCTGAACCTGCGCCAGCGCGCGGAACACCGTGTCCGACCGTCGCTCCCAGGTCAGCGAGCGCTCGCCGACGGATCCGAACGCCGGGCCGACCATCGCCCCCGCGACCGCCGACACGGTTCCGAGCGGCGGCTCGGCGGTGACGACGCGCACGTCGGCGCCGGCCTGCAGCAGCGAGACCGCGCACGTCAGCCCACTGACCCCCGCTCCGACGACTGCGATCCGCATCCACTCATGCTCCCACGTGGCCCGCGAGCCCCAATATCAAGACGGACAAGAACGTTCTGCTAATTTGTTTCGCTCGAAACAATGAGCACAGAGACATCATCCGTTCCAGATCTGGTGGAGACCGTCATTCGCGTCGGGCGCCACCTCGAGGCAGAGCTCGAGGAAGTCCTGGGCACGCACCGGCTCAGCCTCCAGAGCTTTTTCGTGCTGTCCGCACTCGCGCAGGCACCGGAGCGGACACTCACCCAGAAGCAGCTCGTGTCCGCCGCGGGGCGGACCTCGGGCACCACCAGCGTCCGACTGCATCGGCTGGCCCGCGCCGGCCTGATCGAGCGCGTCAAAGATCCCGAGGACGGCCGTGCGGTTCGCGTCACCCTGACCGACCGAGGCGGTCGCCTGGCCGACCGCGCCGCCGAGACCTACCGCGATCGCGCCTCGCAGCTGACCGCTGGGCTCGACGAGGGTGCGCCGGAGGTGACCGCGGCGCTCACGGGTTGGCTCGAGTTCTTCTCGCCCGCGCGGCGGGTCGCGCCGCGGCTCGGCGTCGTCGTTGCGCCGGCAGCCGTGGCGAACCGGATGCGGCGCGCGGTCGGGTTGGCCCCGACGAACGGGCTGCTGGTGATCGGCGTCGAGCCCGACGGCCCAGCGGCCGCCGCGAGCCTGGACCAGGGCGATCTGATCCAGACCGTCTCGGGGCAGCCGATCCACAGCACCGGTGACCTCGAGCGTGCGCTCGCGCACGTGCGCGAGCGCGTGACGATCGGGGTGCTGCGTGGCGCCGATGCCCGTCAGGTCGAGGTGAGCTTCCCGTGAGTGCCGTCGCGGCCCCTGATGGGCGCCCGGGCGTCGACAGCTCCGCTGAAGCGCTCGATGCCTACTCGCTGACGGTCACCACGGTCGCTGAGCGGCTGTTGGCGTCGGTCGCCAACGTGCGCGTCGAGCGACAGACCCGCCGCGGCCCCGCGATCGGCGCCGGCAGCGCGGTCGTGATCGCGCCCGACGGGTACCTGTTGACCTCGGCCCATGTGGTCCAGCGGTCACGCGGCGGATCGGTGGGCTTCGGCGACGGCCGGGAGCTGCGGTTCACCGTTGTCGGGCGCGATCCGCTCTCGGACCTGGCCGTGCTCGGAGCCGAGGGCCGGGACCTGATCGCCGCCGAGCTCGGCGAGGCGTCCGCGCTGCGCGTCGGTCAGCTGGTGGTCGCGATCGGCAATCCGAACGGGTTCGGCGGCTCGGTCACGGCCGGCGTCGTCAGCGGACTCGGCCGGTCGCTGCCGGTCGGCTCACGCGGGGGACCGCAGCGGCTCGTCGAGAACGTGATCCAGACCGACGCGGCGCTGAACCCGGGCAACTCCGGCGGCGCACTCGCCGATGGGCGCGGACGCGTGGTCGGGATCAACACGGCGGTCGCCGGGATCGGGCTCGGGCTGGCCGTGCCGATCAACGATGCGACGCGCGCGATCGTCGCGGCGCTGATCCGGGACGGCCGCGTCGACCGGGCCCAGGTCGGGATCGCCGCGGCGCCGGCACCGCTGCCGCCGGCGATCGCCAGGCGACTCGGCCGTGACCGCGGCATCGCCGTGCTGAGCGTGATCGAGGGCGGTCCCGCCGACCGTGCGGGCGTCCGGACCGGCGACGTGCTCGTCGGCGTCGAGGGCCAGGCGCTCGCCGACGCGACCGATCTGCAGCGGCTGATGGTCGGCGAGCGGATCGGCCGCCCGTTGCGCGCGACCGTGCTGCGCGCCGGCTCGCTGTCGGACGTGACGATCGTGCCGACGCCGCTCGGAGTCGACTGACTCAGGAGCGCAGCTCAGGCGACGACGGCTGCAGCGCCCAGCCGCGCGCTCGGCGACAGATCGATCGCGGCCGACTCGCCGAGCGCAGTCGCGGCCAGCGCCTCGCCGATCGCAGGGGCGTGCTTGAACAGGTTCTGTCCGATCAGGAAGTGCGCGCCGCCGGCGCTCCACAGCGCGAACGCGTCGGTGCCCCATTCGAGCTCCGTGACCCAGCAGTGCCGCGCGTGCGACGCCGCCGGTTCCACGCCGGGCAGCATGTGGTTCGCATACCTGACCGTGCGATCTGCGACGGCGGCCAGGCCGTCCGGATCGATCAGCCCGCCATCGGGGTGGATCGCCGCCTCGGTCACGCCGACGGCGTAGGCGCCGTTGCCCGGCAGCGGGTCGCCGTACCCGTGCGTCTCTCCCGACGCGCCGCTCGCATCCAGCAGACACGCCAGCCGCGACGGCGGTGCCGAGCGCAGCGCGAACGCCAGGCGCACGTGCAGCGATGAGCGCAGCGGCAGCTCGATCCCGTTGCCATGCGCAAGCCCGGCGGTGCCAAGTCCCGCGCAGACGAGCACCTGGTCGTGCTCGGCGGTCGCGTCGCCGCGGCGGACCTCGACCGTCTGACGCGGCGTCGGGCGGACCGACATCACCTCGTCGAACACGATCCGGTCGGCGACGGCGGCGCGCAGCAGCTCGATCGCGGTCCGGGTCCTGATCACGCCGCCGTCCTCGTCGAGCAGCAGCTCGTGCGACCCGTCCTGGTCGAGCAGGATCGGCAGCGCCGCCGCCACCTCGACGGCGTCGACCAGGCGCGTGGACACGCCGGCGGCGGTCAGTGCCGCCTGACGCTCGCGCGCCGCCGAGCCGAGGAAGACGACGCCGTCACGGGACACAAGCTCGCGTCCGGATTCGCGCTCCCATTGGCGCCAGCGCTCCAGTGAGCGCCGCGCGAACGTGATCAGCCGGGGGTCGTCGTGGGCGTGGCGGAAGATCCGCGAGTCGCCGCCGGACTGGCCGTTGCCCGGCACGCCGCGCTCGTACACGGTGACCGACGCGCCGCGCTGTGCCAGCGCGTAGGCCGTCGACAGGCCGACGATGCCGGCGCCGACGACGGCGATGTCTGCCGGGTCGCTCATCGAAGGTTCAGCGAGCCGAACTGACGCCGGATCAGCGTGACCCGTGCCTCCAGATCACCATCACGCCGTCGCCGATCGTCAGCAGCACGTTGTGCACGAGTGGGTCGTCGTCTGCCTGCTGGGCGAGCGCGCGGACGCCGCGGGTGCTGTCGTCATCCGCCTCGGGATCGAACGCCCGTCCGGACTGCAGCATGTTGTCGGCGACGATCACCCCGCGCTCCGCGAGCTTGGGCGCGACTCGCTCGTAGTAGGCGGGATAGTCGTTTTTCCACGCGTCGATGTAAACGAGGTCGAACGGCCCTTCGAGCCGGTCGAGCGTCTGCAGCGCGTCGCCGACGATCAGCTCGATCCGATCCGCGTAGCCGCTGTCGTCGATGTTGCGGCGGGCCGTGGCCGCCGTGTCGGCGTCGACCTCCAGCGTCGTGACCCGCCCGTCGGACGGCAGCGCGGCCGCCATCGAAACCGCGCCCACCCCGGTGAACGTGCCGATCTCCAGCACGCGGCGAGCGTTACCAACGATGATCAAGGCTTCCAGCAGACGCGCCTCGGCGAGCCCGCTCATCATCTGTGACGATCGCTGACCGGCGCGGGTCCGAGCGGCGATCTCGGACACGACGTCGCCGAACGGCGACGTGTGACTGGCCGCGTAGGACTCGGCCCCGGATGCGATCAGTTCGGCCACGGCCAGTCAGCCTATCCAGCCGCCGGCCGGCCGGCCCGCCTCACCCGTGGACGTCCGCCAGCCAGGCGAGCAGCAGCTCGTTGACCTCGCGCGGCGCCTGCTGCTGGACCCAGTGACCCGCGCCCTCGATCACGGCATGGACGCGCAGGTCGGTGACCCACCCGTCCATCACCGCGGCCGGCATGAACCGCCGTACCGGGTCCCGCTCGCCGGTGAGGAACAATGCCGGCGACGTGATCTTGCGCTCCGCGACATGCGCCGTCCGTTCCCAGTTGCGGTCGAGGTTGCGGTAGTAGCTCAGCCCGCCGTGAAAGCCGGTCCGCGCGAACGTCCGCACGTAGACGTCGAACTCGTCGTCGGTCATGAACGGCGGCGTCCGCGGTTGGTCGCCGGTGTCGGCCGCCCACGCCGCATCCCATACGCGTGAGGTCGCCAGCGTCCGGCGGACGTCACGCGCGAGCGCCGCTTCGGCGATGCCGGGCCGTTGGAACCAGACCATGTAGAAGTCCTCGCCAAGGTGCTTGCGCATCAGGCCCAACGGAGGCGCCGGCGCCCGCGGCGCGAACGGGACCGACAGCCCCGCCACGGCCAGCACCCGCTCGGGATGCAGCCACGCCGTCTTCCAGGCCACGTCCGCGCCCCAGTCGTGGCCGATCACCGTGCCGCGCTGTACCCCGGCGTGATCGAGCAGCCCGAGCACGTCGGCGGCGAGCACGTCGACCGCGTAGCGCTCGGCCTCGTCGGGCACGTCGGAGTCGCCGAACCCGCGCATGTCCGGGACGATCACCCGATAGCCGGCTTGCGCCAGTGGCTCGATCTGGTGGCGCCAGGAGAACCCGAGCTCCGGGAAGCCGTGCAGCAGCACGAGCACGGGCCCGTCGGCCGGGCCGTGCTCGGCGACCGCCAGCTCGATCCCGTTGATCGGCAGTCGCGGGCTCACCCGACGGCCACCTGCGCGACCGCGTCGACGAGCCGTCGCACGTCGGAGCGGTCGTTGTAGAGCACCAGGCTGGCGCGGACCGCGCCGCCGCTGTCGCCCAGCCCGAATCGCTGCATCAGCTCGTAGGCGTAGTTGTCGCCGTTCCAGACGTTGATGCCGTGCCGGTTGCACGCTGCCACCACGTCGGCGGGGGAGACGCCGCGCACGACGAATGAGATGGTCGAGGTGCGCCGTCGCGCGGAGCCGAGGATCCGGACCCCGTCGACCGCCGCCAGGCCGTCGCGAGCGACCGTCGCCAGCTCGTCGAGGTAGCGCTCGGTCGCGCCCATCGTCGCCAGCACCCGCTGCCGACGGGAGCCGGCCTCGTCGGTCAACCCGGCGATCCAGTCGACCGCGGCGGCAACGCCGGCCAACTGCTCAAACGACGCCGTCCCGCGCTCGAACCGCTCCGGCCCCTGATCGGGTGACGGGACCAGTTTGCGCGGCTCGAGCCCTGCCAGCAGCGCCGGGTCGGCGATCACCGCGCCCGCGTGGGGACCGAACCACTTGTAGCTCGAGCACGCGTAGAAGTCGGCGCCGAGCGCGGCGATGTCGGTCGGACCATGCGGCGTGGCGTGGACGCCGTCGACGAAGATCAGCGCTCCGGCCGCGTGAGCTCGGTCGGCGATCGCGCGGACGTCGGGCCGGGTACCGATCGCGTTGGAGGCGGCGGTGACCGCGACCAGCCTGGTCCGCTCGCCGATCACGCCATCGAACGCTTGGACGGGCAGCTCGCCGCTGTCGACGTCGAACTCGGCCCAGCGGACGGTCGCGCCGGCGCGCTGCGCGGCGAGCACCCACGGGCGGATGTTGGCGTCGTGGTCAAGCGACGAGACGACGACTTCGTCGCCGGGCCCCCACGAGCGCGACAGCGTGTCGGCGAACATGAACGTCAGCGTCGTCATGTTCGGGCCGAGCAGCACCCCGTCGGGGGAGCCACCGACCAGATCCGCGACGGCGCGTCGTGCCGCGTTCACCGTCTCGGTGCTGCGCTCCGAGCCCGGGAACGCACCATGGACGTTGGCCATCGCCGCGCGCATCGCACCCACCATCGCATCGATGACCGCCGAGGGCAGCTGCGTCCCGGCGGCTCCGTCGAGCGCGGCCCGTCCGTCGCGCAGCGCCGGGAACTCGCCGCGGATCTCCTCGATGCGGCGTGCCAGCCCGAACGTGTCGGATGTTCCCTCGACTGCGGTCATGCTCACCTCTCCTCGCGCTCGTGTGGCGATGAGTAGATCACGAACCGTAGGTCGGGACGGTTGATGACGAATCACGCCGGACAGTCCGGCGTGATTCGCCATGTTCCCGAGCGCGATCTGAAACCAGGGGCGGCGCCGGGTCGCGCCTTGGTCGTCCTAGCCTGCGCGCAGGCCGTCGAGCGCGATGTCGAGGATCCGCTGCACCTGTCCAGGATCGCCCGTCTGGATCTTCGAGATCCCCGCGACCATCTGGATCACGTCTGGCAGGTTCGCGTCAGCGCGCACGACGCCGGCCTCCTGAGCGCGTCGCAGCAGCGGCTCGCCAGCGGTGTACATCGAGGTGCGGCAGCCCATGAACAGCGGCGAGTCGCGGTCCATGTAGTCCAGCAGTTCGGCAGCGAGCGCCTGCTTGGTCGCCATGTAGCCGACGAATCCGTGCAGCCAGGCGACCAGCGCATCCCAAGGCTCCAGCTCGGCGAACTCGGCGGCCGAGCGACACAGCGACTCGACCTCCTCGGCGTAGACGGCTTCGAGCAGCGCTTGGCGGTTGGGGAAGTGGCGGTACAACGTGCCGATCCCGACCCCCGCCTGGCGCGCGATCTCCTCGAGTGACGTGGCGGACCCGCCGGCCGCGAACGCGGCGCGCGCCGCGGTGAGCACCTTCTCGCAGTTACGGCGCGCGTCGGCGCGCATCGGTCTGGTGCGCTGCGTGTCGGTGATCGTGTGTTGCTCGATGGTGCTCATTTCGGCCCTCCCCGAATCTACCGCTTGACAAAACGGAGGCATCCTCCGTATAGTCTCTAGCGGAGGCACCCTCCGAATATTGGGAAATATTTGCGGAGGCATCCTCCAGATTACCACCGGCCCACGGGCCAATCAACAGTTCGGACCCTTTATGCCCCACCTCTCACCACTTTCTTCGCTTTCCGCCAACCCCGACCGCCGGCGCTGGATGTCGCTCGTGGTCGTCTGCTTGGCGCAGCTGATGATCGTGCTCGACACGACGATCGTGAACGTCGCGTTGCCCTCGATCCAGCACGATCTCCACTTCACCCAGGGGAACCTCACCTGGGTCATCGACGCGTTCCTGGTCACGTTCGGCAGCTTCCTGCTGCTGGCCGGGCGGCTCGGCGATCTCCTCGGCCGTAAGCGCGTCTTCCTGCTTGGCCTGACCATCTTCACGATCGCGTCGGTGCTGTGCGGCGTCGCGCCATCCCAGGGTTTCCTGATCGGCGCTCGCTTCCTGCAGGGCATCGGTGCCGCGTTCCAGGCGTCGGTGATCCTGGCGATCATCGTCACCGAGTTCCCCGAGCCCGCCGACCGTGCCCGCGCGATGAGCGCGTACGTGTTCGTGTCGGTCGCCGGTGGGTCGCTCGGCTTGTTGGCGGGCGGCGTGCTCACCCAGGCGCTCAGCTGGCACTGGATCTTCTTCGTCAACGTCCCAATCGGTCTGGCCACGCTGGCGCTCGGCCGGGCGCTGGTCCCCTCCGACCGCGGGTTGGGGCTCCAGCACGGGATTGATTGGCTCGGCTCGGTCCTGGTCACGCTCGCCCTGATGATCGGCGTCTACGCGATCGTCCAGGCGACCAGCCACGGCTGGGCATCGGCCCAGGTGCTCGGCTTCGGCGGCCTCTCGCTCGTCCTGCTGGGCGCGTTCGGCGTGCTCGAGTCGCGTCTGGAGAACCCGATCATGCCCCTGCGGATCCTGTCGGTCGGCGGCCTCGTCGGCTCGAGCGTCGTCCGCGGCTTCGTCGTCACCGGCATGTACTCGACGTTCTTCCTCGGCACGCTGTACCTCGAGCACGTCCGTCATTTCACGGCGCTGCAAACCGGCCTCGCCTACATGCCGTGGACGATCACGGTCGCGATCATGTCGCTCGGCGTGACCTCCCGCCTCGTCGCCCGCTTCGGCGCGAGACAAGTGCTGCTCGGCGGCATGGTGGCCGTGATCGGCGGCCTGATGCTGCTGACCACAACCGGACCGCACACCGCGTTCTTCCCGACGATCGGCGTCTCGTTCTTCCTGATCGGGCTCGGGATCGGCACGGCGTTCATGCCGCTGCTGCAGATCGCGATGGCGAGTGTGCCCGCCGCCGACGCCGGCCTGGGCTCGGGCATCGTCAACGTCTCCCAGCAGATCTCGGGGGCGCTCGGCCTGGCGGTGCTGTCGACGATCGCGACCAACCACACGAAGTCGCTGGCCGCCGGGGGAGCCTCGGCCACCCATGCGCTGATCGGCGGCTACCACCTCGCGTTCACGATCGGAGCGCTGGCCGTCGCGGTCGGGATCGTCACGGCGCTGGTCGTGCTCCGAGCCCGGCGTGAGGTGCCCCAGGCCGCGCCCGTGCCGGCGCTCGACCCGGTCCCGGCTGACGGGCCCGCGTTCGAGAACTTCGCGCTCGATCTGCTGGATCCGGATCTGGCCGCCGCGCTCGAGAGCGAGTCCGACGACGAGCACGATTTCGGGCTCCCGTTCGACTTCGATTCGGCGCCCGCCGGTGCTGACGTCGAGGGGTACTGATCCGTCACTCGCCGTGATGGCGGCTCGGCCGGGCGCCCGTCCGATCCGCCACCCGCCGTGATGCCGGCTCGGCCGGGCGCCCGTCGTGATGACGGGCGCCCGGCGTAGGCTTGCTCAGATCGTGACCGGCGAGCTCGAGTCCACCGACATCGCCACCCAGTTGGCGCGCCGCCGCGCCGCGGCGGCCGCGGCTTGGGAGCTGCGTGACGAGCTCGTCCTGATCGGCGCCGGCGATCCGATCCACATCCCGGGCCGCGCCGACCTGACCTATCCGTTCGTCGCTCACTCCGAGTACTACTGGCTGACCGACCGCAACCTGCCCGGCGGCGTGCTGGCGTTCGATCCGGGCGAGGGCTGGTCGCACTTCTCGGCCCCGGTCACCGAGGCCGACCGGTTGTGGTCCGGCGCTGTGGCCGGCGAACCGGACGGGCCGACGTCGGACGAACTGCCGGCCTGGCTGGACAGTGGCGACCGCGCCACGCGCGCGGTGTGGCTCGGCTCGCCGCCCGCCGGCGCGCCCGCTCCCGGCGCGCTGACCGAGCGGCTGCGCCTCCAGCTGAGCGCCGTCCGCCGGCCCAAGGACGCCGTCGAGCTCGAACGGATGCGCGTCGCCCAGCAGGCCACCAAGCACGCGTTCGCGACCGCGTCCGCGCTGATCGCCGACGGCCTGACCGAGCGCCAGCTGCAGATCGAGTTCGAGGCGGCTGCGTTTCGACATGGCGGGACGGCGATGGGCTACGACACGATCGTCGGCTCGGGCCCCAACGCGGCGGTGCTGCACTTCATGCCCACCGGTCGGGTCATGCGGCGCGGCGAGCTGGTGCTGATCGACGCGGGCGCCGAGCAGTTGGGCTACGTCTCGGACATCACCCGCACGTTCTGCGTGGGCGGCGTGTTCGACGAGACCCAGCAGGAGCTGCACGCCGTCGTCCACGCTGCGCAGCGGGCGGCGATCGACCGCGTGACCCCCGGCGTTGAGTGGCGCGACGTCCACCGGACGGCGGCGTTGGCGATCGCCGACGGTCTGTCCGCGGCCGGGATCCTGCGCGGCCGGGCGGAGTCGCTGGTGGAGTCCGGCGCGGTGGGCCTGTTCTTCCCGCACGGGATCGGCCATCTCGTCGGGCTCGGCGTCCGTGATGCGGGCGAGCCGCTGTACGAGCGCCGCGACGAGCCGCGCCCGTACCCGAACCTACGAGTCGACCTGCCGCTCGAGCCCGGGATGGTGGTCACGGTCGAGCCCGGCGTCTACTTCGTGCCGGCGCTGTTGCAGGACCCCGAGCGCCGTGCCCGCCATCGGGCCGAGGTCGACTGGCCACGGGTCGACCGGATGCTCGGCTTCGGTGGGATCCGGATCGAGGACAACCTGCTGGTGACGGCCGGCGGCCACGAGATCATCACCGCCGACGTGCCGCTGCTGGGCTGACCCGTTCAGCGGATGCGGGAGGCCGCTGGTCAACGACCAGGTGATCAGCAACTCGATCGCAGTCCGCCGGAGATCGCCACTGTGTCGGCGCGCAGGCCGAGCCGGAGCGTCTCCAGCGAGATCACCTGATCGGTGGCGACGTTGCCGAGGTTGACATCGGCGCCCGCCCGGAGGATCAGGCACGCCTGCTGCTGGCGCCGCGGCGCCTCGAAGATGACCCGCTCGCGTCCCACCTGAGCCAGGATCTCCTCCAGCAGCCCGGTGCGGACCTCGCCGGAGGCGTCGAACAGGCCGACGCTGCCGCTCTCGCGTCCCTCGGTGATCGCCCACGTGGCTCCGGCCGCGAGGTCATCGGTCAGCTCGTCGATCCACTCGCCGGCGACCGGGATCACGGGCTGCTTGGAGCCCACCTCGGAGAGCACCAGGAACTCGTCGCAGAGCTCGGCGACGAGGGTGCGCTTGCGCTCCGGGGACATTCCGAGCGCCCCATTGGAGACCTCCACGCAGTCGACGCCGAGCGCCCGGATCCATGACACGAAGCGCTCCATCTGACCCTGCGCCTCGACGATCTCCAGCAGCGTGCCGCCCAGGCAGGCGTGCACCCCGACCCGCCGGCAGGCCTGCACCTTCTCGGCGATCGTGGGGCTGACATAGGCCGTCCCCCAACCGAACTTCACGACGTCGATGAACGCTCCCGCCTGCTCCAGCAGCGACTCCAGCTCGGCGACCCCGAGACCCGCGTCCAGGACGTGGGTCACGCCGGATCGACGCGGCTTGGCCGTCCGCTCCGGGAGCGAGAGGAAATCCGCCCCCACCGGACGCCCGTCGCCGTTGCCCTGAGGGCTCACAGGGCCCGCTCCGCCTGGCGGGCGGCCAGCAGCAGCGGATCCCAGACGGGCGCGAACGGCGGCGCGTAGCTGAGGTCAAAGCCGGCGAGGTCCTCCACGGTCGCGCCCGCGTGCAGGGCGGCGGCGATCACGTCGACGCGCTTGGCGACCCCCTCACGCCCGGCCAGCTGGCCGCCGAGCAGCCGGCCGGAGCCCCGCTCGGCGAGGAGGGTGACCGTGATCGGCTCCCACCCCGGGTAGTACACCGCGCGGCTCTTGTGCTCGATTGTGATGGCCGCGGCGTCCAGGCGGGCCGCGCGCGCCTGGCGCAGCGTCAGTCCCGTGCGCGCCACCTCCAGCGCACAGACCTTGAGCACGCTGGTGCCGGCGACGCCGCCGAACTCCTCGGCGAGACCGCCGATGTTGGCCCCGGCGACCCGGCCCTGCTTGTTGGCGGTCGTCCCCAGCGGGATGTAGGTCGGCTCGTCGTGCAGCAGGTGGCGAGTCTCGACGCAGTCGCCGGCCGCCCAGATCCCGTCGACCCCGGTCCGCATCCCGGGATCCACCCGGACGCCGCCGAGGGGACCGAGCGCCAGGCCCGCCGCCCGCGCCAGCTCGGTTTCGGGCCGCACTCCGATCCCCATGATCACGATCTCGGCGCCGATCACGCGATCGGCGGTGCGCACCGCTCGCACGCGGCCGTCGCCCTCGATCTCCTCCACGCTCGCCTCGGTGATGACCTCGACCGCGTTGCGGCGCAGCTCCGTGACCACCAACGCCGCGATCTGGGGATCGACGAGCGCCAGGATGTCGGCCTCACGCTCCAGGATCGTGGTCGCCACCCCACGCGCGCGCAGCGCCTCGGCCATCTCCAGACCGATGTAGCCGCCGCCGACGATCACCCCGCGGGCGGGCTGCTCGGACTCGATCCAGCGGTCGATCGCCAGCGCGTCCTCAATCGTGCGCACGGTGAAGCAGCCGTCGAGCGCGATCCCCGGGATGGGGGCGATCGGGGCGGCGCCGGTGGCGATCAGCAGCTCGTCGTAGTCGACCGTGCGATCGCGTCCGGAGTCCAGGTCGCGCACCGAAAGGGTGCGCCGCAGCGGGTCGATCTCGGTGACCTCGTGGCGGACATGGACCTCGACTCCTTCGCCGGCGAGCTCCTCCGGGCTGCGCATCACCAGGTCGCGATGGTCGCCGATCACCCGGGAGACGAAGTACGGGAGGCCGCACGCCGTATAGGAGCAGTACCCGGTGCGTTCGAACACCGTCACCTGGAGCTGCGAATCCAGCCGGCGGGCGCGCCCGGCCGCGCTCAAGCCGGCGGCCACACCCCCGATGACGATCAGTCGGCGAGCCACGAACGCCGGGTCGTCAGTTGCCCGGCAGCGGGATCACCAGCAGGCGCGGCTCGGTCATCTCCTGGATCGCCGCGGTCACGCCCTCGCGCCCGTACCCGGAGTCACGGACCCCGCCATAGGGCATCTGCACGGCGCGGAAGAACGGCGCGTCGTTGACGATGATCGCCCCGGCCTGAATGGTCTCGTGAGCCACCATCGCCTTGCTCAGATCACGGGTGAAGACCGCCGCCTGCAGGCCGTAGCGTGTGGCGTTGGCGAGTTCGAGAGCCTCGGCGAAGGTCGCGTAGCGGCTGATGCAGACCACCGGGCCGAAGATCTCCTCCTTCCAGCAGCTGGCCTCGTGCGGGACATCGGCGAGCACCGTCGGCGTGACGAACGCCTCGGTGCGCTCGGCGCCGCGCAGCACCCGTGCGCCGAGCTGCTGCGCTTCGCTGACCCACTCCTGGACGCGGACCGCCGCCTCGGTGGTGATCATCGGGCCGACGTCGGTGTGCTCGTCAAGCGGGTCGCCGATCACCAGCTGGTCGACGCCGTCCAGATAGCGCTGCACGAACTCGTCGTGGATCTCGTCGGCGACGAGGATCCGCTGGGTCGACAGGCACACCTGCCCGGCATAGGCGAACGCGCCGAACACCAAGCGGGCGACGGCGAACTCCAGATCGGCGTCGGGCTCGACGATCACGGCCGAGTTGCCACCCAGCTCGAGCGTGACCTTCTTCCGCGGATTGTCGGCCTTCAGCTGCCAGCCGACCCGGTCTGAGCCGGTGAAGCTGATCGCCGCCACCCGGGGGTCGCCGGCCAGGCTGGCGGTGTCGTGGCCATCCAGCGGCAGCACGCCGATCGCGCCCGCGGGCCAGTCCCCGTCGGCCACCGACTCGACCAGCGCGAGCGCCGACAGCGGCGTCCGCGTGGACGGCTTGACGATCACCGGATTGCCCGCGGCGAGCGCCGGTGCGAGCTTGTGGGCCACCAGGTTGAGCGGGAAGTTGAACGGCGCGATCGCCAGCAGCGGCCCGACGGGGAAGCGGCGGACCAGGCCGCCGCGGCGGCCCAGCCCTCGCTCGGTGTCCAGCGGCAGCCACTGTCCCTCGATCCGCTTGGTCTCCTCGGCGGCCCAGCGGAATACGTACACCGCGCGCGACGCCTCGGCGCGCGCATCTCGGATCGGCTTACCGGCCTCGCGCGCGATCGTGTACGCGAGCTCATCGACGCGACCGGCGATTCGCTCAGACGCTCCGTAGAGCAGTTCGGAGCGCTCGTCGGCCGACAGCCCGGCCATCCCTGGGACGGCGGCGACGGCGGAGGCAACCGCCCGCTCGATCGCCTCCGGGCTGGGGGTCGTGATCGTGTCGATCAGCCCGCCGTCATAGGGGCTGCGGACCTCGAGCCCGTCCCGGGGAGGAGCCGACGAGCTCATCGACGCCTCCGCCGCGACGTTCTCATGCTCACGCCAGGGCCGCGGCTGGTACCTGGCCCTGCTTGACCTCCTGGCGGACGATCGCCACGCCATCGGTCAGTGCCTGGAGCTTGCCCTGGCAGATCATCCGCGGCAGGTTGATCATCCCGCAGTCGGTGGTCAGCCCGAGGCGCTCGGCGGGCACGACCTTCAGATACTCGCGAACCCGCTCGGCGACCTCCTCGGCGGTCTCGGTGATCGTGCTCTTGACGTCGATCACCCCGGCGACGAAGGGACGGTCCCAGTGGTTCTCCAGCAGTGGCTTCAGGTCCTCGGCGCCCGTACGCCCGAGCTCGTAGTTGAGCACGTGCATATGCGCGTCCAGAGCCTTGGGGAAGATCCCGTGCGCCCGCTCGGGTGCCGCGGCGTCGCTCGAGCGGCGATCGAGCATCCAGGCGCCGTTCTGCTTATCGCCCTCGTCGGGGAAGTAGCCCGGCGTGCCGGAGTAGTTGCCCCAGCAGGTGTGCGTCCAGAACTGCACTCCCGGTACGTCGTCGACGGCCAGGTTATAGACCTCGACCTCCCAGTCCGACATCCCGTAGGGCCATACGAACTCGTCGATCTGGATGATGTCGACGCCCTCCTCGGCGAGTCGCAGGAAGTCCTCGTGGTAGGCCTTCGCGATCTGGATCGCCAGCGTGCGAGTGTCCTTGTAGTACTCGTCGTTGGCGGCCAGCGCGAGCACCTGAATGCCGCTGTAGGAGACCTTGACGGGCTTGTCGGTCGCCTTGCGCATCGCGCGCAGGTGCGCCAGATGAAACGGCGCAATCCGCTTGACCTCGCCGTCGATCGTGGGGGCGAACAGGGTCGAGTAGATCGGCAGGCCGATCGGCGGTCCGGTGAGCCGGTTGCCGCTCATCCGCTTCCAGTAGTAGTAGACGATCTCGCCGTAGGGGCTGTCGCCGCCGTAGACCTTGCCGTCGGCGATGATGTCCAGCCCCGCGGCCTCCTGGTCGCGGACGATCGCCCCCACCGCATCGTCGAACGCCTCCTTCGCCGTCCCGTCGTAGCTGAACTCGCCGATCGGCATCTCGCTGATATGACGGCCGTCGTACCAGCGTGGGTTGGGATAGTTGCCCACCATCGTCGTGGGCAGCAGGATCTCGTGGTCTCCGACGCGCATTCCGACTCCTCACGATCCAAATACATCGGGATTGGTGGCCCGACCGTACGGGCGCCACCCGCCCGGCGCATTAGCTCCGGGCGAGCAAATCCGGGGTCCGATTGCGCTGCGCGGCGCCGTCGTCCCGGTCGCCACCGATCAGCCGCAGATCGACCGCCACCACGTCGCCCGGCTGGGCGATGATCGGGTTGAGATCGAGCTCGGCGATCGCTGGCAGCGCCGCCAGCATCCGGGAGGCTGCGGCGACGGTGGCGGCCAGCCGCTCCAGGTCGACGCCCGGCTGCCCGCGCATGCCGCCCAGCAGCGGGAAGCCTTGCAGCGAGCGCAGCGCGGCCAGCGCCTCGGCGGGCGTCAGGGGCGCCAGGCGGAAGGCGACGTCGGCGAGCAGCTCGACGAGGATCCCGCCGAGGCCGACCGCCACCACCGGACCGAACTGCGGATCGCGAAAGCCGCCCACCATCACCTCGACACCCGACAACATCGGCTGCACGATCACCGCCGCGTCGTCGGCGAGTCCCAGGAGCTCGCTCGCCGCCGCACTGACCTCGGCGGCGCTTGTCAACCCGACTCGCACGCCGCCGACCTCCGACTTGTGGGAGATCGTGCGGCTGACCAGCTTGGCCACCACCGGGAAGCCGATCCGCTGCGCCGCCTGCGCCGCCGCCGGCGGGTCGGCGACAACCGCCTGCTCGGCCACGTTGATCCCGAACGCGCGCGCGATCTGGGCGGCCTCGGCGGGAGCCAGCGGGCCGGGGGTGATCGCGGGCAGGCCGGGCGGCGGCAGTGGCGGTGCGGGGTCGGCCATGCCGGGTTCAGCCGCGCCGGCCACTTCGTGCCCGGCCGCGCCGTAGCGGACGAGCCCATAGCGGTGGGCGAGCGCGACCGCGCGCGCGGTGCGCGTCGGCCATTCGTAGCAGGGGACGCCCGCGGCCTGGAGGAACTCAAGGTTGGGGCGGACGTCGGCGGGCGCCACCCAGCAGACATAGACGGGCACCTCGACGCCGTCGGCGGCAAGTCCGCGGACGACGTCACGCAAACCCTCGACGACTGCGCGGTCCTGCGCGCTCCGCGCGATCAGCACCGGGATCACCACGTCGACCTCTCCCGAGCGGGCGAGGCGATCGGTGGCGAACGGGTACAGCTCGGCGAACTTCGCCCACACGGTGGTCACGTCGACCGGATTGCGCGGACTGCCCACCGCCGGGAGGCGCGCGGCAAGCTCTGCCTGCAGCTCCGGGGAGAGCTCGGGCACCGAGAGGCCGTCCTCGGCCAGCAGGTCGGTCAGCTCCACGCCGGTGCCGCCGGAGTTGGAGACGATCCCGACCCGACCCCCGTGGGGCACCGGCTGCCAGTCCAGCCCGCGGGCGACGTCCATCATCTCCAGTCCGCTGTCGGCGACGACGATGCCGCACTGGGTGAACGCCGCCCGCCAGACCTCCGCGTTGCCGGCCAGGGCGGCGGTGTGTGAGACCGCGGCCCGGACGCCGGCCGAGGTGCGCCCGGTCTTGGTGACGATGATCGGCTTGCGCGGCGCGATGCGGCGCGCCGCCTCGCAGAACGCCCGTGCGTCCGGCAGCGACTCCATGAAGAAGCACAGGACCTGGGACTGCTCGTCGGTGCCGAGGTACTCGAGCACCTCGGCGTCGCCGATCTCGGCCTTGTTGCCGGCGGCGTAGAGCTTGGCGAACGTCATCTGCTGCTCCTGACCGAGCATGTAGATCGCCATCCCGTAGGCGCCCGACTGGGTCGCCAGGGTGATCCGTCCGGCGGTCGCCGCGGAGCCGAGCGCCATCGTCGCGTTGAGCCCCAGGTGGGCGTTCTGGATCCCCAGGCAGTTGGGGCCGACGATCCGCACGGCCGCCTCGCGCGCGGTCTGCACGATCTGGCGCTGGCGCTCGGCCCCCGCCTCGCCGGTCTCGGCGAAGCCGCCGGAGATGACGACCACGGCGCCGACGCCGGCCTGCGCGGCGTCGGCGACGACGTCGACCACCGCCTGGGCGGGCACGATCGCCACCGCCAGGTCGATCGGCTGAGGAACGTCGACGAGCCGGGCATAGGCCTGCAGGCCGCCGACCCGGTCACGGGCGGGGTTGATCGGGATCACCTCGCCGGCGAACCCCTCCAGGTTGCGCATGAATGCGGTCCCCACCTTGCCCGGCTCCTCCGACGCGCCGACCACCGCGACGCGACGGGGGGCGAACACCGCCTCCAGGCCCTGGCTCACGACAGCGTGGCGCCGGAAGCCGTGAACGTCCGCGCCAGCTCGGCGGGGCCGAACTCCGAGCGCCGGACGTTCAGCGGATCGACGGCGCGCATGGCCATCAGCTCGGCCTCGGTCGGCGCGAGCATCGGCTCCAGCGGATCGGCCACCTCCAGCGCGAAGCCGGTCGCGGCGCGGACGGCGTCGACGCCGACGTCGGGGAACAGGCGGCGCAGGCGCGCCCGGCCGTCGGGGAAATCGAACACGCCGAGGTCGGTGATCATCGTCTCCGGCCCGGCTCCGGGGAAGCCGAGCTCCGCACGGCTGCCGGCCGGGGTGCGGTGACCCATGTCGGTGATGAAGTCACAGCGCTCGACGAGCCTGCGCCCCGAGCCGTGGCCGGTGGTCCAGAGCGTCAGCCGGCCGACCGTGGCCGACAGGTTGCAGCCACCGCCGCCGCCGCCGAGCTTGACCTTCGGGTGGTCGCGGGGGCCGATCATCGAGACGTTGGTGTTGCCGTGAGCGTCGATCTGGCCGCCTGACAGAAACATCCGGTCCAGGCCGCCGCGAGCGCCGAGGTCGAACAGCTCCTCGAAGCGCAGCACGTGGGGGGCTCCCTGCAGCAGCGACCAGTCGTTCGAGGTCGGCGGGATGAACGCCGGGAGGGGATCGAGCGCGTAGGTCGCCCCCTCCACGAGCACCATGTGGGGAGCATGGGTGCGCTTGGCGACATGCATCGCCACCTGTGCGCACGGGCTGCCGAAGCCGTGAAACACGATCTCGCCGTCGGCGATCGTGCGCGCCAGCTCCACGCACATCCACTCGTCCAAGGTGAACTTGGTGGCGCTCACACCCGCTCCGTCACCGCGGGTCCGCTCACCATCAGCTCCTGCCAGCGCTCGGCCGACTCGGTGTAGGAGCCGAGCGCCTGCAGCGCCGGCTTGCCGACCGTCTCCAGGTAGTGGTCCTCGCCCGGCCGGACGTAGGCATCGAGGTAGTCGCGCACCCCGTCGGGATCGGCGGCGGCGTCGATCCAGCGGGCCAGGTGCTGGCGATCGTAGGTGTACTGCGGATAGCAGGAGGTCGGATGGGCCCCGAACGGCGCGTGCACGACCGCGTCGACGAGGAAGTAGGGGATCGTGATCCCGGCGGCGGCGACCTCGTCGGTGGAGGTGATCCGCTCGGCGCTGATCACCACCGTCCGGGACGCGAACGCGAACCGCTCGTCGAGCACCAGCGGTCGCTGGAGGTGGACGTTGCCGCGCGCGTCGGCAAGCGGCGCGTGGATCAGCGCGACGTCGGGGGAGAGGGCAGGCACCGCGATCAGCCGCTGGCCGGTGAACGGGCAGGTGATCTCGGTGAACTCGGGATGCAACCCGAGGATGTCCGAGCCGATGATCCCCCGTACGGGGATGAACGGCAGACCGTACTCGGCGGCGCGCAGCTGCTGCAGCAGCGTGTAGCAGCAGGTCTCGCGGATCTCCAGCTCGCCGTTCTCGGCGGCGCGCCGGTACGCCGGCGCGAGGCCGAAGTCCTGCTCGAACCCGACGTAGCTCTGCTCGACCGCGCCGATGCAGCCCGCGCCGATCAACAGGTCGACGTCGACTCCGTGAGCGGAGCCCACGACCCGCAGGTCGCGCCGCCGCTGACGGATCAGCTCGCGCACGAGGGCCAGCGGCTCGCGGTGCGACAGCCCGCCGCCGAGCGCGACGACGTCGCCGTCGCCGACCAGCGCGCCGGCCTGCGAGAGATCGCAGAGCTTGACGTCGGCGGTCTTGCGCGGCGCGGTCATCGCACCGTCACTGCGCGGTCATCCCGCCGTCGACGGCGTGCACCGATCCGGTCATGAACGCTGCGTCGTCGCTCAGCAGGAACAGCGCCGCGGCGGCGATGTCGCCCGGCTCTCCGAGGCGCCCGATCGGATATTTCTCAAGCGTCAGTTCCAGGCCACGGTCCAGGTCCCCGCCGCCGCGGGCGCGGAGCATCGGCTCCATCAGCGGCGTGTAGACGGTTCCCGGGCAGAGGCAGTTGACGCGGATCTCCGGGGCGAGATCGACCGCCATCGAGCGCGTGAGGGCGACGATCGCGCCCTTGGCGGCGCCGTAGGCGGCGACCCCCTTGACCCCGACCAGCGCCGCCACCGATCCCTGGTTGAGGATCGCCCCGCCCCCGCGGCGGCGCATCTCTCCGACGACCGCCCGGGAGCACAGGAACGTGCCGGTGACGTTGACCGCGAAGCAGCGCTCCCAGTCGGCGAGCGTGGCGTCGTCGACCGCGCCGGTGGAGTTGACCCCGGCGTTGTTGTACAGCAGGTCGACGCCGCCGAAGCGCTCGACGGCCTGCGCCACCAGCTCCGACACCGACGCCTCGTCGGCCACGTCGACCGTGACCGCCAGGGCGGACGGAGCCGATATCTCCTGCGCCACGGCCGTGGCCCGGTCACCGTCGACGTCGGCGACGACGACCTCCGCGCCGTGCTCGGCGAACAGCATCGCGGCGGCTCGGCCCAGGCCCGAGCCCGCGCCGGTGACGATCGCGATCTTGCCTGCGAGACGTCCGCCAGAGGCCCGAGCGTTCACGGCGGCATCGTATGCAACGCCGGAGCCGTTGTGACCTGCGCGCGCAGCCAACCCGAAGCGGCGATTTTGTACGCCGCCGGCCAATGACAACACGGTCGGCAGCGATCAACCTGCTGCCATGAACGACCACGTGCAGTCAGGCAACGGGCGCAACCTGGACAACGCCGAATGGCGCGCGGCGATCGAGGACGCGCTCGATCGCCCGGACTCTGAGCCGATGTTCAACCTCCGCGACGACGGAGAGGGCGTCTACGACACGATCTTCATCGGCGGCGGCGCTGCGGGGCGCTTCGGGAGCGCCTACCTGCGGGCGATGGGCGGGCGCCCGCTGGTGATCGACCGCTGGCCGTTCCTCGGTGGCAGCTGTCCGCACCAGGCGTGCGTGCCCCACCACCTGTTCTCCGAGGCCGCGGCGCTGCTGGACCGCTCGCGATGGTTCTCCGGCGAGCTGTTCTTCCCCGAGTTCGACGAGTCCAAGGCGAGCATCCTGGCGCTGGTGGAGCTGTTCCGGCGCGGGCGCGGCTCGGCGCACGCGTTCATGAACTGGCAGACGCAGTCCCAGCTCGAGGTCGAGTTCGTGCTCAACGCGGCCGCCGAGGTCATCGACCGCAACACGGTCCGGGCGGCCGGCCGGACGTTCCACACCGAGGGCCTCGTGATCGGGCTCGGCGCCTACCAGAAGCCGCTCACGTGTCCGGGCGCCGATCTGGCCGGGGTCCTCGACTGGGCGACGCTGATCGAGGAGCTCGACTACGAGCCGGAGTCGTGCGTGATCGTCGGCGGTGGCAAGGTCGCGGTCGAGTACGGCTCGTTCTTCCAGTCCACCGGCTGCCAGACGACGATCGTGTCGCGCTCGCCGCTGCTGCGCACCGGCAGCCTGCACCACGTCGACGAGGACATCCGCCGCTATCTCCTGGACGGGATGCGACTTCGCGGGATGACGGTGCTGGAGGGCAGCGGGCTGGTCGAGATCGAGGGAGTGGACGGCCGAGCGCGGCGCGTCCGGATCTGCGACGCCGACGGCCGGGAGCGCGTGCTGGAGTGCGATCTCGTGTTCAACGCCACCGGCGAGCGTCCCAACAGCGACGAGGTCGTGCGCACGCTCGGCCTCCAGACCGGTCCCAACGGCGAGATCCTCGTCGACGCCCGGATGCAGACCAACGTCGAGGGCGTCTACGCGGTCGGCGACGTGATCGGACCGCCGATGGAGATGTTCAAGGCCCGCAAGTGCGGCATGACCGCCGCGCGGAACATCGCCGGCGACCCGTTCGAGTTCGACTTCTCCGAGTACCCGGACTTCCTGCACTCCACCTACGAGGTGACGTGGGTCGGGCTCAGCGAGGACGAGGCCCGGGAGCAGTTCGACGACGTGACCGTGATCCAGATGCCGCCGAAGGGCATCGAGCACGAGATCCCGTTGCCGTGCGCCGAGGGCACGATGCTGTACGCCTTCACCCGCCCGGAGCTCACCGGCCTGCTCAAGTGCGTGATCGACGGGTCCTCGCGTCGGGTGCTCGGCTTCCACCACATCGGCTACGGCGCCAAGGACGCGTTCCAGTACCTGGACTACCTCCTGCGCCGGCCGGAAGGGCTGACGATCGACGAGCTGGGGGAGATGAACGAGCTGTTCCTCAACCCCGAGCACTTCATCCAGCTCTCGCGGCTGCGGGCCGGCCGTCGGGAGCTCGTCGACCTCTGACCGCCGAGGCGCCCGGGGTCGGACGATCCGATGCTGGCAACTGGACCGACGGCCTCGACCCGCGGCTTGGCCCTGCCCCTTCAGATGACCGTGGTCGGCCGGTAGCGTTGCCCCGGTGAGGTCAGATCCCACGCAGCGCTGGGCGGCCCGGACCGCGATCGTCACCGGCGCCGCCTCGGGCATCGGTGCAGCGACCGCTCGGCGGCTCGTCGCTGCCGGGATCAGGGTCGCGCTGCTCGACCGCGACGCGGACGCGTTGCACGCGGCCGCGACGTCGCTGGGCGCGCCCGCGTTCGAGCTCGACGTGGCCGATCCCGACGCCGTCCGAACGGCGGTCACCGCCGCGCAGGCGCGGATCGGCGACGTCGAGCTGCTGGTGAACGCCGCCGGGATCACCGGCTCCGCGGCGGCCACGACCTGCACCGAGACCCCCGACGAGGAGTTCGCCCGGGTGCTGGCCGTGAACCTGACCGGCACATTTCATCTCTGCAAGGCGGTGCTGCCCGGGATGGTCGCGCGCGGCCGCGGGGTGATCGTCAACCTCGCCTCGGTCGCCGCCCTCGTGGCCTTCCCGGCGCGGTGCGCGTATAACGCCAGCAAGGGCGGGGTGCTGATGCTGACGCGCTCGATCGCCGTCGACTACGCCGCGGCGGGGATCCGCACGGTGGCGATCTGCCCGGGGATGATCCACACCCCGATGACCGACTGGCGGCTGTCAGATCCGGCGATGCACGCCGAGATCGTCGCCAGGATCCCCCAGGGACGGGTCGGCCAGCCCGACGAGATCGCCGAGGCGATCGAGTTGCTGGCGACCGGTGCGATGCGCTATCTCAACGGCGCGCCGTTGATCCTCGACGGGGGCTGGTCGGCCATGTAGCGCCTGCGCGCTGGACGCTCAGGCGGTCGGCCCGGAGCTGCGAGCCCGGGGATCCTCTCGCTGGGCGGTGAGCGAGCGCAGGATGTTGAGCGCCATCTGCACCTCGAAGCGGGTCGACTGGCTGGAGAGGTCGATCCCGGCGAGCTCCTGCATGCGGTCGAGGCGGTAGCGGACGGTCTTGGCGTGCATGTACATACTCTCGGCGGTGCGTTTGAGGTTGCAGTCGCTGGCCAGATACGCGTCGAGGGTGTGCACGAGATCGATGTTGTGCGCCGCGTCGTAGTCCATCACCGGACCGAGGACGCCCCGGGCGAACTCCAGCAGGTCGCCGCGATCACCGGGCGCGAGCAGGAAGCGCAGCACCCCCAGGTCGTCGAACAGCGACACCCGCTCGGCGTCGTCGATCGCGGCGATCGCCGACAGCGCGCTGTGCGCCTGCGAGCGCAGCGCGTTGAGGTCGGGGCTCCACGCCGCGCAAGCGCTGACCCCGATTCGCACGTCGAAGCTCGGGCTCGCCCGACCGATCGCGCGCAGGATCGACTGCGCCAGCTGCCGCGTCACCGCCGGGTCCGCCGAGCCGGAGATCAGCAAACCCACGTACGAGCCGCGCCACGCTCCGAACGCGCAGCGGCAGCCGTTGTCACGCGCCGCCCGCTCGACCGTCCGCGCCAGCTGGGCGCGGCCACGGTCGAGCATTGCGACTTCGAGGGCGCCGGTCTGAACGGTGGGGCCATTGTCGACCTCGATCAGCAGCACGCGCGCTTCGGTGGGCAGCGTCTTGCCCAGCGCGTGGGCGCGCATCATCGCCTCGGCCTCGGAGCGGACGTTGCCCTCCAGCATGTCCCACAGCAGGTCGGTGTTCAGCCGCGTGTGCACCTCCCACACCTCGCGCTCCTTGGTCAGCTGCAGCGCGCACACGATCGCCGCCTGCTCGACGATCACGTCGGTGAGCTGGAGCGGCTCCTCGTCCAGGCCGACAATCAGGTATCCGATCGGCTCGCCGCCGGCGAGCGCCGGGGTGCTCAGCAGCCAGGCGCTGGAGCCCTCCTCGCCCGACAGCCGGATCGTCTTGCGATCCGGTGGCGAGCTGGACAGGTGACGGCGCAGCTGGGTCGCCGCCGGGCACAGGTGCTGGCCGGCGCCCGCGGAGGTCGCCAGCTCGTTGAAGTCATCGTCGACGATCGCCGCCCATCCGCCGGCGTGCTGGGCGACCACCGAGGTGAGCTCTTGCAGACCGCTGCCGTCGAGCACGATCTGGGTGAGGCGCTCGTGGACCTCGGTCGAGCGGCGCAGCAGCGCGTTCTGGGCCTCGAGCTGGCGGTTGGCCTCCTCCAGGTGGTCGACCGCCTTGCGCTCGGTCTCGTACAGGTCGGCGTTGAGGATCGCCACGGCGGCCATCGAGGCGAGGCTGGTCAGGATGCGTACGTCCTCGTCGTCGAACACCGACGGTCTGCGGCGCCACGCCATCAGCGTGCCCACGGCCCGCCCGCGGACGAACATCGGGGCGCCGAGCGCCGACCGCTTGCCTTCGGCGCGCGCGACCTCGACGAAGTGGCGGCTGATCACCGGGTCGGTCTCGTAGTCGGCGACCTTGAACGGCAGCCCGGTCGCATACACGCGCCCGGCCACGCCCTGGCCCGCCGGGACGTACAGCCGCTGGGTCTCGATCGTCCGGTGGCCCGCGCATGCCCGCATGCGGACGCCGGAGCGGTCAGCGTCGGCGAGCAGGATGCCCGCGATGTCGGCGTCGACGAGCTTCTGGGCAGCGGTGAGGATCGCCAGCAGCGTCTGCTCGGACTCCAAGTGCCCGAGCACGTCGGCGACGAGCGCGTTGAGCGCCTGCAGCTCGGCAGCGATTCGCGCCGGCGAGCAGCCAGGCGTCGCTCCCGGTTCGCTGTCGAGACCTCGGACTGCGGTAAGACTCACGTCGCGTTCCTCTCCTCGGATCGCTGCAACGAGTGTACCGGCCGTCACGCTGCTCTGTGTCGGACAACCGGGTGCGGCGAGGGTTATCCGGCGGAGACCTTGGTTTGCCGTCGACGGCTTGAAATGCTCTGATGTGATCCCGAACCATGCGTGAACTCGTACCCAACGACATGGCTCGGCCCTACAGAACGCTGAGCGTGCAGGACACGCAGGTGCCGCTGGTGGAGCTGGCGCTGCGCGAACTGATGCTGGGCCGCCTCGTCTACCGCCGGACCGAGTTCATCGCGTTGGTCAACGGGGACGAGCGCGCGCTGATCGAGGTGGAGCATGCCGGTGAGCGGCTGTTCGAGCCCGTGACCGAGATGCGGCTGGTCGCCGGGCCCGCCGAGCTGACATTCGTCCATGCCCCGGAGGTCAACACGGCGAACGCGACCCAGATGGCCGTGGCGGCGCTCGCGTCCGGCGCGCCGGCGCGGGTGTACGTGATCGAGGGCCTGTTCCAGCACGTGAACTTCATCGTCGAGCCCGCGCCGGTCCCGATCACCGTGCTGGAGGTGGTCCCGCCCGAGCCGCCCAAGCTGCTGGAGATGGCCCGGCGGGTGATCGACTTCGACGAGGATCTGCCGCCGATCGAGCTGCACGCGGCCCGCGTCGACATGGAGGCGATCGCCCGCGAGGCCCCGGCCGCGCAGTTCCTGTTCCCGTGTCGCTGCAGCGGCCTGTCGCTGAACGCCGAGGTCGACTTCCTGGATGCCGGACCGCCCCGGCGGACCGATTGGACGCTGGTCGGCTGCGAGCGCTCGCGTCAGATCCACGAGGCGCTGTACGGCGGCGACCCGGCGCACCAGCGCACGATGTGCCCGCGCGAGCACGCCGAGGGCTTCGCCGGCGAGCGGCTGCTGCTGAAGTGCTGCCTGCGCGAGCGTGAGATCGAACTCGACGGGCCCGACCGTGCGATCGTCCCCTGGGGAGCGTCGCTCGACGAGGTCCGCGAGGCGCTGCACGCGCTCTCGCGCTCCCGGGTGCGCAGCGTCGCGTGAGCTCGCACATCATCGATTCCGAGCAGTACGGCCACCTGTGGGGGACCGAGACGACGCGGCAGCTGTTCGGTGATCGGGGCCGGCTGCGCAGCTGGCTGCAGATCCTCTCAGAGCTCGCTCAGGCCCAGGCCGACTGCGAGCTGATTCCGCGCGCCGCGGCCACGACGATCGCCGACGTGCTCGCCGGACTGGAGCTGGATCCCGCCGCCGTCGGACAGGCCACCCGCGAGGCGGGCCACTCGACGCTCGGGCTGATCCGCTGCCTGCAGGCCGAGTTGCCGGCGCACGCGCGCGAGTGGATCTACTACGGGGCCACCGTCCAGGACCTCACCGACACGTGGCTGGGCTTGGTCATGCAGCGGATGTGCGGGCTGCTGGAGACCGGACTGAGCGCCGTGGAGGCGGCCTCGGTGACGCTGGCCCGGCGCCATCGCGACACGGTGATGCTCGCTCGCACCCATGCTCAGCCGGGGCTTCCGATCACGTTCGGGTTCAAGGCCGCCGTGTGGGTGGCCGAGCTGCGTCGCCACCAGGAGCGCGTCGCCCAGGCGGCGCCGCGGCTGGCGGTCGGCCAGCTGTGCGGGGCGGTGGGTTCCGGTGCGTTCTTCGGCGAGCGGGCGATCGAGCTGCAGGAGCGGTTCCTGGCGCGCCTCGGGCTCCGCGCGCCCGAGATCGCCTGGCTGACCGCGCGTGATCGGGTGACCGAGCTCGCGGTGCTGTGCGCGCTGGTCACCGGCACGCTTGGCAAGATCGGCAACGAGATCAAGCAGCTGCAGCGCGCCGAGATCGGCGAGGTGCGCGAGCCCACCCGCGAGGGGCTGGTCGGCAGCATCACGATGCCCCACAAGCGCAATCCCGAGCTCTCCGAGCATCTCGGCACGCTCGCCCGGGTCGTGCGCGGTGGCGCGTCGCTGGCGCTCGAGGGGTCCACCCAGGAGCACGAGCGCGACGGCACGGCCTGGAAGACCGAGTGGGCGTTCGTGCCCGAGGTCTGCTCGGCCACCGCGGTCGCGCTCCAGCTCGGCGCGGACCTACTCGGCGGGCTCGGGGTCGACGCCGCCCGCATGCGGGCAAACGTCGACGCCCAGCGCGGCTACGTGCTCTCCGAGCCGGTCATGGGGGCGATCGCGCAGACGGTCGGCAAGCACGAGGCCCACCGCCTCGTCTACGAGGCGAGCATCACGGCCATTGCGGACGGGCGGACGTTCGACGAGGCGATCCGGAGCAGCGAGGCGGGTCAGCACGTCACCGACGATGAGCTGGCGCAGGCGCTCGATCCGGAACGCACCGCCGCGCATGCGGCGAGCTTCGTGGACCGGGTGCTGCTCGGGCACTCGGCGGGCGCGGCGGTGATCGGCTGATGCCCCCGGTTCCGATCGCCCCGCCCGATGGGTACCTCGGCGCCGAGGGGCGGATCACCTCCGGGCCGGCGCCCGCGATGGAGATCGCCGGCTACGGCTACGAGATCGGGGACGCCGAGCTGCTGCACACGGCGATGGGACGCTCGCACCTCGCCCACGTCACGATGCTCTGCGAGCAGGGGGTGATCCCGCACGCCGATCGCGCCGCGCTGTTCGATGGCCTGGTGCGGATGATCGAGATCCCCGCGGGCGACTTCCCCTACGAGCGCCGGCTGGGGGACGTCTACAACTCGCAGGAGAAGTGGCTGGAGGACGAGATCGGCAGCGCCGCCGGCTGGCTGAGCGCCGGACGGACGCGCCGCGAGGCGGGCCGGATCGCCTTCCGGCTCGCGCTGCGCGAGCGCCTGGCCGAGCTCGGGCAGGCGGCGGTGGCCCTGGCACGATCCCTGACGACGGCCGCCGAACGCCACGCCGAGACGCTCGCCCCCGATTACACCTACCTGCAGATCGCGCAGGCGACGACGTTCGGTCACTATCTGCTCTCGTTTGCCTATCCGGCGCTGCGCGACGCCGACCGGATCGCGGCGGCGCTCGCATGGGTGGATTGCAGCCCCGGCGGGGTGGGGGGCGTCGCTGGATCCCGGCTGCCGCTGGACCGCGCGCGGCTGGCGCGGCTGCTGGCCTTCGACGGCGTGATCGAGCACGCGCGCGACGCGATGTGGCAGACCGATGGATTGGTCGACGTCTGCGCCGCCGCCGTCACCGCCACCACCAACTGCGCGCGGCTCGCCCAGGACCTCGAGATCTACGCCAGCGCGGAGTTCGGCATCGTCCAGGTCGGCGTCGACGTCTCCCGGGGGAGCGCCTTGATGCCGCAGAAGCGCAATCCGTACGCGCTCCCGGTGATCCGCGGCGCCGCCGGGCTGGCCCTGGGACGACTGACCGGGGTGGCCGCGATGCAGCAGACGCCCTCGGCGCGGACCGACAACCTGATGTACGCCTATCGCGAGGTCATCACCGGGGTGCAGACGGCCGCTGAGGTCGTCGACCTCACCGCGGTGGTCGTCGCCGGGCTGATCATCTCCGAGGACCGTCTGCGGCAGCTCGCCCATACCGGCTTCGCCCAGGCCACCGACGTGGCCGAGACGCTCTGCCTGCACGGCGAGCTGGACTACCGCTCCGCGTACCGCGTGGTGGCGCGCGCGGCGGCGCTCGCGGTCGCGGACGGGCACTGCGACCTCACCGACGCCGCGCTCGCGCAGGCCTGCGAGGAGATCCTCGGGGCGTCCTCGGCGCTGCCGCCGATCGACCTGCAGGCGCTGCTCGATCCTCAGGCCGCGGTCGACAGCCGGACGATCAAGGGAGGCGCCGCGCTGGCGTCGGTCTGCGAGATGATCCGTGACTGCGCCGAGCGCTCGACCCGCGCGGGCGCCGCGTTCGATCGGGCCAGCACACGCTTCCAACGGATGCCCGCGGCGCTGCTCAGCGCCGCCGCGGCGGCCTGTCGGTAGGGCCGGGGCGGTCGGGCTCAGAGGCGCAGCCGGGTCTCGGTGCGGCGCGCGGGCGCTGAGCCGCCGCCGGCGATCGGGCGGATCGCCGTGCCGGCGGCGTGCATCGTGATCACCCAGCCGCGCCGCTCGGCGTCCGTCCGGCCCGAGACGTAGTACGGAAGCCCGAATCGGCCGCGCCCCCAGCCCTGCTGCTCGGGCGAGCGCAGCGCGGAGGCGAGCGAGAGCTTCTCCCGGCGGATCGACTGCGAGAGCTCGACCCCGACCACGCCCACCCCGCCGGCCCGCGTGAGCTGGCTACGCAGATCCTGACGGATCGAATCCCGCGCCACCCGGAAGGCCAGCGAGAGCTCGGTCAGCTCCTGGTTTGAGCGAAACGTGCGCGCCCGCCGGATCCGGGTGTCGCGTGACGGCGACGCGAACGTCGCGACCGTCGTCGCGACCAGCCCGACCGGCTCCTGTCCGGCCCGCAGCAGCTTGGCGTAGTCCTGTACCGACAGGCCGGTGAGCACGGGCTCGGCGCGGTCGCTCGGCGTCGAGCTGCGGACGGCGGTCCCGTTGACGACATACTCGACCGTCCGCCGTCCCAGGTCATGGTCGAGGCGCTGCAGCGACACCCCGACGACCGCATCGGCGCCGACCGCGGTCGCCTCGTCGATCAAGCGCGCGACCGCGCGCCGCCGCGCCAGGTTCCACGCGTCGCTGATCGTCTCCAGCCGGCAGACGACCGGCGTCGCCCAGAGGTAGCTGCGGATCTGGGCCCGGGACGTCTCGCCGAAGGCGTTGCCCCAGCGATCCTGGCGAAGGGTCGCGGTGCCGCCGTAGCCCGGGGTCACGTAGGCGGCGATCCCGGGATCGAGCGCAGGCAGGAACTGCCAGCCGGTGCGCACGACGCTCGCGCCCATCACCTGGGCCAGCGGCTCCGGGCCGAGCCCGCGCAACAGCGCGAACTCGTTGACCGACAGGCCGCTGGTGAAGATCGCGCCGGGCCCCGACAGGGCCTGGAGTCGATCGTGGGCCCGCGTGGACAGCCCGGGGTCGACGTCCGCCGCCTCGGGCTCGGCGTCCCCGCGGTGGCGGCGAAGCCCCATCGGCGGTGCTAGCGGCGGTCGTTGAGGTCAAGCACCGGGACCGGTGGCTCGATCTCGGACCCGTCCGCGTCCTCGGAGCGGATGATCGCGGTTCCGAGCGCGAAGAACTCGATCACGTGGCTGCCCCAACCGTGGGTGCGCTCGGTCAGCGAGACGCCGACGATCCCCTCGGCTCCAAGCTCCTTGGCCTCGGTCTGCATCCGCTGCATGGCCAGCTCGCGCGCGTCATACAGCGCCTGCGTGAAGTTCGGCAGCTCGACGTTGCGACCGGTCTGGCCGAGCGTCTTCAGCGGTCCGCGACGTCCGACGTGATACACGCAGCTGCCCATCACCATCCCGACCGGGCGGTGACCGGTGCGCAGCAACGTCCAGAACTCCTGGCCGGACAGATCGCTCTGGAAGGGCCGGCCGTTGGGCGCGCGGTGCAGGACGCCGTCGCGGTGCTTGACCGCGGTCCCGATCGCGATGAACTCGGCCATGTTCGGGCCCCACTCGTAGCGGCCGATGTCGAGGCGTACGCCGACGATCCCATCGGCGCCGAGCTGGTCGGCCTCCTCCTCCATCCGCGTCATCGCCAGGTGCCGGGCCGAGTACATCGCCTCCGAGAGCACCGTCATCTCCTGGCTGGCGGTCGGGCCGGCGATCTGAAAGCCGGTGTGGAAGATCGAGCTGCCGACGACCAGCCCGACGGGGTCGAAGCCGGCCTGGGTGACGAGCAGGAACTCGTTGACGCTCAGGTCCGACGTGTAGAGCCCCTCACGGTTCTGCTCCAGGCGCTCACGACCCGATTCGGGGACGCCCTCCAGCGAGGTGGGGTCGTATTCATTGGTCACGAGGCGCCTCCCATCCGGATCTGTGTCTCGGGCGTCAAGGACGTGATCCGTCGCCGCGTGATCGCCGTTCCGGCACCGTGCATCGTAATCACCCAGCCGTCCCTCGCCGCGTCGGCGCGGCCCGAGACGTGGTACGGAATCCCGAGTCGCCCCAGGTGCCAGCCGCGCCGGTCTGCCGAGCCCAGCGAGGACGCCACCTCGAGCCGGTCCTTGTGTATCTCGTGTCGTATCTCAACCCCGACGATGCCCGTCGCACCGAGCGCCGAAACCTGCTCGGCCAGGACGCGCCTGACCACCGAACGAGCGAGCTGGAAGCCATCGGCGAGCTCGGTCAGCTCCTGGTTGCGATACGCCGTCCGCGCGCGGCGGACCCGAGTCCCCAGCGGCGGCGAGGCGAACACGACGACCGTCGAGGCGCCCAACCCGCGCGGCTCGTACCCCGCCTGCCGCAGCCGCCAGTAGTCCTGTACGGACAGGTCGGTGATCAGCGGCTCGTCCCCGCGGCCCCCCGCTATCTCGGGATCGCGGATCGCGGTTCCGGTGACCACGCACTCGATCGTGCGCAGCCCGAAGTTGTGGTCAGCGCGGCTCAGCTGCACGCCGACCACCGCGTCGGCGCCGACCGCCTGCGCCTCCACCGCCAGCCGCGCCATCGCCTGGCGGCGGGCCATGTTCCAGGCGCTGGTCAGCTCCTCGAGCTCGCAGACGACCTCGACGTGCCAGGTATAGGCGAGCACCTGCCGGACCGATGCCTCGGTGTAGCGCATCATGAAGGCGCTGGTCTGTCCCGGCTGCGGCGCGTTCTGCCAGGCGGTGAGGCTGCCGCGTCTGCGAGGGAAGCCATCACGTGAGCCGGCGGCCAGTGCGGGCAGGTACTGCCACCCGACGCGGACCACGCTCGCGCCCATCACCTGCGCCAGCGGCTCGGGTCCGAGCGTTCGCAGCAGCGCGAACTCGTTGACCGAGAGGCCGCTCGTGAACGGCGCGCCGCCCTCCCGCAGCCCTCGCAGACGGTCCGACGCATGCTCCCCGAGCACACCGGGGTCGATCGCCTGCCCTGAGTCCGGTTCGCTCGCCCCACGGTCGCCGTGGGTGAAAAAGCCCACCCGAGATCTGTAACACACGATCGCGCCACGGGCAATCGCGGGTGGCACGTCAGACGCGCGCGATGCAACGCCTTATGTGGGCCGCCGTCACAGGTAGGACGCGTGCATCCGCTCGTGGACGAGCGTCAGCGTCTCGTCGCCCAACGCGCGCACGCGGGAGCTGCCGGCGCGGAGGACCTCACGCAGATACGCGTGGTCCTCGATCAGCTCGGCACGCCGAGCGCGGACCGGCGCGAAGCGCTCGTTGACGGCGTCGGTCGCAAGTCGCTTGAGCGCTGCGCTGCCCGCATCGCCGACCTGCTCGGCGATCTCGTGCGGCGACCGATCCAGGCACAGCGCCGCCAGCGCCACCAGGTTGGACACCTCCGGCCGATCGCCGGGGTCATACGTGATCAGACGCTGCGAGTCGGTCCTGGCGCCGGCGATCAGCCGCGCCGTCTCGTCGGCGCTGGCGCCGATCGAGATCGCGTTGCCGCGGCTCTTGCTCATCTTGCGCCCGTCGGTGCCGAGCAGCGCCGGCGCTTCGCCGAGCAGCGGTTCCGGCAACGCGAACAGCGGTGCGCACCGATCGCAGTAGCGGCGGTTGAAGCGCCGCGCGAGTGAGCGGGTCAGCTCGACGTGAGGCAGCTGGTCGGCGCCGACGGGCACGATCGTCGCGCGGCAGCAGAGGATGTCGGCCGCCTGATGGACCGGGTAGGCAAACATCAGCGCGGTCATCGCGTCGATGCCGGCGGCCGCGACCTCGTCCTTGACGGTCGGGTTGCGTGAGAGCTCGGCGACCGAGACCAGGCTCAGCAGCGGCAGCATCAGCTGGTGCAGCGCCGGCACCATGGAGTGGGCGAAGATCGTCGCCCGGCGCGGGTCGAGCCCGACGGCCAGGTAGTCGGCGAGCAGCGCCTCGACGTCGCCCGGCAGCGACGCCGGGCTGTCTCGGTCGGTGATCGTCTGGTAGTCGGCGATCAGCACGAGCACGTCGACGCCGAGGTCCTGCAACCGGACGCGGTTCTGGAGCGTGCCGAAGTAGTGGCCGAGATGCAGCGGTCCGGTCGGCCGGTCGCCGGTCAGCACCCGGTGCTCGCCGGGTCGCCGCGCCAGCGCGGTCTCGAGCTCGCTCGTGCCGGCGTCGGCGACGCCGGCCGGCGGGGTTGGGTTACCTTCGATTGTGGATGACACGCGTTGCTCCTGAGAAGGGGCGCCTGCGGGGGCGCGCGCGTCAGAACCGCTGTGACGGGTCGCCCTGCGGGCAGCCCGTTGGCATGGGTGAGCCGGGCTGCGTTACCGCAGCCGCCACCAGCAGGTGTTGGCGGTGATGCTCACGACCGCCAGCTTACGGGGTGGTCAAATACGGCTTGCGGCCTGGCACCGTTCGGCGCCGATCGCTTGGCTCACCGGCCGAGCCGGTAGACCGAGACGTGCGAGGTGGAGTCCGCTGTCAGCTCCGCGCCGGCCCAGTCGGCGTGGCGGCTTTCCAGCTCGAAGCCCGCCAGCTCGCCCATCAGGTCGAGCTCCGCGGGCCAGATGTAGCGGTGCGGGCTGCGACTGACGCGCGCCTCCCGACCCTCGTCGAACGAGAAGTGGTGTGAGACCAGGAGCTGATCGACCACGTCGTAGGTGTCGACGCCGATGTAACCGGGCTCGGACACGAACACGGCCGCCTCGCGGCCGGGCGGCAGCTCGCGCAGCGCGGGCACGTTGCACTCGATCACGAATCGGCCGCCGGACGACAGGTGCGCGGCGGCGTTGCGGAAGCACCGCACCTGCTCGGCCTGGGTCAGCAGGTTGGAGATCGTGTTGTAGACGAGATAGACGAGCGAGAACTCGCCGGGGGCGCGGGCGGTCGCCATGTCGCCGATCACGACGGGCAGCGCCGTCTCGTCGGCCTTCTGACGCAGCCGCGCCACCATTGGCCGCGACAGCTCGATCCCGGTCACGGGCACGCCGCGGGCCGCCAGCGGGATCGCCACGCGACCGGTGCCGATCGCGAACTCGAGCGCGCGCCCGTCGCCGGCCAGATCGGCGAGCCGGGCCACGGTCGGCTCGAGCACTTCAGCGGCGAACATGCCCGCCCCGGCCGTGTCATAGCGCTGAGCCGCCTCGTCGTCCCAGATCTCGTCCTGGCGCATCGCTCGCTCAGCCGTCGTCAGGAATCTCGGCGGACGTCGACGGCGTCAGCCGGTCTCGAGCTCAAGTGCTGCGGGGCCCAGGAGCTTCATCAGCAGCCGCCGGAGATCCACTCGGAGATCGGTAAGTCTGCCGACGTTGCCGCGCCGGATCTCCGACGCGATCATCTCGGTCGTGACCATCACTGACGCGCGTACGTCGATCTCGGGTGGCTCAGGGAGATCCGCGCCCCGGGACTGAGCCGCGATCAATCGGTTGAGGGCCACGAACCGCTCGTACTGACGGTCACGCTCGGCGATCGCGCGCGGACCGGCCGCAGGCAGCTCGACGAAGTAGGCGCGCGCCATCGCAGGGTTGTCCTGCCACCAGTGCAGGTAGTCGTCCAGGCCCCGGTCCAGGCGCTCGGAGGGCGAGAACGACCGCAGCTGATCCTCGTCGGGCATCAGCTCGGTCAGGAGCCGCTCGCCCCGTTCCTCGCAGAGCGCGATGAAGCAGTCGACCTTGTCGGTGAAGAAGCGGTAGAAGGTCGCGGTCGAGACGTGCGCCGCCTTGATCACCTGCGGGACCGTCGTGCACTCGTAGCCTGAGTCGCCGACCAGCTCCTCCATCGCGCGCAGCAGCCGACCCCGTTGCGATGCGAGGACCTCGTCACGCGACAGCTTGTGACGACCTCTCGGCAGCGGCTGACCGGTCCACGGGCTCTGCGTGCTCATCATCGTGCAATGTAGGAGGGACGGCCTCCCCTACTCTGGGCACGCACGTTTTCTGACGTTTGATCTCGACCGGGGGAGCCGCGAATGGACTTCGAACTGACCGAAGAGCAGCAGCTGGTGCGGGAGACCGCGCGAGCGTTCACCGAGTCCGAGATCGTCGCGCGCGGGCGTGACAACGACCGAAATGCGCATTTCGACGTCGAGCTCGTCGCCAAGCTCGCGGCGCAGGGATATCTCGGCGCGATCGTGCCCGCGCAGTACGGCGGTGCGGGCTTGGACTACCTGACGTACGGTCTGGTCGTCGAGGAGATCGGCCGCGGCGATTCGGCGATGCGGACGGTCGTCTCGGTCCAGACCTCGCTGGTCTGCTCCTCGATCCTGCGCTTCGGCACCGAGGAGCAGAAGCACAAGTACCTACCGAAGCTGTGCTCAGGCGAGTGGCTGGCGTGCTTCGGGCTGACCGAGCCCGACACCGGCTCCGATGCCGCCAACCAGAAGACCCGCGCCCGCCGGACCGACGACGGCTGGGTGCTCAACGGCTCGAAGATGTGGATCTCGATCGGCAACTACGCCAAGCTGGCGCTGATCTTCGCCCAGACCGATCCATCGCTGGGTCACAAGGGGCTCGCCTGCTTCATGGTCGAGACCGAGGGCAACGACGGCTACCAGTCGCAGGAGATTCATCACAAGATGGGCCTGCGAGGGTCTGATACCGCTGCGATCTCGCTCGACGACTGCCACGTGCCCGCCGACGCGATGCTCGGCGAGGTGGGGCAGGGTTTCAAGGTCGCGATGAGCTCGCTGGAGTCCGGGCGCTACAGCGTCGCCGCCGGGTGCGTTGGGATCTGCCAGGGCTGCGTCGATCACTCGGTCCAGTACGCCAAGGAGCGCACCCAGTTCGACCGCCCGATCGCCTCCTTCCAGCTCGTGCAGGCGATGCTCGCCGACATGCGCGTTCAGACCGACGCGGCGCGGATGCTCGTCTACCGCGCCGGCGCGCTCAAGGATGCCGGCAAGCCCAACTCGACCGAGACCTCGATCGCGAAGCTGTACGCGTCCGAGGCCGCCGTCAACTGCGCCAATACCGCGATCCAGGTCCACGGCGGTTCCGGTTACGTCGATGACCACCCCGTCGAGCGCTACTTCCGTGACGCCCGCGTGACAACCCTGTACGAAGGCACCAGCCAGATCCAGAAGCTGATCATCGGCCGCGCGCTGACCGGGATCAACGCGCTCGCGTAGCGGTGGTGGGCCCGAGGATTAGCCCGTGTCCGTATGGTGGCGATTCGCACCCCATATCCGGGGATGAATCGCCATAGCTCGCGTTGATTCGCTGATCCGCGGCCCCGTGCACGGCGTGGTCTACATCGGGCGTTCGTAGTCGTCGACGGAGTACTCGACGGTCATCCCGAGCCGCTCGTACAGCCGCTTGGCGCCCGGGTTGTCGGACGCGACCATCAGCCCGACGCGGGGCACCCCGGCGGCGAGCCAGATCCTGAACGCGGCATGGAGCAGCGCGGTGCCGACGCCGCGCCCGCGCCAGGACCGACTCACGCCGAGCACCGAGACATAGCCGACGTCGCCGTCGCGGCGCTGTTCGGCGAGGAGGAACCCGACGATCCGGTCGCCGGCGAGCGCGGCGACCGACGCGTTCGCGTCCCGTGCCGGCGCGTGCAGGTGCTCGTCGCAGAACTGCACGAACGTCTCGGGCACGTAGTCGGCATTGTCGGCGAACGCCTCCGCGTCGACGCGGTGCAGTGCCTTGGCATCGCGCGCGACGTCGATCGGACGGATCAGGATCCCGTCAGGCGGCTCGGCT
>Ga0302325_10003521_pt1 | contig 36861 bp, 41 predicted proteins | sample Palsa_T0_2_FD_201948 | JGI IMG/M metagenome (GOLD analysis project Ga0302325, IMG submission 201948) | Peat permafrost microbial communities from Stordalen Mire near Abisko, Sweden - Palsa_T0_2 | ecosystem: Environmental > Terrestrial > Soil > Palsa > Peat permafrost | place: Sweden: Abisko...
GCGATCACGGCCAGCAGCAGGAGCGCGTAGAACGTCGCGATCCGGGAGCGCAGCGAGCCGAACCTCACGCGGGCCGCCGCGTCACTCGCGCAGCGTGTAGCCTACGCCGCGAACCGTCGAAATCAGTTTGTCTTCGAAGCCGTCGTCGATCTTGCCGCGCAAGTAACGGATGTAGACGTCGATCAGGTTCGAATCGCCCAAGAAATCGCTGCCCCACACACCGTTGAACAGCTCGTCGCGCGTGTGCACCTTGTTGCGGTGGAGCAGCAAGTACTCGAGCAGGGCGTATTCCTTGGCCGTCAGCGCGATCGCACGGCCGCCGCGGTGCACCTCGTGCCGGTCGCGGTCCATCGTCAGGTCGCGCACGCTGAGCACGTTCGATTTGGGATGCCGCTCGCGCAGGCGAGCGCGCACGCGCGCCAGCAGCTCCTCGATCGAGAAGGGCTTGGTGATGTAATCGTCGGCGCCCAGATCCAGTCCGCTGACCCGGTCCGGGATACGGTCCTTGGCCGTGAGCATGATGATCGGCACGGTGCTCTTGGCGCGCACGCGCGTACAGACTTCGTGGCCGTCCATCTTCGGCAGCATCACGTCGAGGATCACGAGGTCGGGCTCCTTGAGGGCTTTCTCGAGGCCGGCGAGCCCGTCGCTGGCCGTATCGACCACGTAGCCCTCGTGTTCTAACTCCAGCCGGAGGACGCGCACGATCTGGGCATCGTCCTCGACCACGAGCACCTTAAAGCGCCGGTCGAGTTCCTCCGGGCCTGAGGTCAAGAGCGGGCGCCGCCTAGCGGCAGCCGCAAGCCGAGGGAGTTGAAGAACAACAGCCAAGCGGCGACCGCGCCGCCGGCACCGAGCCACAGGACCGTCGCCGGAGCGGCAAACGCCCGGGCGACCGTCAGGGCGCTCGACGTGAGCGCGGCTGCAAAGCCCTTGTCCGCGACCAGCACGAAGACGAGCCAAACGGCGACCGCGAGTGCTCCGCCGGCCAGCCACGCTTCCCACGGGCGCGCGACGGGTTCCAGCGCGGCCCGCGCCTGCGCATAAACGGTCGCGTTCAAAATCGATTCCCGCAGCCCGGGCGGCGGCGTTTCCAGCGGTAGCGCGAACAGGGCGCGGTCGAGGTCGTCGAAATCTTGGTTCATTGCGTCGTCAGCGTCTTTCGGAGAAGATCTTTGGCGCGGAACAGGTGCGTCTTCACCGTTCCCATCGGTAAATCCAGCACCTGGGCGATCTCCTCGTATTGGCGTCCTTGTAGGTGATACAGCGTGATGACGGTCCGGTACTTCTCGGGCAAGGCGTCGATCGCGGCTCGCAGGGCGCGGGCCTCATCGCGTTGCTCGGCAAGTTGGGCTGGGCCCGGAGAAGGGTCGGCGGCGTCGGGCAACTCGGTGTCGGCGAAGCGTTTGCGCCGGCCCAGCCGGTCGCAGCAGGCGTGGTAAGCGATCGAAAAGATCCAGGTCGAGAACTTCGCGCCGGCTTTGAAGGTGCGCAAGCTCCGGAAAGCCTTGAAGAATGCCTCTTGGGCGCAGTCCTGGGCCTCTTGCGGGTCGCGCATCGTGCGCAGGCAGAGGTGATAGACGGCGCGCTCGTAGCGCTCGACGAGCGTCCCAAAGGCTTCGCCCCGGCCCGCCAGGGCGGCCGCCACCAGTTGTCCGTCGTCGGGCTCGGCGACCGTCGCGCTCACGCGCCCCGGCGGCTCCGCGAGCGCGCTAGCCACAAAACCAGGTACGGAGATGCTGTCACCCGAGTTTCGCGAAACACTACGGGCCGAGCAACGTATCTGGTACGCCTGGCCAACGCAGAGAATCGGCCGCGGCAGGGGGTTGTGGAAGTATGGATGGTCCCGAGTTAATGGTCCCGCTCTTGGCGATCTTCTGCATCTTCGGCTTGCCGGTGATCGCCTGGGTGTCGTTCCGGGTCATGGCCCATCGCGAGCGGATGGAGATGTTGCGCCAAGGCTTCGTGCCGGGCGAGGGAAAGGTGCCTTGGACGCCGGGGGCTCCGGCCGCCCAGAGCCGGCCGATCGCGGCGTCGGAATTCGCTCCCGACGGGTTGGGAGGAACGCTCCGCAAGGGGATCACGGTCACGATGATCGGCTTCGCGCTCACCTTGGGCTTGTCGTTTATCGGCTTCGACGATGGCTCCGCCGGCTGGCATCCTGGCCCTTGGCTGCTCGGCGGCCTCGTTCCGATGTTCGTGGGCTTGGCCCAAGTTATCATCGCGCTGATGGCGGGTGCCACGCTAGGCCCCGGCCCGGTCTGGCGGATGCAGCCGGGCGCACCGCCGCCTCGCTACAGCGAGCCGATCCCGCCGCCCGCGGGCGCGCAGACCTACGACGGATCGTATACGTATCGCCCCGGTGCGACGCAAGAACTGCGGCCGCCGAATTCTCCGCCGGAACGGCGCTAACCGGCAAGCGGACAAAGAGAAACGGGGCGCCGGAGCGCCCCGTCTTTTTTTGTAACGACCCGGTCGCTAGTGTTTGCTCGAGACCAGAGCCATCGCCCAGCCGTTTGAGGTACGCGTTCGCACGAGGTACCCGTCTGCGGTGCGGTCGTAAATCTGGAAGCCCGCTCTGAGCGCGTCGGCTAAAGATTTGAAGACCATGAGACCAGCCATTTGTGGGACCCTCCTCCCCGTGTATACTTACTTACCAGTATTAACGGCGTATTGCTACAAAATGTTGTGGGTTTTTGGTTACGGTCTCGTAAATGTTTCGTGGGGGAAAGCTGGGACGGCCGGGAAATCGTGCCACGATGGACGTTCTAAAGACGTCACCGCAAGTCCACGAGACCTTGGTGAGCGACCGCCGGGAGCCGATTCCCGGTACTGTGGTTATCGGTCTGGTCGCACCTGCGTTGGCGGCTAACGCGCGTCCCGGGCAGTTCGTGATGGCGGTCACCCCAAGCGGAGAGCGCGTTGCGACGGCGCTCGGCATCTATGAAGCAGAAGGCGAGCGCATCTCGCTGATGCTCACGATCGTCGGGCCGCGCACGCGCGAGATCGGCCTGCTCGCCCGCGGCGACCGCCTGACGCTCGTCGGTCCCCTCGGAAACGGATTTGATCTTCATGCATTGGGCAAGAACGTGGCGCTCGTTGCCGGCGGCGTTGGAATCGCATCGTTGTTGCTTGCAGCGGCGCGGTTAGTTGAGGCGGGCGCGAGCGTCCATCTCTACTACGGGGCGCGAACCGCCGAGGCGCTCGTCGATGACGAACTGTTCGAAGCACTCGGCGCGGGTGTTTCGCTGGCCACCGACGACGGATCGCGCGGCCATCACGGCTTCGTGACCGAGTTGCTGGAGCGCGAGGGGCGCGCTCACGCCGCGATCGCAGCCTGCGGACCTTCGCCGATGTTGCGCGCCGTCGGCGCGGTCGGGCGGGCGCAGGGCCTGCGCGCGCAACTTTCGCTCGAAGAGACCTTTGCCTGCGGTGTCGGGGCGTGCTGGGGTTGCGTTGTCCCGCTCTCGCGAGCGAGCGAGCAGGCACCGAAGTTCCCGCCGCCCGCTCCGGGAGAGAAACGCGACTACGTGCACGCGCGCATCTGCCGTGAGGGGCCCGTCTTCTGGTCGGACCAGTTGCGATGGTAACGCGAGCCGCCGAGCCCGACATCTCGGTGCGCCTCGGCAAGCTGGAGCTGGCAGCGCCCACCTTGATGGGCAGCGGGTGTTACGGATCGGGCGAGGAGTACGCAGCGCTCGTCGACCTCTCGAAGATCGGTGGCGTCGTGCTCAAGAGCGTCACGCGCCTACCGCGGCTGGGTAACGACGCGCCGCGCCTGGTGCCGGTAGCGAGCGGCTTATTGAACGCCATCGGGTTGCAGAATCCGGGCATCGAATCGTACCTCGCGAACGACGTCGCGAAGTTTGGGGACCGGCCGTGCGCGATCGTGGGCAGCGTAGCAGGGTTTTCCGTCGACGACTACGCGTACGTAACCGAGCGCCTGGCCGCGCGCGAAGAGATCGACGCGATCGAACTGAACATCTCGTGTCCGAACGTCGGCAGCGAAGGTGAAACGTTCGCTTGCGATCCGGATCTTGCCGAGCGCGCCACCCGCGCGGCGCGCGGCGCGACCGACAAGACCCTGATCGTGAAGCTCTCGCCCAACGTAACCGATATCGCGCAGATCGCGCGCGTCGTCGAGGCGGCCGGCGCGGACGCTCTAGCGGTTATCAACACCGTTCGCGGCATGTCAATCGACGTCGAACGCTGCGCGCCCCGCCTGGGCAATGTAACCGGTGGTTTGTCGGGCGCGGCAATTCGCCCGATCGCCGTGCTGGCGGTCTGGGAGGTCGCGCGCGCGGTGCATATCCCGATTCTGGGCCAAGGCGGGATCGAAACCGCGCGCGATGCGCTCGAGTTCATCCTCGCGGGTGCCGCGGCCGTTTCGATCGGCACCGGGAATTTCACCGATCCGCGCGCCCCGCTCGCGGTTGCCGCGGGACTGCGTGCGTATCTCGCACAACACGGGATCGCGAGGCTTGCCACGATCGTCGGCAAAGCCAACCCGGGTTTTCTTGGGACAGGAGAACGATGAACGTCAGCACCCTACCCAAACTGATCGTCGCGCTCGACGTCCCGGAGCTTGCTGCTGCGACCGAACTCGTCGACAAGCTCGCGCCGCTGGGCGTGATCTTCAAGCTCGGCTACGAGCCGCTGTTCGGGTACGGCGATGCCATTCGCGCGCGGCTCGAGGAGCTTGGCGCGCAGATGTTCGTCGATGCGAAACTGCACGACATTCCACGCACGGTCGAAGCCGCGGTGCGTTTGCTCGTCCGGCCGGGCGTTCGGATCTTAACGGCTCACGCGCTCGGCGGAAACGAGATGCTGCAGGCGGCAGTCGGCGGCGCGACCGAGCGCGCGCGCCAGCTCGGGATCGAACCGCCCCAGATCTTCGCGGTCACGATACTCACGAGCATCGCGGCGGAGGAGTTAAACGAACTCGGCCTGCGCGGCGGACCGGGCGAAAACGTGATCCGGCTCGCGGCGCTCGCCCGCGACGCCCGCTGTGCCGGCGTCGTTTGCAGCCCGCACGAGGTTCGGGATCTCAAGGCTTTCTTCGGAGCCGACTTCGCGGCGCTGTGCCCTGGTATCCGGCCCGCCGGCGCGGCGCACGGCGACCAGAAGCGCGTGACCACGCCGAGCAGCGCGGTCGAAGCCGGTGCCGACTATCTCGTCGTCGGCCGCCCCGTCGTCGAAGCACCCGACCCGCTCGCAGCCGCGCTCGAGATACTGGCCGAAATGGAGCGCGCTGCCCGTGCGCTCTGAGGAACTCGCGCAAGCTCTCAGCGAACGAGGGGCGTTGCTGGACGGGCACTTCCGGTTATCCTCGGGTCGTCACAGCGACCGCTTCATTCAAAAATTTCGCGTCCTCGAGGACCCGGCGATCGTCGAGCGGATCGCGGAGGCCCTTGCCGAGCGAGCAAGAGAATTCGCTCCGACGGTCGTCGTGAGCGCGGCCGTCGGCGGCATCGTGCTCGGCTACGAAACGGCGCGCCAACTTGGCACCAAAGCGATCTTCGTGGAAAAGGAAAACGGCGTCCCGGCGTTGCGCCGCGGCTTCGCGCTCGGGCCCGGCGATCGCGCCCTTGTGGTGGAAGACGTCGTATCGACGGGCGGCTCGGTGCGCGAAGTGCTCGAGGTCGTGCGGGCGCGCGGCGCGGAGCCCGTCGCGGTCGGCGTGATCGTGCGCCGTCAGGCCGTCGATTTCGGCCTGCCGACGATCGCGCTGCTGGATCTGCCGGTCGTCTCCTACGACGCCGCCGAGTGCCCGCAGTGCGCGCAAGGTCTGCCGCTCGCGGAACCGGGCTCCCGTTTCCTGGACAAAGCGATCGGCTAAGGGGCGCCGGCGTTTTGGCGCCGGCTACTTATCTCCCGGTGACGCTGACGGTGCGGTCGACGCTGTGGACGCCGTCCGAAAACGAGACCACGAGGCGTTGCGCGACCGTGCGAAGTTGAATCTCCTGGAACGTTTGGGAGCCCGCAGCGATCGCGATCGGCTCTTGGCGCCGGTCGATCGCGATGCGCACCGCGGGGAACGCTTGCGCGTTCCAGGCAAAGAGCGTCCGGAAATCGTCGATGGCGATCGCTTCAGCGACCGGCACCGCGGGTGACGCGGCAACCAGCTCGAAGCTGGCTCCGCCGGCCGTCAAGGTGAGCCGCGTCATCGCTGCGGCGAGTGGCGGCGCGAGCGGCAAGACGAGCTTGAACCGGCCGCTCGCGACGAACGCAAATTCGAACAGCTGCTTCCCATCCGCGTAGCCGTCAAGCCTGGCCAGAGCCGCCGGGGGAACCTGGTTTGCAAGCGCCATCCACTTGCTCGATGGCGTAAATTGGCTCGGCGCCGCGAGCACGTTGAAAGCCGGCTCGAGCCCGACGCCGGTCTCGTCGATGTGGCCTGTGATCTCGATTGCCGGACACGTGCGGTCCGGCGCAGCGATCGCGTCGACCGGCGTCGAGGGGCACGCAGCGCGCTGCTGGGCCACAGCGTACGGCCGCCCGGGGTCGAGAAGTGTGGCGAAAAGCAGCGCTACCGCGAGCATGTAGGGCCTCCGAATGGAGCGAAGTGCAGGCTAATGCAACCGCAGCTGGACCGGCTCCTCCGCACGTCGCTTCGCGCGTTCTCGCCTTACCGGCCCGGGACGTCGGTCGACGAAGTGCGCCGTCGCTACGGTATCGAGCATCCAGTGAAGCTGTCGCAGAACGAGAACCCGCTCGGGACCTCACCGCGGGCCATGGAAGCGCTGCGTGCGATTGAGACGCTCAGCGACTACGACGAGGACGATCACGCAGCGCTGCGCGCCCGGCTGGCCCTGCAGTACGAGTTATCACCGGATTCGGTCGTTCTCGGCCACGGCAGCAACGAACTGGTGCAGTTGGCGTTCATTGCGTTCGTCGATCCGGGCGACGACGTGGTAATCGCGAAGCCGAGCTTTTCGCTCTTTCGCAAAGATGCGGACGTCGCCGGCGCGCGCTCGATCGAGGTGCCGTTGCGCGACGGGGTGCACGATCTAGAGGCGATGTTGCGCGCGGTCACGCCCAAGACGAAGCTCGTGTTCGTCTGCGACCCGAACAACCCGACCGGCACGCGCGTCGAGCGCGACGCGCTGCTTGCGTTCGCGGGCGAACTGCGGCCGGACGTGTTGCTCGTGATCGACCAGGCGTACAAGGAGTACGCGGATGCGGCCGCAGCCGACGGGGTCGACGTCCTGCGGCGGCGGCCGGCAACGCTTGTCTTGCGCACCGCATCGAAGATCTATGGGCTCGCCTCGGTACGCTTCGGGTACGGCTATGCGTCTCCCCAAATCGCCGGCTGGCTCGACCGCACCCGCTTGCCGTTCAACGTTTCTCGGACTGCCGCCGTCGCGGCGTTCGCCGCGCTCGACGACGCCGAGTTCGTCGCGCGCAGCCTAGCCCTCAACCAGAGCGGGAAGGCGCAACTCGAGGCCGGCTTCGAGCGGCTCGGCCTGCACGCGTACCCGAGCGCCGCCAATTTCATCGCGGTCGAAATACCGGCCGAGGCTGACCTCGCGTATCGAGCCCTGATGGAGCGCGGCGTCATCGTGCGCTCGGGCGACGGCTTGGGCATGCCGAAGCGCCTTCGGGTTACGATCGGCACCCCAGGCGAGAATGCCGCGTTTCTCACGGCGCTCGAAGAGTTGCTGCCGCAATGGCGCGGCGCTGCGGTCGGCGCGGTCCGGTGACGGGCACCGCCCGGCTGCGCGCAGGCAGCGCGGCCGATCGCGCGTTCGTGTTGGATCTCGGCCGCCGAACGGTCGCCACGAGCATCTCGGCCTTACGCCGGCCGGAGCCCGGTCGCGCGGAACAGAGCTACGAAGTGCTGATGGACTTCGCGTTCGAGCGCTCGCACGTGCTCCTGATCGCTGAGAACGACCTCGACGGCCGGATCGGGTTTTTGCTGATGCTCGACGAGCTGCCAGACGAGGTCACGGGGCTGCCGCAAGGCTTCATCGCCTACATGGCTGTCGAGCCCGACGCCCGTCGCCACGGCATTGCGACGGAGTTGCTGGCGGCCGCTGAGGCGGCCGCGCGCGAGCGCGGGCTGCCGCACTTGGCGCTCATGGTAACCGAGGACAACGCGCCGGCGCGCGAATTCTACGCCCACGCCGGCTATACGACGGAACGGCGCCTGTTGTGCAAGCAGCTTTGACGTCGCCGCTATTCCGCCGCCGGCTGCTCGTCACGGTGGGCACGATCCTGCTGGGCGTCGCTGCCCTGTGGTTTGCGTCGCGCATCCCGCGCACGCTGACGGTGTTCGTGATCGCCGCGTTCATTGCGTTTGGAGTCCACCCGATCTTGCGCAGGCTCGAGCGGCGCATGCCGCGCGGCTGGGCGATCGCACTGATCTATCTGGCGCTGGTCGCCGTCGTCATCGTACTCGCGGTGCTCGTCGTGCCGGCCACGCTCGGACAGGTTCAAGCCATCGCCGCCGACGCGCCAGCTTACGTTGCGGTTTCCCAGAACTGGATCGATGCGACGCAGACGTTCATGAGCGTGCATTTCGGGCGCTCGTACCTGCCGCCAGGCTACAACGACCTGCGTGGCTATCTGGTCGCACAGGCCTCGTTCGCGCTCAATTCGCTGCTCGCGTCGCTGACGGGATTCTTGATCGGCACCTTCACGGCGGCGTTCATCGGCGTCTCGGCGCTCGTGCTGTCGGCGTTTTTTCTGGTGCGCGGCGACACCGTGGCCGATTCGTTTTACGAACTGCTGCCGAAAGAGCGGCGCGCGACGGCGCGCCAGCTCGGCTCCGAACTCGCCGGCGTGTTCGGCAGCTACGTCGCCGGGCAGGCCGCGCTGTGCACGATCACCGGCGCACTGATTTTCTGGTTCACGCTGCTGACTGGGTTCAAGTTCGCGCTGCTGTTCGGGATCATCGCGGGTTTAGCATACGCGGTACCGTTTTTCGGCATGCTGGCGGCCCACGCGATCGGGCTCGTGCTGGCGGCGCCGCAGGGCCTGCAGACCGTGATTTGGGTGCAGGTTATCACCTTTACGATCGGGCGCATCGCAGATAACGTGTTCGTGCCAAAGGTGATGTCGGAAAGCGTCGGCGTCTCGCCGATCGTCGTGATGTTCGCGGTCTTCGCCGGCGGCGAACTCTTCGGGCTGCCGGGGTTACTGCTTGGTATTCCGGCGGCTGCACTCGCAAAAGTCGCTTGGCGCTTCTTCCGCTCGCAACCGCGCGAAGCGGAAGTGCTGCCGATTGCGGCTGTCGTGGTCGCGGCGCCCGTCGACGTCCCGGGCGCTCAGAGCGTTATCGAAGTTCGCTAGTCCCGCCGCAGCGATAACCTGGCGATTCTGCTACTTCGCGTATCGTCAGCGGCTGCGCCGCTACTCGGGCAACTCGACGCCGTGATCGACAGCATACTGGCGCAGCCCTTTGCCGACGGTCTCGCCCGGCGGCAAGGTCCAGCCGGGCAGCGGCATCGCGAGCGGTGAGAAGCCTGCGAACGTGCCGTCGAACGGATCCTTATTGGGTTTGAAGCGCACGGGCCACGGCACCGGCTCTACTTCGAACGTGCCGTCCGAGAAGCGCACGTTGCAGTTGACGAAATAGTAGTTGTAGCCGTCGGCCTCCCAGCTCTTGATCGGGCTGCAGTTTCCGCGGCTGCCGAGACCGCCCGCAGTGAACGCGCTGTCGTCGGCGGCATAATGTTTTTCGTAATTTGGCTGCGATGCGGTACCGGCCAAGACGTTGCCGCTCGCGGCACGGTCGGCGGCGATTGCGGCGCCCAGGTCGCGGGTGATCTGCGCGAGGCGCGCCCCGCTGTACTGAGGTGCGTGCTCGGGTTGCGAGCGCGGCGGAGGGGCCTGGCCATGCGGTACGAAGGCCAGGGTCGTCTTCGATCGCGGAACCGAGATGTGGCCGAGCGAGCGCGGCACGGGCAGTACCGGGAGCACCGGCGTCAGCGGCACGCGAACGGCCGCCGGAGCCGGCTGGCTCGCCCGCGCCGGTGCCCCGGCGAAGTGCGCGGTGCGGTGCGTTCGCAGGTGCGGTTTCGAGCGCTTCTCGATCGTGAGCGGTCGCGTCGTGATCGTGACGACCTGTTCGAGCGGTTGCTGGCGCTCGATCGTGAGCCGGGGCAAGATCGACACGATGTAGAGCAGCGCCAGAAAATGGATCGCGAGCGAGAGCGTAAGCCCGATGCGGTCACGTTGCCGCCGCTCGCGCGCGTCCTCGGCGAGCGCGTCCAAAGGCTGATCGGTCACGACGCGATTGTTGCAGGCATACCTGAGAACGAGCCCAGAGTCGGCGCAGCCGGGTTCTCCGAGCGGCACTGGGCCTGGTCGAAGGATTTGCCGCGGCGGGCCGCTCGCTCCTGGGCCGCGGTTCACATCGATTCGGGCGCGCTAACTCCGAGCAAAGCCAGGCTCGCCGCCAAGATGCTTTTGGCCGCGAGGGATAGCCCGAGGCGTGCGGTCGAAAGCGTGAGATCTTCGGTCAGGACGCGGCAGACGCCATAGAATTGGGTGAAGTCGGCGGCGACGTTTTGGGCGTAGCGTGCGAGGTGGCTCGGCGCGCGGCGCTGCGCGACCGAGCGGACGATCGCTGGGAACTCGGCGAGCCGGCGCGCGAGCGCGATTTCGCTCGGTTCGAGGAGCAGATCCAAGGCCTCGCCGCAACGCGCAGCTTCGAGCAACGCGTCGTCCGCCTTGCGCAGGACCGAGGCGATGCGCGCGTGGGCGTACTGCACGTAAAAGACCGGGTTGTCGCTGGTCTGTTCCTTCGCAAGGGAGAGATCGAAGGTCATCGGCGAGTCGGCGTTCATCATGACGAAGAAGAAGCGCGCGGCGTCGACGCCGACTTCGTCGATCACGTCGTCGAGCGTCAGGACGTCTCCGTGGCGCTTGCTGAGCGAAACGACCTCGCCGCCGCGCACGGTGGTCATTTGCTGGGCGATGAGCACTTCGATCGCACCAGGTTTGCCGAACGCGGCGGCGATCGTCTCCAGACGCGTGATGTAACCGTGATGGTCCGGGCCGAGAATCAAGATCGCGCGATCGTTGCGCTGGAGCTTGTCGTAGTGGTACGCCACGTCCGGAGCGAGGTAGGTCGGGCGTCCGTCGCTGCGAACGAGCACGCGGTCCTTGTCGTCGCCAAATTGGGTCGTGCGCATGAAGACGGCACCCTCGGACTCGTAGGTGAGTCCCCGCTCGCGCAGCGCCTCGATGCCCGCCCGGATGGCCCCGCTCTCGTGCAGCGCCTTCTCGCTCTGCCAGCGGTCGAAGTGCGCGCCGAAGCGTTCCGCCGTCCGGCGCTGGCCGGCGACGAGTTCTTCCCGGCCGTACGTTGCGAAGACGGGCAACCACTCTGCTTCGGCGGCCGCGTCGAATCGATCGCCCTCGCGTTCGCGCAACTCGCGAGCGATCGGGAGCAAGTATTCGCCTGGGTAGCCGTCAGTTGGAAAAGGAAAGGTGGGGTCTGCGATCTGCCGGTAGCGCGCGTAGAGCGAGCGGCCGAGTGTGTCGATTTGGGAGCCGGCGTCGTTGCTGATCCACTCGGTCGTGACCGCAATGCCGCTGAGCCGCATCGCTCGGGCGATCGAATCGCCGAGCGAGAGCGTGCGGCCTTGAACGACTACTAGCGGTCCCGTCGGATTGGCACTGCCGAACTCGAGCGAGACCCGCTCTCCCGTCGGGGCGCCGCGGCCGTAGTCCTCGCCGCGTTCGAGGATCTCGTGCACGGCGCGCTGCCAATAGACCGGCGACATCCGAATGTTGATGAAACCTCCGACCGCGCTCACCTCGGAGACGATCGCGCGCACGCCGGCGTCGGCGCCGACTTTGGCCACGATCTCGGTTGCGAGTTGCTGCGGCGCGCGCCGTGCCCGCTTCGCCAGCACAAGTGCGAGGTTCGAGGAAAAATCACCGTGCTCGGGGTTGCGCGGCGCCTCGAGCGCAACCGGCGGCGGCGCCTCGCCGCCCAGGATATCTCGAGCGGCAGCATCCAACGCGGCGCAAACGCGCGCGAGCGCGTCGTCCGGCGCGCCGGCACTCATGGGTCCCATTGTCAGGTGGCTTCGCTATGCGGACCGGCGTTCCGGCCCGCGTGCGCGCAAAGGCCTAGCGGCCCGCGCTGCGCGAATGGTCGGGCGCCGGAGTGCTCGGCGCAATTCCTTTTTCGACGACTCCGGTATCGCGAAGGACCGTTTGGAAGTGATCGCGTTTGTCTTCGAGGACCAACGCTTCGTGCTTGTCGGCCTCGCGGTTGATTTTCATGTCGAACTTGTCGCCCGGTTTCAGATGGTCGACCGCCTCAGCGAGCGGGCTTTGCTCATCGACCTTGATGACCTCCGGATGGCTGCCGAGCTTATAGTGCACGGTCGCCGCACCGTCTTTGTGCTCGACGCTGTCCACGACCCCGCTGGTTTGGAAGCCAACCCCTTTCGGGAGCACGTGCTGTTCGTCGGGCCCCATTTGCACCGTTAAATGGGCGGCGGGAGCGTTCGGTACCGGCGAATCCGTGCGCGCCGGCAACGGCGGCAACGGCGGCATCGGCGGCGGCGCGGGGATATCGCCGCGCGGCGGGGGCGCGGGTATTGCGGCGCCGGGAATTACCTGGGCTGCCGCCGCTTGCCCGGGAATCGGAGTCGCGGGCGCGGGAGGTTGCACCGTTTGCGGCGCCACGGCTTGGGCGCCAACTCCTGGGGTGGGCGCCTGCGACGAGAAGCGCTCGGAAATCCGGTCGGGAATGCTCTTGATCGCCTCGACGGCGCGCGACCCATATTCTTTGACCCGATCCACGAAGCGGCCAAAGCGGCCGCGTTGCTCGGCGGCCTCGATATCGGCGGCTTGGCCGATCATGCGCCGGTCCATTTGGCTCATGCGTTTGTCGATCTCGGCCATGGGCGCCATCAACAGATCGATTTGCGCTTGCTTTGCGGCGGGGTCGAGGTTTTGAGCGTCGAGCCGCTCGAGATTTTTCGGAAGCTCCTTCAGATGGGTATTCGCGCGCAGCAGCTCGAGTGTTTCCTTCTGCATCGTTTTGCTCGGCTGGATGGGCAGCTTCGGATCGTTCATCCGATCGAGGCCTTCCAGCATCGCGTCCATGCGCCGGGACCGCAGCGCGTATTCCTTGTTTTGTTCTTGCGTAACGCCGGCGAGCTGCGCCGGCGGACGGTCCTTCCCGACGTAGAAGTCGTTGATGCTCTTGGCGGTCGCGTCCATACGTTTGTCGACGACGGCCATCGGCGCCATCAGCTTGTCGATTTGGGCCTGCTTCGTAGCCGGATCGAGGTTCTGCTTATCGATCTCTTTGAGTTCGCTCGGCAAGTTGAGCATGTAACGGTTGGCATTGAGCAGCTCGAGCGTCTGCGTCTTCATCGCTGCGTCCGGCTGGCGCGGCGCTTTCGGGTCCATCATGCGATCCAAGTGGTTCAACATGCCGCGCATGCGGGCCGAGCGATCGGCGAACTCCGCCTGCTGGTCCGGGGTCAATCCGGGCAGCGGTTTTGGCGCTCTATCGCCGAGCTGCGCGACGGAAAAATCCTTGAGCGTCTTGTTCATTCCGTCCATGCGCTTGTCGATCTCGGGCATCGGCGTCATGACTTTGGCGACTTCGGCGCTGCGCGTGCCAGGATCGAGATTCTTCGCCTCAAGCTCTTTGAGCTGTCGTGGAACGTCCAGCATGTAGCGGTTCGCATTGAGCATTTCCATCGTTTGCTTCTGCATCGCCGCGTCAGGCTGCACGGGCGCTTTGGGATCCATCGCGCGGTCGCATCGCACGAGCAGACCGCGCATCCGTTCGCCGCGGTTCGCAAATGCCTCGTACTCGGCGCGACTCGATAATGGAAGATCCGGTCCTGGATCGCGGCCGGTAGAGATGCGATCCGCCCGTCCCTCGAGCCGATCCAGCTTCTGGTCGTAGTCCGAGGCTTTGCCGAGCAACTTGTCGACCTCAGCCCGCTGCTGGTCGGGCGGCAGCTTTTGCGCCTCGAGGTGCTGCAAACTATACGGAAGGTTTTGGACTGTTCCGCGCTCGGTAACCATCGCAGTTACCATGGCGGTCGTGACCCGGTCGACGTTCTTTCCTTCGGGCGTGCCCAGGAACGCGTTTACCCGCCCCATCGTAGCCTGCTGGTGTTCGAGTTGCGCGGCGTAGGTTTTGTTCTGTTCGTCGGTAAGCAATGGCAGTTTCGCCTGAGGCTGCGCTGGCGCGGCGCCAGGCGGCTGGGGCGAAGCGCCGCGCGACGGCAAAGGCGGTGGCACGCCAGCCGGGGCCACGGCTTGTGCGGGCCCGACCTGCTGCCACGGCACTTGCGGCGGCGGCGGGACGTCAGCGGGGGCCGGCGGCGACACTCCTTGCTGCTCGAGCGAAGCCTTGACCTCTTGCTGCAGCGCCTGCGCATCCTCGCGATCGAGTTCCGCGTCCGGGCTTTGCGCGAGCGCGTCCTGCAGCTCGAACGAAACGTCGGCGACATCGGGCTGGCCCCACTCGCCCTGCTCCAACTCTTCGTCGCCACTGATAGCTCTGCGGCGATCGGCGAGCCGCTGCTGCAGAACGTCGTCGGGGGAGGCGGGCTGCTCCTCTTCCTCCTCTTCGCGATCTTCGCCAGAGATCGCTTGCCGGCGAGCCGCTAGTTCCTCGCCGAGATCGTCTGCCACTGACGCTCGAGCCGGTGCCGCCCTCAGAGGTTCGCTCGAGTCGACCTCGGGCGTCCGCGACTCTTCCTCTTCCTCCTCTTCGCGATCTTCGCCTGAGATCGCTTGTCGGCGAGCCTCGAGTTGCGCGCGGAGATCGTCCGTCAATGACGCTGCAGCCGGTGCCCGCTTCGGAGAATCGGCCGCCGGCGGTTCGTCCCATTCGGAGTCGGCGACTCCGCTGGAATCGTCTCTGCCGGGAATGGGCCCCATTCGATCCATCGCCCGTTCCATCGCTGCAATGTACGGATCGCGCGGCGCCGCGGCGACCGCGCCTCGGTCCGGTGTTTCGACCCGGCGCAGCCGCGCGGCCGCAGCCGCAAGGGCGTCGGGCGAAATTCCAGCTGCGTTCGAAGAATCTGTATCGGCCACCGGACTCTCCTTTGCGGAACTGCGGTCTCCGTCTTTTGTCGCTCGATTCCTGCGGTCGTCGCGTCAGTGGTGATACGACTCTCCGCGCGCGATCTTGGCCGCACGATACAGTTGCTCGACGACGATTGCCCGCGCCCATTCGTGGAGGAAGGTCAGCGACGAAAGCGACCACACGAAATCCGCGCGTTCGATGAGGACGCTGTGGGCGCCGTACGTTCCAGCCACGGCTAGCGTCAATCGTGTATGGCCGCCGGCGGCCGTCCGCTGAATTTTCTCTGAAAGCTCGATGCTCGTCAGCTGCGAGCCGGCGCGATCCAACAGCCAGAACGGCTCGCCTGCGACGAGCGTGCGCGCGATCCGCTCGCCTTCCTCGCGGACCGCGCGCGCCGGATCGGTGCCGCGCGCGACGGCGACCTCCACCTCCTCGTAAGCGGCGTACCGCTCGAGGCGTTTGCGAAAGTCTGCGAGCGCCGCCGCGAGATATGGTTCGCGGATCTTGCCGACGGCGATCAAGCGTAGTTTCACGAACTCGGAACGCCGCGCCGGTTAACGCTTGAAGCCGGCGCTGTCCTTGTCGAGGGCACTCTTGGGCGCGCTCAGGTCCGCGTTGTCTTTGTCGGCCGGATCGGTAGGCATTTCGCTGTCCTCAGAGGCGGAGCACTTTGGTTCTCAGCGCTGTGGCGAATTTCCGCCCGCTTTCGCACGGGCGGCAGCGCGAACAGACCACCGTCGCGGCGCTCGATCTCGCCGCTCAGCTCGAGTCGAACGAGCGCGGCGGCGAGTTGCGACGCAGTGCCCTGCGCGCTCTCGAGCAGGGCGTCGAACGCTGCGGGCGCCGCCGCGAGCGCGCCGATCACCCGGCGTTCGAACTCGTCGCGCGGCTGCTCCGCTGATGGCACGTCGAAAAGCGCAAGGCGCGAACCGAGTGCTGCGATCACGTCGTCTAGGCCGCGCCCGAGCGTCGCGCCGTCGCGGATGAGCGCGTTGCAGCCTGCGGCTTTCGGGCGATCGACATCGCCCGGGAAGGCCAGCACTTCGACACTGAGGTCCGAGGCCCATGAAGCGGTGTTGAGGGCGCCGCTGCGCAGCGCCGCTTCGACGATGACCACGACGTCGGCGAGCGCCGCCACGATCGCGTTGCGCTGCAAGAACTGAGCCGGGAACGCCGGCTCGTCAGGAGCGAAGGGGGAGAGCACGGCGCCGCCCGCTGCAATCATCGCTTGAGCGAGCAGCCGATTGCGAGGCGGGAAAAAATGCCGGTGCCCGCCGCCGAGTATCCCGATCGTCGGGCCGCCGCCGGCCAGCGCCCCCGCATGGGCGGCCCCGTCGATTCCAAGCGCCAGCCCCGAGACCACGCAGACGCCGCAGGCGGCCAGGCTCCGCCCAAGCTCGTGGGCGCGTGCCCGCGCGCCGTCCGACGGGGCCCGGGAGCCCACGATCGCGACGGTCCGCAGGCGCAGGCCCTCGAGGCTCCCCGCGAGCCACAGCATCTCGAACCGGGTCTTCTCGAGCCGCCCAGGCCGGATTCCCAGGAGTTCGGCCCGGGAGATCGGGCGCGGCTGGTCCAGTTCCATCGCACTTCCTTCACGCCGCCCTCCTGGGCCCGCTAGGTCGCGCTGATGGCGCATCCAGCGCCGTGCGACACAGCCGCATCCTTGCGGCTAGGCGTCGCACGCGAGGAAACGGACCGCCGCCTGAGAATGGACGGCGGGATTGCGCGACCGCCCGGCCCCGACGGCTACGTTCGGGGGCGTGCGCCTCGCCGGAGGACTGAGATGGCTGCACCCCAGGGTTATTGCGTCAAGTGCAAGACCAAACGCGAGATGAAAGACGCCGTGAAGATCGAGATGAAGAACGGCCGCCCTGCGACCGAGGGCAAGTGCCCCGTCTGCGGGACGAAAATGTTCAAGATCGGGGCGTCTTAGCCGGTTCTCCGCGCCTCGGGGCCTGCTCGGGTTTGCGGCGGAATGCCTTGTGCCTTATACTTGGAGAGGCCCTACATCTAGTGGGGCCGCTCCTTGGGGGGTGATCGGGGGGCCGTGCCGCCCCGATTTTACGGAGGCCCAGTCTCAGCTGATCTGTCCAAGTTGCCGTAAGAGCGAGACCCGCGTCGTCGATTCTCGCGACGACGAGAGCGTCGTGCGCCGGCGCCGGGAATGCCTCGACTGCAAGAGCCGCTTTACGACCTACGAACGCATGGAAGCCCCGCGTCTGTTCGTCGTGAAGAAAGACGGCCGGCGCGAGCAGTACAACCGCGACAAGGTGCTTACGGGGCTTCGGCGCGCATGCGAGAAACGGCCCGTTTCCGAGGCGCAAATGGAAGAGGTCGTGGCTGGGCTCGAGCGCGAGTTGTTCTCGCGCGGAGAGAACGAAATCCCCACCACGATGCTGGGCGAGAAGCTGATGGAAGCGCTCAAACGCATCGATAAGGTGGCGTACATCCGCTTCGCAAGCGTCTATCGTTCTTTCGACGACATCGGTAGCTTCCAAGCGGAGTTGGCCGAGCTTGCCAAATGAAGTAGCCGGCGGCGACGTCCGGGTCGGCATTCGGCGATTGCCCGAGGGCGAAGGGTTGGCGATGCCGGCGTACATGACGCCAGGTTCGGCGGGAGCCGACGTGTGCGCCGCAATCCACGACGAACTCACGCTCTTGCCCGGCGCGCGGGCGCTCGTGCCGGCTGGGTTTTCGCTCGCCGTGCCGGCGGGCTACGAAGTTCAGGTCCGCCCGCGCAGCGGTCTCGCGCTGCGCGCGGGGGTCACGTTGCTCAACACGCCGGGCACGATCGACTCCGACTACCGCGGGCCGGTCGGCGTGATCCTGGTGAACTTTGGTACCGAACCATTTACCGTGAAGCGCGGGGACCGGATCGCGCAACTGGTGCTAGCGCCGGTCGCGCGCGCGCTGTACGACGAGCTGCCCGCTCTCGACCCGACCGTGCGGGCAGGCGGCGGCTTCGGCAGCACCGGCGGCTAGTGCGCCGATCGGGCGGCCGCCGATCCTCGTTTACGTCGTAGGCGCCGGCGCCGTCGGGACGTTCCTCGGCGAAGCGCTGCGCGATGCAGGTTGCGAGGTCACCTATGCGCCGCGGCGCACCGAAGACGTGGCGCCGGTCGCCGCGGACCTGGCGATCGTCGCCGTCAAGGCCTACGACACGGATGGCGCGATCGAGACCCTCCGTCGCGCGCTGCCGGCCGATTCGGAAGCGACGATCCTCACCCCCCAGAACGGGGTCGGCAACGAGGAGCGCTTAGCGGCTGCGTTCGGCGCCGATCGAATCGTGTCGGGCGCCCTCACCGTGCCGGTCGAGCGAACCGCCGACCGGCGCATCGTCGCGGCTAATCGCGGCGGGCTCGGGCTCGCGCCGGTCGGCAGCTCGGCGCATAACTGGCTGGTCGCCACCTTCGCGCGGACGGCGATCCCGGTCTGGGTCGTCGCCGATTATCGCGCGATGAAGTGGTCGAAGCTGGCGCTCAACATCGTCGCCAACGCATCCTGCGCGATCTTGGACGTGCTGCCCGAACGCCTGGTGCGGCTGGCCGGGATGTTCGAACTCGAGCTGCGCGGGATTCGCGAAGCGCAGGCGGTCATGCAGGCGCAGGGCCTGGCCGCCGTTCCGCTTCCCCGGTACCCGATTCGCGCGCTGTTTGCGGCAGCGGCGCTGCCCGAGCCGATCGCCCGTGCCCTCCTTTCACGGCGTATCGCGGGTGCGCGCGGCCGCAAGCCGCCCTCGCTCCTACTAGACCTGCGCGCCGGCCGGGGCCGCACCGAAGGCGAAGCGCTCAGCGGCGCGGTCGCCGCCGCCGGCGCCGCGCATGGCATCGCGACGCCCGTCAACGCGACCTATGCACGGCTGCTGGAGCAGATCGCGCGCGAGCCCGCGCAGTGGGAACGCTACCGCGAGCGGCCGGGCGTGCTGCTGGCCGCCGTCGAGGCCGAAGCGGCGGCTGCTTCGAAGTAGCGAACCATGCGCCATCCCGATGTTCCCGAAACTCTCGACAGCTGGCACATCCTGCATCGCTTGTTCCGGTTCCATCGCCGGCCCTTCGACGAATTGCCCGAGGAATGCCGCGCCGACGTCGTGCGCGAAGCCGGCGCCTATTTCGCGCCCCTCGCGGCGAGCGCCGACGGCGACGTATCGCTGGCGCAGCTACTCGGCCACAAAGGCGACCTGATGTTGACGCACTACGCGAAGAGCTTTGACGAGCTAGGCGCCGTGCAGACCGCGTTCGACAAACTGGACCTGGCCGAGTATCTCGAACCGCAGTCATCGTTCGTTTCGGTGCTGGAACTCGGACTGTATGAAGCGAGCGGGCGCATCCACGCCGAATTGCGCGATCGCGGGCTCAAACCGCACTCGGCCGAATGGATCGCCGCCTTCGATTCGGCAATCGCCGAGCAAGGACAGCAGCCCCGCAATGCGGCTCGGCTCTGGGCCAAGGTGCCGCGGCGGCGCTACGTCTGCTTCTACCCCATGGACAAGAAGCGCGGCGAGTCGCTCAATTGGTACCAGCTTCCCTACGAGGAACGCGCTCGGTTGATGCTCGACCACGGCAAGATCGGGCGCTCGTTCCATGGGCTCGTCACGCAGGTGATCTCGGGCTCGATCGGGTTCGACGATTGGGAATGGGGCGTCGACCTCTACGCCGACGATCCGCTGGTCTTCAAGAAGCTGATCTACGAAATGCGCTTCGACGAGGCCAGCGCGCGCTATGCGGCCTTCGGCCCGTTCTACACGGGAATCCAATTTTCGGTCTCCGAGCTGCCGCATTTTCTCGAGGGCGACGCCGTCCCGCGCTTACTGCCCGAGCCCGAACCGGTTCTTAGCTGACGGAAGAACGCCGTGACGCCCTGCTCTTCGAAGCGGTGGCGGCCACGCTCGGCGAGGTCGCGGACGTGGGCGCGGCACTCGAGCGGACGCTCGAGATCGTCGCCCGTTTCCTCGATCTGTCCGCGGGCTGGATCTGGCTGTTCGACGAGGAGAGCAAGCGCTTTTACCTCGCAGCGTCGTGGCAGCTGCCGCCGTTCTTGCAAGAGCCGGTTCAGATGACCGGCAGCAATTGCTGGTGTTTCGAATCTTTTCTGGACGGCGATTTCGTCTCGCAGAACGTCGACGTGATCGAGTGCAGCCGCCTGCGTAAAGCCTGGCGCGAAGGCGAATCGGACGTGACGAGCGGCATGAAATATCACGCCAGCGTGGCGTTGCGCGTCGGTTCGCGGCAACTCGGCATCATGAACTTGAGCGCTGCGCACTGGCGCGCGCTCGGCGAACGCGACCTGCACCTGCTCTCGACCCTCGGCGCGCACCTCGGCATGGCGGTCGATCGGGCGAACTTGCGCGAGGGCGCGGAGCGGTTGGCGCGCACCGAGGAGCGGACGCGGCTCGCCCGCGACATCCACGACACGCTCGCGCAGGATCTCACGGCGATCGCGCTTCAGCTCGAGGGCGCGCTGCGGCAACTCGGCGACGGAGGCAATAGCGAGGCCCGCGCTCGCGTCGAGAAAGCGCTCGAGGTAACGCGCGAGGCGCTCGGCGACGCGCGGGAGTCCGTCCTTACGCTGCGCTCGGACCCGCTCGGCGGCAAGCCGCTGGGCGCGGCCTTGGCGGCCATCGCGCGCGGCTTCACCTCGCAGACCGGAATCATCGCGACCTTCCGCGACCGCTCGCAGCGCGCGTTCGCGCACTCGCTCGAAGTCGCGCTGTTTCGCATCGCCTCGGAGGCGCTCGCCAACGTGCGCCTGCACGCGGGTGCGCGGCGCGTCGAGCTGCTGCTCGAAAGCGACGACGCCGAGGGCCGGCTAACGGTGGACGACGACGGCGTCGGCTTGCCGCCGAATGCGGGCGACGGACGCTACGGACTCGTCGGCATGCGCGAACGCGCCGCGGCGCTCGGTGGAACCTGCGCGATCGCGGCACGGGCGGGCGGTGGTACGCGCGTGCGCGTGTGCGTGCCGATCGCATCGTGACCAGCGTCGCGGTCGTGGACGATCACCCGATCGTGCGCGAAGGGATCGTCGCGACGCTGGCGGACTCGGGAGACTTTCGCATCGCCGGGACTGCGGCGACCGCTCGCGACGCGATCGCGCTCGCAGAGCGCGAGCGGCCGGACGTGATGCTGCTCGACTTGGAATTGCCGGGCGGCAGCGGCCTGGAGGCGATCGCCGCGATCAAACGCGCCTCACCGAGTACGCGGGTGGTGATCTTCTCAGCCTATGCGGGTGAGGACCGCGTCGGGGCCGCGCTGGCGGCGGGTGCCGACTCTTACGTGCTCAAGGGGACGGCGAGCGACGAGCTGCTCGAGACGGTGCGCGCGGTTGCGAGCGGCCAAACGCGGATGGACGCTGCGATTGCAGCCCAAGCCTTCGAGGCCCTGAGGGCGCCGCGCCAACTGCGCCTCACGGAGCGCGAGCGCGAGATCCTCAAGCTGCTGGGGGAGGGGCTCTCGAACAAGGCCATCGCAGCGCAACTCGGGATCACGGAACGCACGGTCAAGTTTCACGTCGGCGAGATTCTGGGGCGGCTCGGCGCGAGTAACCGCACCCAAGCCGTCGCGCTGGCTCAGCAGCGCGGCCTCTTGTAGGTTGAATCGGATTCGCCGGGTTGCCCAACGATGAGCCTGAACGCGAGGGCGTTTGGCGGACTGCTCTTCATGCTGATCGTCATGGGGGCGCTGCTGTTCGTCCCGGCCGGGACGCTGCGTTACGGGCAGGCCTGGGTTTTTCTAGCCTTGTACGGCGGGTTGGGATTGGCGACAACGCTCTATCTGATGAAGGACGACCGCAGCCTGTTGGAGCGGCGGATGCGCAGCGGGCCGAGAGCCGAAGAGCGGGCGAGCCAAAAGATCATCATGTCGCTCGCGCAGGCGGCTTTTGTCGCGCTGCTCGTCGTCCCCGCGCTCGATCATCGTTGGCACTGGTCGGTTGTGCCCGCTTACGCAGTGTTCGGCGGAGACGTGCTGGTCGCGCTCGGATGGACGATCATCTTGCTCGTCTTGAGAGAGAACACGTTCGGTTCGGCCACGATCGAATTGGCGCCCGAGCAACGCGTCGTCTCAACGGGACCCTACGCGCAGGTGCGCCACCCAATGTACGCCGGAGCCCTCATCCTTCTGCTCGGCATACCGATCGCACTCGGCTCTTGGTGGGGGCTGCTCGCCATCGCCCCAATGTTGGCCGCGCTCATCTTGAGACTTCTCGATGAGGAGAGGTTTCTGGCCAAGAACCTGCCCGGTTATTCCGAGTACCGGGAAAAGGTGAAGTACCGCCTGGTGCCGTTCATTTGGTAACCTGACGCCGGCTGAGCTCGGCGCAAGAAATGCCGGTTCGGCGAGCCCTGTCCGAACGGACAGGGCCCGAACGCCCGAAGGGACGGTGCGCGCCGCGCGCGCCGGGCGTACGCTGGGCGGCATGAACGATTCTGATTCTTGGTTCGAGGCCGGCCACGTCGCCATCGTTACCGGAGCTTCGCGCGGCTTAGGGCGCGCGATCGCGCGACGGCTCGCGGCACGCGGGCTGTACCTCGTCATCACCGCGCGCGACGGCGAAGCGTTGGCGGAAATAACGACCGAACTGCGCGGGGCGACGCGGGTCGAAGCGATACCCGGCGACGTCTCGGAACTCGAACACGTGCACCGCTTGATCGCGCGCGCGAACGACGCGTTCGGACGGCTCGACCTGCTGGTCAACAATGCCTCGACCCTCGGCCACGTGCCGATGCCGGCGGTCGAACATCTGTCGCCGGCCGTTTTTCAGCGGCTCTTCGAGACCAACGTTTTCGCGCCGTTGCACCTCATGCAGCATGCGCTACCGCTGCTGATCCGCTCGGGCGGTACGATCGTGAACGTCTCCTCGGATGCGGCGCTCAATGCCTACCCGGGTTGGGGCGGCTACGGTGCGAGCAAGGCGGCGCTCGAACACCTTTCGCGCACGCTGGCCGCCGAAGTCGACGGCTTTGGCGTCTCGATCCTGGTCGTCGACCCGGGCAGCATGGACACGCGGATGCACCGCGACGCCGAGCCCGATGCCGATTTCGCGGCGATGCCTTCGCCCGACGAGATTGCAGGCTCCCTCTTGCGCGCGATCGCGGAGGTACGCGACACGTTCTCGCGCGTCGAGTTGGCTGGGTTGTTAGGACTCGCGGCGGCATCGTGATCGCCGAGAACCTCGCTTTCGAGCTGCCGGCCCAGCTCGAGGCGCGCAGGCCGCCGGAAGAACGCGGTGTCGCGCGCGACGGGGTTCGCATGCTGGTCAGCGACGCGCGCACGGGCGCGCTCGAACACCGGGCATTCGCCGAACTTCCGGGTCTGCTCGGGCCGCGCGACCTGCTCGTCGTCAACGATTCCGCCACCCTGCCCGCGGCGCTCGACGCGCGACGCGGCGACGGTTCGGCTCTCTTGCTGCATTTCTCGTCGCGCGTTGCGGCCACGCTCTGGATCGTCGAGCCGCGTGCGAGCTGCGTTGCGGGCGAGACCCTCGTTTTGCCGGGCAACGGTTGTGCTACGCTGCTGGCCCGCCTGCAGCCCGAGGCCGGGCGTCTGTGGTATGCACGCATCGACGTGCCCGAACCAGTCGCCGAGTATCTGCACCGCTACGGCCGGGCGATTCGCTACGCATATCTCGACGGCGTCTTCCCAATTGCGGCCTACCAGACGATCTTCGCGCGCGTGCCCGGATCCGCCGAGATGCCGTCGGCCGGGCGGCCGTTTACGCCGCGGACGCTTGCCGAACTGCGCCGCGGCGGGGTGAGGATCGCCGCCGTCACGCTGCACGCGGGCGTCTCGAGCGCCGAGGTGCACGAACCGCCGCAGCCCGAGCCGTTCGCGGTCCCGTATGCGACGGCGCAAGCCGTCAACGCGACGCGCCGGTTGGGCGGCCGCGTCGTCGCGGTCGGAACGACGGTCGTGCGCGCGCTCGAGAGCGCCGTGACGGCGGGAGAAGTCGTGGCATCGAACGGCTGGAGCGATCTCGTCGTCACGCCCGAGCGCGGCGTCGCCGTCGTCGACGGCATCCTGACGGGATTTCACGAGCCGCGCGCGAGCCATCTGGCGATGCTGCGGGCCTTTGCGGCAGCGGGCGTGCTCGAAGCGGCGTACGCCGGCGCGCTCGTAGCGGGCTACTTTTGGCACGAGTTCGGTGACGTTCACTTGATCGTACCGCACCGCACCTGAAGATCGGTCGAGTCAGCGCCGCACCAGATACGTGGTCCAGAAGAAGTACGCCGTCATCGTACACGCCACCACGATGACGAGCGTCCGTACGGCGCTCGAGGGTAGGCGCTTTACGAGGTCGGCCCCGAGATACCCACCGGCGATCGCGCCCGCGCCCATGAAGAGCGCAGGCTCCCACGCGATCGCTTTCGCGATGACGAACGGCACGACCGCGACGCCGTTGATCAAGGTCGCCAGCAGCGCCTTGAACGCGTTGGCACGCCGCAAGTCGTTCATTCCGAGCAAGCCGAGCAGAGCGAGCATGAGAATCCCGATCGCGGCCCCGAAAAACCCACCGTAGATCGCGATGCAGAACTGCGCACCCAATCCGAGCGGTGAATCCAGGCCGATTGGATTGGTGGCCCGTCCAGCGGCGCGCGTGATTGCCGGCCCGGCGACGAAGATCGCCGTCGAGCCGAGCAAGAGAAAAGGAATGAGGCCGGCAAACGTTGCGTTCGGCGTGCGCAACAGCAGCAGCGCGCCGACGATGCTGCCGATCGCGCTCGTGCCGAGCATCCGCGCGAGCGTCGCTTTGGGCACGTCGATCTCGGAACGGAACGAGCCGGCCGAAGCAAACGAGCCGAGCCACATCGCGACGTTGTTCGTGGCGTTGGCGGAGACGGGCGCGATGCCGATCGCGAGGGCGGCCGGAAACGAGATGAAGCTGCCGCCGCCCGCACCGGCGTTGATTCCGCTCGCGATGAAGGATGCTGCCAGGACGAACAGGTCGCCCGAGAGGCTCAGCTCTGACCGTCCGGGCCGAAGACACGGCTCTTGCTGCGGTCGCCGGCGAAAATCACGACGAGTTCTTCGCGCCGGTTAGTTGGCGCGGCCTTCGGGTCGGCGTATACGTGAGCCGTTGCTACTATTGTCGCAATTTGCCACTGCCGTCCCCGTCTTGCTAGCCGCGCTGAGTTCCGCAGACTATGGCGGGGCGGTCGGTAGGGCGCAGGCGCCGGTCACGGCGTCGTCGCCGAGCGCGACCGTCAGGAGATCGCCCGGGGTCACGACCACGTCGCCACCCTTGTGAAACGCATCGTAAGCGCTGGAAACGTAGCCGACGTAGGGGATCCAGCCGAGCACCCCAGGCGAATTGTGCGACTTTCCCATGAAGAGCCCGTTGAGCGTGCGCACGAGGGAAACCGGGATGTGTTTTCCGTCCGAGCCGACGAGATATCGCGCCTCGAGCACGAGCAGGCCGGCCTCGCCGCCCGTCTTGCCGCGCCGCACCACCGCGATGTCGCCCCAGCCTTCCGCGCCGACCCCGAGCGTCTCGAATGCGCGGCTCGGGTCGTCGATGCTCGACACGGTGAACTTGAACGGCTGGCCCGGTTGGCCCGTCTTCGAGTCCACCGGCTCGGCGGGAGCGACCTTTGCAAGCGGGCATGGGGGGAGCGCCGGGGTGGCCGACGGCGAGGGCGGCGGCGATTCCGGCGCCGCCGGGGCCGGTGCCATCTGAAACGACGATCCCGAGGACGAAGGCGAGGCCGAAGCGGCGGGGTCCGGGCTCGCAACCGGCATCGTGCCGAGCAGCGCGACCACGAAAAGCACCAACATCCTCATTCTCCCGTCGTTTATCTTTATCGGCAGTCATTGGCGAGGGTGTGCCGAATCCGCCCGCCGATGAATCTAAGACTTTCCGGAAAGGTAGCGCTCGTAACGGGCGGCGCGAGCGGCATTGGCCTAGCGACTTCCAAGCGCTTCGCGCAAGAGGGCGCGACCGTCGTCGTCGCCGACATCGACATCGACGCAGCGCAAGCGGCCGCGGCCGACCACGAGGGCTTGCATGCAACCGCGCTCGACGTGACGGACGAGGAGCGCTGGAAGGACGTCGTCGACGAGACGCTGCGGCGCTTCGGCCGCCTCGACGCGCTCGTCAACAACGCGGGCGTCGGCTCGCTGCGCGACATCGAACAGTGCACGACTCAGGAATGGCGCCGCACCTTTGCCGTCAACGCCGACGGCGTTTTTTTCGGCTGCCGCGAGGGCGTGCGCGCGATGAAAGCACAGGGCGGATCGATCGTGAACATCTCGTCGGTATCGGGGCTGATCGGCGGTCGAAATCTGGTCGCCTACAACGCGTCGAAGGGCGCGGTGCGGCTGCTCACCAAGTCGGTCGCGTTGCACTGCGCGCATCGCAAATACGGCATCCGCTGCAACTCCGTGCACCCGACCTTCATCGAAACGCCGATGGTCGAGGGCATGCTCCAGGCCACGCGCGATCCCGCGCAGACCTTGGCCACGCTGATCGGCAGCATTCCGATCGGGCGCCTGGGCCGGGCCGAGGAGGTGGCGGATCTGTTGCTCTATCTCGTCTCCGACGAATCGCAGTTTTGTACGGGTGCCGAATTCGTGATCGACGGAGGGCTTACGGCGTCGTAGGGCGCGGGCAGGCGCCCGGCTTCGCCGCGATCGCGTTCGCCGCGGTTGCGGTGTTCGCCGACATGTACATCACGCAGCCGCTCCTGCCGTTGCTCGGCGCCGAATACGGGGTCTCCGCGGCGACCGCGGGCACGACGATATCGGCCGTCGTGCTCGTCATCGCGCTTAGCTCGAGTGCGTACGGGCCGATCGCAGACGCCCTCGGCTATCGGACGGTCATGGCGGGTGGTTGCGCGGTGCTCGCGCTCGCGACGCTCGGCTGCGCGTTCGCGCCGGGTTTCGGGGCGCTGATCGCGCTGCGCGGCCTGCAAGGGCTGCTGGTTCCGGCGGTATCGGCGGTCGCGGTCGCCTATCTCGGCGAACTGCGCGGAAAGCGCGATCCCGGTGCGCTCGTGGGAGCCTACATCGGCGCAACCGTGCTCGGCGGTTTGTGCGGACGCGTCGGCAGCGGTCTGATCGCGCAAGTCGCCGGTTGGCGCGCACCGTTCGTCGTGTTCGCTGCGATCACGGCGCTGGCCGCGGCCGGCTTGTTTCTGTCCCTCGAGCAAACGCGTCACCCCGTTTCGCGCGGCACGTTCGCGGGCGCCTATCGCGAGATGGCGGCGCACCTCAAAGATCGGCGCCTGCTCGGGGCCTACGCCGTAGCCGCCAGCCTGTTCTTCGGCTTCATCGGCGTATTTACGTACCTTCCCTACTTGCTCGCGGCGCCGCCGTTCTCGCTTTCGACCGGTGCGATCGCTTGGTTCTATGCGTCGTACGCGGCCGGCGTCGTCGCGGCTCCGCTGGCCGGCCGGCTGTCGCACTGGGTTACGCGGCGCGCATTGATTGCGGCCGGCTTCGCCGTTGCCATGGCCGGGATGCTGTTGACGCTGGCACACGCGCTCGCGGCGATCGCCGTGGGCACCGTCGTCCTGTGCGCGGGGATGTTCGTAGCGCAAGCGATCGCACCGGCCTACGTGAACGTCACGGCGCAAACGGCGAAGGCCGCTGCCAACTCGCTCTACCAGGCCTTCTACTATTCGGGCGCAGTGCTCGGCTCGACGCTGCCGGGCTTCGCGCTCGAACGCTACGGCTGGAGCGGCGTCGTCGTCACCTGCGTGGGCAGCCTGACGATCGGCCTGGTCGCGGACCTTGCGCTTTGCACGGGCGACGCCGGCGCCGTCGATCGAGAGCTGACGGCGCCGTAGCCGTTTGCGCGCGGCCCAGCTACGTTGGGTAACGTCGATAGACGGCGCCGGTGCGATCGTCGGCGACGAGTTCGAAGGCGGGATGCGCTTCGATGACCTCTCGTTCGACTGGGGTATGGTAGACGATCGCGATCTCGCGCTTGGGTCCGGCCGACAAACGATCGAGGATGGCGCCGAGCACGCTTGCGTCGAACGGGTTGAAGAGATAGACGACCAACGGTCCGCGCGGGAAGCGATACGTCACCGCATCCGCACAGACCAGCCGTACGTCCCGGCAGCGCAGCTTCGACCGATCGACCCGCGCCAGATTGTCGCGCGCGATCTCGTGCAGTGCGCGGGAGATTTCGACGCCGACGACCTGCCGAAATGGCTTGCGAGCGGCGAGCAGCACCGCGCGGCCCATGCCCGCGCCGGCGTCGACAAACGTTGCGCCCTCGAGTGGGAACGGAACGTGCGCCAGCAGCGGCTCGAATTCGCCGACCGGGGTCGGTTCGTAATGGGTCGCGTGAGCGATGCTCGGCCCGATCGCGTCGGGATCCAGATCGCCGAGAAACAGCAGCGCTTCGGTCGCGACCTGGTTATCCGCATCGAACCGCTGTCCCGCGCGTCGCCCGGTAACCCGTGCTCCCAACCGGCTTTTCACCCGAGCAGGTCCTCAACGCTGTTTCTCATCGACGTCTTTCGTGAGACGAATCATTCGTTGCAAGCGCGCGATCAACCCGTCGACATTTTGTGGGACAGCGTGTGTGTTCTGAATGACGTTATGCGGCGAGTCCGCGGCGCTCGAGCGAGCGGTAACCGATCGCTTCGGCGACGTGAGGGGCGGCGATCCGTTCTTCGCCGGCAAGATCGGCGATCGTGCGGGCGACGCGCGCGATCCGATCGAGCGCGCGCGCCGACAGGTTGCCACGCGCGGATGCGACCCGCAGCAACTCCAGCGCCGGGCCATCCAAAACGCAGAACCGTCGCAAGTCGGCGCCCACGACCGCGCCGTTCGCTTCGTAGGCGCGGTTCGCGTAGCGAGCGCGCTGGAGGGCGCGGGCGGCTTCGACCCGAGTCCGAACGGCATCCGACGCCTCCGCCGGCGCGCGCGCCACCATCTCGTCGAACGCGACCCGGGCGACGTCGATGTGCAGGTCGATCCGATCGAGCAGCGGGCCCGACAGCTTCGCAACGTATCGCGCGACCGCCGCGTCGTCGCAGCGGCAATCGTTCGCTCGCGAGCCGCGAAAACCGCACGGGCACGGGTTCATCGAGGCGACCAGCGTAAAGCGCGCCGGGTATACGAACGTCCCGGCGGCGCGAGCGACCGCAATCGAGCCCTCTTCGAGCGGCTGGCGCATCACCTCCAGAGCACTGCGCGAGAACTCGGGCAATTCGTCGAGAAACAGGACGCCGTTGTGGGCCAGGGAGATTTCGCCCGGCCGCGGTGTGGAACCGCCCCCGCACAAGGCGATTTGCGACGTCGTATGGTGAGGCGAGCGGAACGGGCGCTGAGCGATGATGCCGGCGCCGCTTTCGAGCAGACCCGCGACGCTGTAGATCTTGGTGACCTCGAGGGCCTCGAGAGGCGACATCGCCGGTAAGATCGACGGCAGCCTTCGCGCAAGCATCGTCTTACCGCAACCCGGCGGCCCGACGAGCAGGGCGTTGTGGCCGCCAGCAGCGGCGATTTCGAGCGCGCGCTTTGCAGCGGCCTGCCCGCGCACGTCGCTGAAGTCTGCGTGCGCCTCCGGCGGCGGCGCTGGGGTGCCGTCAAGGTCGCGCTGGTAGCGAAACTTTTCGCCGTGACCGAGTGCGATTGCGACGGCCTCGTGAAGCGAGGTTATCGCGTACACGGCGACCCCGTCGACGAGGGCCGCCTCGCGCGCGTTCGACGCCGGTACGATCAGGGCGTCGAAACCCGCGCGGCGCGCACCGACGGCCATCGGCAGGATGCCGCGCGTCGAGCGCACCGTTCCGTCGAGCGCTAGTTCGCCCAGCGCCACGAAGCGTTGCAAGGCCAGCGTGTCGACCTGCTCGTCGATGGCCAAGAGCGCGAGTGCGATCGGCAAATCGAAGCCCGGTCCGACTTTGCGAATGTCGGCCGGAGCGAGGTTGACCAGCACGCGGCCCGCCGGAAACGGGTACCCGGCGTTGATGAGGGCTGCGCGCACCCGGTGACAGGCGTCCGCCAACGCCCGATCCGGCAACCCGATGATCGTGAACCCCGGCGTGCCGGGCGCGCTGTCGGCCTCAACGCGAACGACGTAGCCGTCGATGCCGAGCATCGCGGCCGAGTGAGCGAGAGCCAGCATCGCAAACCTCCGCCCACCCTAACGCGACACCGCGTTCACGCGGCAAGGGTCGGCGAAATCCTAGCGTTCCAGCCCGATCCCAAAACGGCGCGCCAGCTCGGCGCGGCCGTGCGGCGTGATCCGCAGGGAGCGCTCGCGCGCGTTCGGCGTTACCCACTTCGCGGCGATGAAGCGCTGCAAGAGACTCGCGCCGAGGCTGCCGGCGAGGTGCGGGCGCCGCTCGGTCCAGTCGAGGCAGGCACGGGCGAAGTGCCGTCGCGCGGCCCGTGTGCTCTCAACGTCGATCTCGAGCGAGCGAAAGAATCGCTCGCCGCGTGGCGTGAGTTCAAAATCGGCTTCGGAAATCCGGATCGCGCCGCGTTCGCGGAGCCGGTCGGTCACGGCAACGCCGAGCCGGCCAGCCAGATGGTCGTAACACGTACGCGCCTCGCGCAGCCGTTGCATCGTCTCGTTCTGCCTCAGCGCAACGATCGGGACAGGTCGCGCGATTGCGGCCAGCGCCTCGAGGGCGTGGGCGACCTCCGGTGCCGCCAGTGAGAACAAGCGCTGCCGTCCGGCCGCTTCGGCCACCAGCATGCCGCCGGCAAGGAGCCCCGCCAGGTGGCCGCTCGTCGCTTGCGCCGACGCGCCGGCTCGAGCCGCCAGCTCGGACGCCGGCAAGCGGCCGCCATCGAGCAGCGCAAACAGAATTGCCGAGCGCGCCGGATGCCCGACTAAGGCTCCGATCGCGGCCACGTCGGGTTCCGCGCGATGGCGGTTCGAATGACGCCGAGTCATGCGGCAATCGTATCACGCCGACGTTTCACGTCTCCATGAACTATTGCGGCAATCGGTGCGAGAACGAACGTGCGCGGCTCAGCTCAGCACGCGCTTGAATGCGGCGCAGGTCGCGGCCGCCGCTCGGCGCGCGCCCGGCGAAAGGCTGGCCAGCGCGAAGAATCCGTGGACGAGCCTTGGAAACTCGAGGTAGGTAACGGGAATGTTGGCCGAGCGCAGGGCCGTCGCGTACGCGCGGCCCTCGTCAAGCAGCGGATCGAACCCGGCCGTCGCGATCACCGCCGGCGCGACGCGCGCGAGATTGGATGCGCGCAGCGGCGAGGCGCGCGGGTCGTGGCGGTCCTCTTCGTTCGGAACGTACTGGTCGGCGTACCATTTCATGCGCTCGAGCGTCAGAAAATATCCGCTCGCATACGCCGTGTGCGACGGAAAACGAAGCGAGGCTTCGCCCGAGCGTAACCCGACCGAGTCCATGCCGGGGTAGATCAACAACTGCGCGTGGAGTGCGATCTCGTAACGCAGCAGCTGGGCCACGGCCGCCGCGAGGTTCGCGCCCGCACTGTCGCCGGCAACGGCGAGCCGGCCCGCATCGGCTCCGAGGCGCGCGACGTTGCGCGCAGCCCAGCGCGTGGCTGCGACCGCGTCCTCGACCGGTGCCGGAAACGGCGCCTCCGGAGCCAGCCGATATCCGACGCTCAGCACCGCCGCGCCCGTTCCGTCCCGTAAGCGTTTGCACTGCGCATCGTAGCCGTCGATCGTACCGACGACCCAGCCTCCGCCGTGAAAGAAAACGATCGTCGGCACCGGCGGTGGCGCCGTGGGCCGGTAAAGCCGGGCGGGCAGTCCACCGTCGAGAACGAGGTTTTCGATGCCGCCGGCGCGGCCGGCGCCGCGATACCGCGTCAGTTTTGTCAGCCGGCCAAACTCTGCGCGCAAGGCCTCCGGGCGCGGCGGGACACCGTTGCGTTCGGGCAACATGCGCAGGAGCAGCGCGACGACTGGGTCGAGCTTTGGACCGGGTACGTTTGTCATTGCTGAGCCGCGCAATTCGAACGCGCGGCGCGGAAGCCCGCGTCCCGCGTTGAAAATCGGCCCGAAGCTGTCCACACATACCACAGGCGCGCTGCGCTCGAATGTGGATAAGCCTCCGCCGAAAGCGGCGCTTTCAGGAGGGAAAACCAATGTCTGACGGTCACCGCGAAACCGCGGCGGTTCATGCGGGAAAGCTTTCTTTGCCGCTCAACGCGGCCTCGAGCCCGCCCCTCTTCCAAGCCTCGTCGTACGAGTTCGAAGACCTGGCCGAAGTTGAGGCGACCTACTCCGGTGCGAAGAAGGGCGCCATTTACGGGCGATATGGAGGCCCGAACGGCCTACAGTTCGAGGCGGCCGTCGCGGAACTCGAAGGGGCCGAGGCGGCGGTTGGGGCGGCTGCCGGGATGTCGGCGATCCATGCCGCGCTCGGCAGCAATCTGGTAGCTGGATCAGCCCTGTTGGCCACGCGCGAGATCTACGGTGGCACCTACGCTTTACTTGAGAATGATTATCGTAGGGCCGGCATATCGGTGGCGTTTGTCGACCAGCAGGACCTGGCTGCGGTCGAGGCAGCCCTGGCCGAGGTACGCCCGGCGGTGCTCTACGTCGAGGCGCTGACCAATCCGCTCATGAACGTGGCGGACCTGCCGGCGTTGGCGCGCCTGGCCCGCGCATACGACGCGTTACTGATCGTGGATGCCACCTTCGCCACGCCGCTGCTGTGCCGGCCGCTAGAGCACGGCGCCGGCCTTGTCGTTCACAGCGTCGGCAAGTACATCGGCGGCCACGGGGACGTTGGCGCCGGGGTCGTCGCGGGCAGCGCGGTGCTCGTTGGCCCGATCCGCGCGCAGCTGGTTCGGACCGGTGCGACGATCCCGCACTTCGAAGCCTGGCTCGCACTGCGCGGTTTGCGGACGCTTGCGTTGCGCATGGAGCGTCACAGTTCGAACGCGAACGCCGTGGCCAGTTTCTTACGATCCGAACCGGCGGTGACCGCCGTGCATCATCCGTCCCAACGTTCGGGCGCGGTGCTGCGACGGGCTATCGAGCTGTATCCGAACGGCTGGGGCGGTATCGTGGCCTTCGATCTCGCCGGCGGCGCAGGCGCCGTCGAGACGTTCCTGCGCGGACTGCGGACGATCGCGATCGTGCACAGTCTTGGTGAAGTGGCGACGACGATCAGCTATCCGGCTGTAAGTTCGCACCGCTCGCTCTCACCCGAGGCACGGCGCGCGCTGGGAGTGAGCGATGCGACGCTGCGAGTCTCCGTCGGCATCGAGCATCCGGACGACATCGTAGCGGACTTAGCGCGCGGCTTTGCAGCCGCAGGGCTCGCAGGCCGGCTACGCGCATGAACGAACCGGAGGTACTGCCGTGTCCGTGATCCGCTCGTCTTCGGTTGCCGCGCTCGCTCTTTGCCTCGCCGCATGCAGCGCCAACTCGAGTTCGTCGTCTTCGACGACGTCGACCGCCGCCGCGAGCGCCGCGGCCGCCGCTAACTCGGGCAAAGTCATCGGCGTCTCGATTCAGAACCGCGAAGCGCAGTTCTATCAGGACATGGAATCCGGCATGAACTCCGAAGCCGCCAAATATGGTTACACGGTCAAAGTCGTCGACGCGAGCCGCGACAACTCGAAGCAACAGAGCCAAGTCGAGGATTTCATCTCGCAGAAGGTCGCCGCGATCGTTCTGACGCCCTACGATTCGCAAGCGATCGGCAGCGCGATCGTCGAGGCCAACAACGCGGGGATTCCGGTCTTCACCGCCGATATCGCCAACGCGTCGAACAAAGGCAAGGTCGTCTCGCACATCGCGAGCGACAACGTCCAAGGCGGCGGCCAGGCCGGCAAGCTGATGTGTGCCGCGCTCGGACCCGCCGGCGGCAGCGTCGCGATCATCGACGAACCCGAAGTCACCAGCGTCCAAGATCGCGTCAAGGGCTTCAAAGCGGCGCTGGCGGCCTGCCCGAGCGTGAAGATCGTCGCGGATATCGACGGCGGCGGCGAACGCGCCAAAGCCAGCTCCGCGATGGACGACATCCTGCAGTCGCACAAGGACCTGCGCGGCGTGTTCGGCATCAACGACGACTCTGCGCTGGGCGCGGCGCGCGCCGTCGACGCTGCCGGTTTGACCGGCAAGGTCGCGGTGATTGGATACGACGCAACGCCCGAAGCGCAAACCGCGATCAAGAAAGGCTCGATGTACGGCGATGCAATCCAACATCCCGACCAAATCGGTATCGAGACGGTCGATGCGATCCACGATTACTTCGCTGGCAAGACGCCGCCCGCGAGGATCGCGGTAGCGGTCGGCACGTTCACGAAGGCGAACGCAAAATAACGTCGAGCGTGACGCCCGCGGCAGCGCCGCTGCTGCGCATGAACGGGATCGTCAAGGTGTTCCCGGGCGTTCGAGCGCTCGACGGCGTGTCGTTCGACGTCCACAACGGTGAGGTGCACGCGCTGGTCGGCGAAAACGGTGCTGGAAAATCGACCCTGATGAAAGTCCTCGCCGGCGCCTATCGCGCCGACTCCGGCACGATCGAGATCGACGGCGCCAAGGTGACGATCGACGGTCCGCGCGCCGCCGAGGCACTCGGCATCGGCATGATCTATCAAGAGTTCAACCTGGTGCCCGATCTGAGCGTAGTCGATAATCTCTTGCTCGGCCACGAGCCGACGCGCCGCGGCCTGCTCGATCGCAAGGCCGCGCTGACGCGCTCGAGCGACGTGCTCGCGGAGCTTGGCATCGCGCTGCCCTTGACGCTCGCCGCGCGACGGCTGACCGTGGCGCAACAGCAGCTGGTCGAAATCTCGAAGGCCCTGTTGCGGGAGGCGCGCCTAATCGTGATGGACGAGCCGACGGCAGCGTTGACCGAGCGCGAAATCGACGCACTGTTCGCCTTGATCGCCAAACTCAAAGCGCGCGGGGTCGCCTTCGTCTACATCTCGCACCGCCTCGAAGAACTGCCGCGTATCTCCGATCGGATCACCGTAATCCGCGACGGAAGGACCGTCGAGACGCGCGCAACCGCGGACATGCCGCAAAGTGACCTGGTCCGCTTGATGGTCGGCCGCCCGCTCGACGCCCACTTCCCCGAACTGCCCGCCGTTGCGGCCGGCGCGCCGATCGTGCTCGCGGTCAAGCAGCTCTCGTCCGCCAGCGGCGTACCGGTCTACGACGTGTCGTTCTCGGTGCGCGCGGGCGAGATCGTTGGTCTGGCCGGGTTGGTCGGGGCCGGGCGCACCGACATCGTCCGCGCGATCGCCGGCGCCGACGTGCCGACGGAGGGCGAGGTCGAGGTCGCCGGCCATCGCGTCGCCATCCACAGCCCGCACTCGGCGATCGCGGCCGGCATCGCGTTGATCACCGAGGATCGCAAGGCCCAGGGGCTGGTTCTCGGCATGTCCGTACGCGAGAACACGACGCTCGCGCACCTGGACGCCTACGAACGGGTCGGCTTCATCGACCGCCGCGCGGAAAGCGCGATCACGCTGCGCGAGATCGAAGAGCTGCGCATCCGCACGCCCAGCGCCGAGCAGATCGTACGCAACCTGTCGGGCGGCAACCAGCAAAAAGTCGTGCTGGCGAAATGGCTGATCGGCGATGCGAAGGTGTATCTCTTCGACGAGCCGACGCGCGGCATCGACATCGGCGCCAAAGCCGAGATTTACGCGCTGATGCTCGCACTGCTCGCGCGGGGGGTGGGGATCGTGATGGTCTCGAGCGAGCTGCCCGAAGTGCTGGGCATGTCGCACCGCGTGCTCGTCGTGCGCGAAGGGCGCATCCGCGGCGAATTCGCACGCGGCGCGGCGACGCCGGCGGCGGTGATGGCGCTCGCGACGGGGGTTGCAGCCTAATGGCTGCGACGCCGCCGGAGCCGCTCGCGAGCGAGCTGACGGCCAACGCCGCCGAAGCCCACGCGAAGGCTGCGCGAGGGCGTTATCTGCGCACCGGCGGCGCGATCGTGGCGCTGCTCGTGGTGGTGGCGATCGTGGACGCCTTCTCGCACGGCGCGTTCCTAACGCCGGCCAATCTCACCAACGTCCTGCGCCAGATCACCTACAACGCGATCCTTGCGATCGGCCAAACCTTCGTGATCATCACCGCGGGCATCGATCTTTCGGTCGGCTCGCTGATCGAACTGACGGGCGTCGTGATGGCGATGTTCTCGAACGCGGTGCCGCTGCAAGGCGTGCCGCTGGTCGTGGCTACGCTCGCGGTCGGCCTCGCGGTCGGCTGCACGGCGGGTTTCGTCAACGCGGTGCCGGTCGTCAAACTGAACCTGCCGCCGTTCATAACGACGCTGGCGATGATGCTGATGGCGCGTGGGCTAGCCTTCAAACTCGCCCACGGACGGCCGGTGCCCGTAAACTCGGACGCGTTCGATGCGGTCGGTACCGGGTTCTTCTTGCAGGGGCCGTTGCACGCGTTCGGTTTGCCGGGCATTCCGATCCCGGTGATTTGGATGGCCGTGCTGGTCGCGGCGTTTGCGATTCTGTTGACGCGCACGCGCTTCGGGCGCTACGTCTTTGCCATCGGCGGGAACGAGGAAGCCGCCCGTTTGGCCGGCATTTCGGTCGCTACGGTCAAGACGCTCGTGTACGTGATTTCCGGCGGCTGCGCGGCGGTCGCCGGGCTGCTGCTGATGGCGCGCTTCCAGTCGGGCTCGCCGCAAACGGGCATCGGCAGCGAACTCCAGTCGATCGCCGCCGTCGTGGTCGGCGGGACGAGCCTGGCGGGCGGTCGCGGCAGCGTCGTCTCGTCGTTCTTCGGCGCGCTCTTGATCGGGCTGCTCAACAACGTGATGAACCTGCTCGGCATCGAATCCTACACCCAGGATATCGTGCTCGGTGCGGTCATCTTGCTGGCCGTCATCGTCGACGAACTACGTAAGCGCTACCTTTCGCGATAAGGTCCGTGCCCTACGGCACCGGCCGCGCGCT
>Ga0302325_10003523_pt1 | contig 36829 bp, 29 predicted proteins | sample Palsa_T0_2_FD_201948 | JGI IMG/M metagenome (GOLD analysis project Ga0302325, IMG submission 201948) | Peat permafrost microbial communities from Stordalen Mire near Abisko, Sweden - Palsa_T0_2 | ecosystem: Environmental > Terrestrial > Soil > Palsa > Peat permafrost | place: Sweden: Abisko...
ATTTTTTTGCGAGAATGGAGCGTACCGCCTCGGCCGTATCACGATTCATGACGACAGCCCGCACGGCTGGCTTGGCCTGGGCGATATTATCGAGGTGTCGTCGAACATCTGCGCGGCCAAGATTGCGCTGATGCTCGGGTCCGAGCGTTATTACTCGGGTCTGACCGCCTTCGGTATCGGACGGCGGACCGGAATCGATTTGCCCGGCGAGGCGGACGGCCTTTTGCGCAAGCCGTCGGCCTGGCGTCAGATCGATTTGGCGGATCACGGTTTCGGGCAGGGCGTAGCGGTCACCCCGATGCAACTCGCGGTGGCCTATTCGGCGATCGCCAACGGCGGCATGATCACGCGGCCGTATGTCGTGCGCGCCGTCTACGATGCCGACGGGACGCAGGTGCTGTCGCATACGCCGCAGATATTGCGGCGCGCGATACCGCCGGACGTGGCCCATCAGATGAACTTGTTGTTGCGCGAGGTCGTTAACGGTGCCCAGGGTACCGCGCATCGCGCACAGGTCGCCGATTTCATCGTGGCGGGCAAGACCGGCACGGCGCAGATGGTGAATCCGGCCAATGGAACTTATTTTCAGAACCGCCACGTTTCATCGTTCATCGGATTTCTGCCGGCCGACGACCCCCGGCTTTTGATCCTCGTGGTGCTCTACGACGTCGGCCACGCCCATTTCGGCGGCCTTGTTGCGGCCCCGGTTTTCAGCGAAATCGCCACTGGCGCGGTGCGCAAGCTTGATATCGCGGCACCGCGGCCTGCCGGCTATGACGCCGCCAGCGTGATTCCCCTCGATGCGCTCCACAGCGCCGAGGCGATTCTGTCATCCGGAACGACCGCCGATGCGGCCGAAGCTCCGCCGTTTTCGGCCGATGCCGGCGCGGTTCCCGATTTCAACGGACTCAGCCTCCGACGATCGCTCGCGCTTGGCCATGGACGTGCGCTCGACCTCGATGTTCATGGTTCGGGTTACGTGATCGCGCAAGACCCGCCAGCCGGGGGCAAGCTTAATCAACCGACGGTGAAGCTCATGCTCGCTTTCGACCCCTCGGCTCCGGTGCTTGCGCCGCTGTCATCAACCGAGGGGCCGCGGGCACATCGGTCGCATCGGGGACACCGATGAAGCTTGCCGAACTGATTGGCGGCGTCGACGGATGCCGCGTCGAGGGCAGCGACGCGATCGACATATCGGGGCTCAGCTACGATTCGCGGCGGGTCGAGCCGGGCCATCTTTTTTTTGCGACGGCGCGCGACGAAAACGATCGTCGGGCGCATATAGAGCAGGCTTTGAGCCGCGGGGCGCGCGCATTGGTGGTGCGGGGTTGGGATGGTGCGAGTGCGCGTCCCGCGGCAACTTATATTGACTGCGAACGGCCGCGGCGGCTGATGGCTGTCGCGGCGTCGCGCTTCTATCACGCGCCCAGTGAACGCGTCGAACTGATCGGCGTCACCGGCACCAGCGGCAAGACCACCACCACCTGCCTGCTGGCGTCGATCTTCGAAGCCGCCGGCACGCCCGCGGGAATCATTGGAACGCTCGGAATTATCGAGCGGGGCCGGATCCTGCAAAGCGGCCTGACGACGCCCGAGTCGATCGATATCGAAGCTGCGCTCGACGCGATGGATCGCGACGGTGTGCGGCGGGTGGCTGCGGAAATATCGTCGATTGGAATCGCCGAGGGACGCATCGATGAGCTGAGCTTTCGGGTCTGCCTGTTCACCAATCTCGGACGCGACCATCTCGACTACCACGGCACTATCGAGAATTATTTTGCAGCCAAGCTGCGCCTGTTCACCGATATTCTGCCGCATAGCCGACGCATCGATCCGATCGCGATTGCACGCGGCGACGATCAATGGGGGCGGCGCGTGCTGGACGCGGCAGCGGTGCGACGGGTCAGCTTTGGCCTGATCGCAGGCAGCGATGTCTATCCGATTAGCTTTACGACAGGACTCGACGGTATCAGGGCGACGATTCGCGCGCTCGATCGTACTTTTGATATCCGTTCGCCACTGCTCGGCGAAATTAACCTGCTCAATATTCTGGCGGCTTCGGCCGTGTCGGTGGCCCTGGGCATCGAATCGGATGCGGTGGTGGAGGGTGTGCGGCGATGCCCAGGGGCCCCCGGCAGACTCGAACCGGTCGGGGGTCCTCCCGGCGTGACGGTGCTGGTCGACTACGCGCACAAGCCCGATGCGCTCGAGGCGGTGCTCAAAACTCTGCGCGCGCTGGGACCGAATCGGCTGATATGCGTGTTCGGATGCGGCGGCGATCGCGATCGTGGCAAAAGACCCCTGATGGGCGCGATCGCCGGCCGGATGGCGGATGAGGTGATCGTCACCTCCGACAATCCACGCACCGAAGATCCACTCGCGATAATCGGAGAGATCGAAGACGGCTTGAATGACGCCGGCCTGGCTCGGCGGCCAACGGGCGATTCGTCGCCCGGCGGCTATATCGTAGAACCCGATCGGCGTGCGGCTATTGCACTCGCGCTCGGAGCGGCGCGCGCGGGCGATATGATCGTGATCGCCGGCAAGGGCCATGAGGATTATCAAATCATCGGGACAAGCAAGCGTCACTTCGATGATCGCGAAGTGGTTCGCGAAATTACCGCGGAACTGAATCCTTGAGCGCACAGGTGTAAGCGAGCGAAGAGGGGCGACGGACCGGGCAATTCGAGGGAAGCCTTCGGCTGGAAGGTGCTGGTGGCGGTGGAAGATGAGGCCGGTCGGAGGCTTGCCTCGGATTGCAGGTTCGGTCTGGTCGAATTTGGATCGGATTGAATTGCCGTGGATTAAAACGGGCGAAAGTGATCGCGAAGTCGGCGCATGCGCGCGGCGCCGGCACTTTGCATCGGCGCGACAGATAAGATGTAGATCGATCGTGAAACTGCATATTTGATTCGTCTCGCAAGGAGCGGAAACTCGAAGGCTTGGGAAGATTTTCGATGCTCTATCTGCTGCTGTACCCGCTCCGTCAAAGCCATCCGGTCTTCAATGTTCTCCGCTATGAGACCTTCCGCTCGGATATGGCGGGGCTGGCGGCGCTCGCTTTATCGCTGGTCTTCGGACCGATGTTGATCAGGCGCTTCCGCGCCGCGCATGTCGGACAGACGATTCGCGAGGAAGTTCCGCAGCATCAGAAGAAGGCTGGTACGCCGACGATGGGCGGCCTCGTGATCCTGGCTTCGTGCGTGACGGCGACTATTCTGCTGGCCGATCCGCGCGATCCTTACGTGTGGCTCGTCGTGTTGGTGATGCTCGGCTACGGCGGGATCGGTTTCGCCGATGACTTTCTCAAATTGCGGCGCGGACGCGGCGCCGGCCTTAGCGGTCCGCAGAAGCTGTTCTGGCAGATCCTGCTTTCGTTTCTCGCCGCGACTTTCCTGTTCTGGCATCTCGGCTTCGACACGCGGCTGACTATCCCGTTCCTGAAAAACGTCAATCCCGATCTACGATGGTGGGGCTATATTCCGGTCGCGATGCTCGTGATCGTCGCATGCTCGAACGCCGTCAATTTGACCGACGGCCTCGATGGATTGGCGATCGGTCCGGTCATGACCGTGGGGTTCTGCTACTGGGCGTTTACTTACGTCGCCGGTAACACACGGTTCGCCACCTACCTGGGTGTGCCACATATCGCGGGCGTTGGGGAAGTCGCGATTTTCTGCGCAGCGCTGATCGCCGCGTCGTTGGGGTTTCTTTGGTACAACGCCTATCCCGCCTCGATGATGATGGGTGATGTCGGCGCGCTGTCGCTGGGCGGCGCGATCGGAATGGTCGCGATACTCGCGAAACAGGAGCTGGCACTGGTGATAGCCGGCGGCGTTTTCGTAATCGAGGCCGCATCGACGATCATCCAGCGCTATTATTACAAAATGTCCCATCGCCGGGTCTTTCGGATGGCTCCCCTGCATCATCACTTCGAGCTCGGCGGCTGGCCCGAAACTGTGGTGGTGGTGCGTTTCTGGATCGTCTCGATAATCTGCATGCTGTTCGCGCTCAGCACGCTCAAGCTCAGGTAAATCGGATGGCGGGCGGCAAAACAGCAGGCCATACAGCGGGCAAGACGGCAATTGTCGGCCTCGGCCGCAGCGGAGTGGCGGCGGCGAATCTGCTCGCACGACGCGGCGCGCAACTCGTCATGATCGATTGCGATCGCGGTATCTCACGCGATCGGTTGCCCGCTGGCGAAGTCCATCTGGGTGAAGAGGACACGGCGTGGCTCGACGGCGTTGAACTCGTCGTCACGAGTCCTGGCGTGCCTCCGACCAACGCGATTATCCATCGTGCAGACAGGCGCGGCATATCCGTCATTGCTGAGCTTGAGCTCGCCAGCCGATCGATCGAGGCTCCGATCGTCGCAGTGACCGGCACCAACGGCAAGAGCACCGTCACCACCTTGATCGGCAATATCTTCAAGGCGGCCGGCCGCCGCACCTTCGTGGGCGGCAACCTTGGTACGCCATTGTCCGAGGCGGTTGGCGAGCCTTACGACGTTGTCGTGGTCGAGGTTTCGAGCTTCCAGCTCGAGCGATGCGACACCTTCCAGCCACGCGTCGGCGTCCATCTCAATCTCACCGACGACCATCTCGATCGTTATTCCGATCTGGCGGATTACGGACGGGCCAAAGCGCGGCTGTTCCGCAGTCAACACGGCGATGATTGGGCGATTCTGAATCGGGACGATCCGCATGTATGGGCGCTCGCTTCGGCGCTCACGGCACGCGCGATCGGCTTCGGTATCGCGAAGGATGATCGCCAAGTCTTGCGACAAGGTTCGCTGCATATCGACGGCGATGCGATCGTTTATCGGATAGGCGATCGGCACGGGCGGCTCGCGCTTGCGGGTTTTCGCGCCCGCGGGCGGCACAATCTGCTTAACGCAATGGCCGCGGCAGCGGCGGCGATCGTGATGGACGTTGAACCCACGGCAATCGAGCGCGCGTTCATAGAATTTACCGGCCTTGCCCATCGGCTCGAATTCGTCCGCGAGTACGCCGGCGTGACTTATATCGACGATTCGAAAGGCACCAACGTCGGCGCGGTAATTGAGGCGCTTGAAGCCGCCTCGCCGCCGATCATCCTGATCGCCGGCGGTGTCGATAAAGGCGGCGATTATGCGCCGCTCATCGAGCCGCTGGCTCGCAAAGCCAAGCTGCTGATCCTTATCGGTGCGGCGCGCGAAAAGATGTGCCGCGAGCTTTCTGGCGCGGTTGCGACACGAGTGGTGGACGGGCTCGCGCAAGCGGTCGCGATCGCCATGGAACATGCGCGGGCGGGCGACACGGTGATGCTGTCACCCGCCTGCTCGAGCTTTGATCAGTTCAAAAACTATGCGGAACGCGGTGCGGCATTTAAAGAGTTGGTTCGGGCGCTTTGAGGCGGTCGGATATCGCCGCCCCGACCCGTGGCTGTGGCTACCGGCGGCGGCGCTGATTGTTTTCGGCCTGCTGATGGTGCTCAACACGACCTACTTTCTGAGCCTCGAAAAAACCGGCGACGGATTCCATTTTCTCAAGGCGCAGATCGGTCATGTAATTCTCGGTCTCCTCGTGTTGACCGTGCTCTCCCAGTTGTCTCTGGCTGGACTCCGCCGGCTGGTCGTGCCGCTGATGGTCGCGGGGGTAGTAATGCTGATCGCGCTTTGGATTCCCGGCCTGGGCGCGATGCGCAATGGCGCACGGCGATGGTTACGGCTCGGTCCGGCTCTGATCGAGCCGTCTGAATTCGTGAAGCTGGGATTGGTTTTTTTTCTCGCCGATTTTCTGAGCCGCCGCGGCGATCGAGTCCGTGAATTCACCGCCGGACCGCTGCCCGCCTTTCTAATCGTTGGCCCAATCGCGTTATTGCTGCTCAAGCAGCCCGATTTCGGTACCACCGTGATGATCGTGCTGGTGTTGTTCGCGATGCTTTACGCGGCCGGCGCCAAACCGGTGCATCTGGCCGGCGCGGGTGCTGGCGCGGTGGCGCTGCTGGCAATCCAAGCGGTTTCCAAATCGTACCGGATGAGGCGGCTGACTTCCTTTCTGGATCCGTGGCAGACTGCACGCGGCGCGGGCTTTCAACTTATCCAATCATTTATCGCGCTGGGCGCGGGCGGCGAATTCGGCGTCGGTCTCGGCGCCGGCCGCCAGAAGATGTTTTACCTTCCGCAAGCGCATAACGATTTCATTTTTGCCGTAGTTGGCGAAGAATTCGGCATCATCGGCGCCGTCGCCGTGATTCTGCTTTTCGGCGTGATCCTTCTGCGCGGCATGCGAATCGCTCACGACGAGCCCGATCCGTTCGGCAGCCTTCTCGCGACCGGACTGACCGCTATGCTCACGTTGCAGGCGATGATCAATATCGCAGTTGTAATTGGTCTGATCCCGACCAAAGGGCTGCCGCTGCCATTCATGAGCTACGGCGGCACCGCGATCATTATGGAAATGGCAACGCTCGGCACGCTGCTCGCGCTCGGGCGCCGACCGGCGGTGAGATGAAGGTGATAATCGCTGGCGGCGGCACCGGCGGCCATCTTTTTCCGGCGGTAGCCGTGGGCGAAGAGATCATGCGCCAGCTTCCGGACGCCAGGATAAAGTTTGTCGGCACAAGCGCGGGCATCGAGTCGCGATGGATGCCGGGACGCGGCTTCGACTACGAATTGCTGAAGGTGCACGGTGTGCGCGGCCACGGGCCGATCGAGCGGATACGCGCGATGGTGGAATTTGTCGGTGCGGCGGTGGCCGCCCGGCGGATTCTGCGCGACTTCCGCGCCGACGTCGTTGTCAGCGCCGGTGGGTATGCGTCGGCACCGATGGCGATAGCGGCGATCATCGGCCGAGTGCCATTGGTCCTGATGGAACAGAACACGCGTCCGGGCCTCTCGAACCGGCTTTTCAAACGGTTCGCCGTGAAGGTTTGCGTGGGCTTCGAGGAGGCCGCATCATACTTCAATCGTAGCCGGGTTGAAGTGACCGGAAACCCCGTCCGCGGAGCGGGCGTAGCTATGCCCGAAAAAGCCCCCGCGGAGACCCTCAATTCTCAAATTCTTGTTTTAGGCGGCTCGAGTGGTGCACATCGCCTCAATTTAGGGGTCCTGAATGCCTTCAAAAACTCTGCAAAAGATGTTATAAAAATGTCCGTGGTTCACCAGACCGGCGATTCTGACGCCGCCATGGTGACCGAGGCCTATCGGGAGATTGGGTGGGTGGATGTGAAGGTGTTGCCATTTATCGACGATATTCGCGATGCGCTGGCCGGCGCCGACCTTGTCGTTGCCCGCTCCGGCGCCATGGCAGTATCCGAAATCGCGCTCGCCGGTCGGCCTGCGATCTTTGTCCCGTATCCGTTTCATCGCGATCAGCAACAGTTGCACAACGCCCGCGTGCTCGAACGACGCGGCGCGGCCGTAATCATTTCCGACGACGAGAAGCTCGGCGAGAACCTTCGGCGGGCTATAACGGATCTAATTGGCGATCGCCCGCGGCTCGAAGAGATGGGCCGACGTGCGCGCGCCGGAGCGATCGAAGGATCCGCCGAACGGATTGCGCGGGTATGCCTGGACGCCGCCCGGGCGGGAGCGGCCGCGTGAGCGGGACCGCATCCAACGGATTACTCGCCTGCCGGCGCAATCTGCACTTTATCGGTATCGGCGGCGCGGGCATGAGCGGTATCGCCGAGTTGTCGGCGCGCCTGGGATTCGCCGTCAGCGGATGCGATCTCAAGCAGACCGAGACTACAGCGCGCCTTGCGTCGATCGGAATCGAAATCTGCGTCGGTCATCATCCCGGTCACATTCACGACGACCTCGATGCGATCGTCATCTCGTCGGCCGTAAAATATTCGAATCCCGAAGTCAGCCGCGCGCGCGAAATGAAGATTCCGGTTATCCCGCGGGCCGAAATGCTTGGCGAGCTTTTGCGGATGGCGCGCGTGGGCATCGCAGTCGCCGGAACGCACGGCAAAACGACCACCACTTCGCTGACGGCGCTGATTCTCGAACAGGCGAATCTCGATCCGACTGTCGCGATCGGTGGCAACTTGCGATCGCGCGGCACCAACGTTCGCCTGGGCCGCGGAGAGTTCATGGTGGCCGAGGCCGACGAGAGCGACGCGTCGTTCCTGCTCCTGCTGCCGACGATAGCGATCGTCACCAATATCGATCCCGAGCATCTCGATCATTACGGCACGATGGATCGCGTGCGCGCCGCTTACCTGAGCTTTATCAATCGGGTGCCTTTTTACGGTGCGGCGATTCTGGGAATCGACAGTCCCAATGTGCGCGGCCTGCTGCCAGACGTTCGCAAGCCGGTGATCACGTGCGGCCTCTCGCCCGACGCCGACCTGCGCGCCGAGGATATCGTTATCGATGGCCTGTCGACGCGCTTTCGCGTGATCCGCGCCGGCGTCGAGCTCGGTGAGGTCACGATTCCATCGCCCGGCCGTCATCTGGCGCTCAACGCGCTGACGGCGATCGGCGTCGGTATCGAGCTCGGAATTCCGTTCGCAACGGCGGTCGCGGCGCTGGCTGCCTTTCCGGGTATCCATCGGCGTTTCGAGGTGCGAGGCGAGACCGCCGGCCGTATCCTGCTCGATGACTACGCGCACCATCCGGCGGAAGTTCGGGCGACATTGTCCGCTGCGCGTGCTGCATTTCGCCGCCGGCTGCTGGTGGTCTTTCAACCCCATCGATTCACCCGCCTGCGCGATCTGTTCGACGATTTTCTCGGCGCTTTCGATGAGGCTGACCTCCTTTATGTCGCCGACGTCTATCCGGCCGGTGAGGAGCCGATAGCCGATTTCACCTCGCGCCGTTTATGCGAGGCGATGCGCGCGCGCGGCCATCTTGAGGTGCGCTACCTGGGCGACGAGCCCGAGGCGGCGGCGCGAATCGCCGCGACGTCGCGCGAAGGCGATCTTGTCGTCACGCTCGGCGCCGGCGACATCTATCTGCTCGGCGACAATATTCTTAAGGCGCTCGAATCCGAGGAGAAGTGGCATGAACGCGCTTGAGCACGAGCTCCGGCGCCACTTCGGCGAGCGCCTCGCGGCACATCTGCCGCTAGCTGATTTCACGTCGTTTCAGATTGGCGGCCCGGCTGATTTGCTCGTGACGGTCGCACATGAAGACGAGCTCGCAAAGGTGCTTGGCGCCTGCGACGGACATGGGTCGCCGTCGTTCTGCCTCGGCTCGGGAACCAATCTGCTGGTGAGCGATCGCGGCGTGCGTGGCGTCGTCGTGCGCCTCGGCGCGGGCTTCGAGCGAATCGAAATTGACGAGAACAATGTGCGGGCCGGCGCTGCGGCGCGCTTCGGTGCGTTGGTCGAGACGGTGGTCGAGCGCGGACTTGGCGGCCTGGAATTCGGCGAAGGCATCCCCGGCAGCGTCGGCGGTGGACTGGTGATGAATGCCGGCGCGTTCGGCGGCGAAATGGCGCGGGTGGTGACGATCGTCCATGGCGTGACGCGTGACGGCACGCCGCGTTCTCTTACGAAGGACGAAGTTCACTTCGCCTATCGCCGCACCGATCTGCCGCCGGGGTTCGTTATCACCCGGGTCGACTTTATGCTGGAGCCCGGAGCGCGTGACTCGCTGCGCGAGCGGATGCTCGAACTGCGCGCAAAGCGTTCGGCGCGTCAGCCGCGCGGAGTGCCCAACGCCGGATCGGTCTTCAAGAATCCGCCGGGTGCGTTTGCCGGGCGGTTGCTCGAAGCGGCGGGGCTCAAGGGCGCGCGCGTGGGCGCCGCGGCGTTTTCCGACCGGCATGCGAACTTCATTGTGAACCTGGGTGGCGCGCGAGCCGACGATGTCCGCCGGCTTATCGATATGGCGCGCGAGCGCGTGATGGCGACCAGCGGCGTTGCGCTCGAACCCGAGGTGCGGATGATCGGCGACTGGTAATTGGTAAGTGGCGGGTAGTCCGCGGCGAGTAGTCCGCGGAGATGAGGCGGTGGTGGCGGCGAGGCGGCGGAAAGCGAAAAAAAAGGGCGAACACTGGGGCCGGCGGCTCGGCGGTCTGGTGGTGCTGGCTTTTTTTATTTTCGGCATGATTGCGGGCGTCAGCGCGCCCGGGCGATCTTTATTCGCCCGGCTCGATGGCTGGTCGGCCGGCGTGCGCACTCGACTCGATTTCGGCTTGGCTCGGCTCGTTGCAACCTGGACCGGCGGCTCGGTCCGCGCCGCCGCAGCGGGCGGCGGCGCGCCGATAGTGCTCGTCGAACGCTGGAACGGCTTCTACACCCTGTCTGAACCCGGAGAGTTGAACGGGCCGATTTCGCCTGGCGCACAGGGGGATTTGCCGATCCTGAGCGGTCCGGCGGTCGCGTCGGCGGGCGTCGATGATCTGCTCGAATACGCGACCCTGCTGGTGCGCGCGGAAGCCACTCTCTCCGTGATGATTTCCGAAATGCGCGTGGACAACGACGGCGTTGCGACGCTTTATCTGAACCGCACGCGGACCGAGCTTGCGATCGACGTCGACTCCGCGCCCCTCGAATTGCGCCGCGCCGGCGAAGTGCTCGATCGATGGCACGGCCGCGAGGATCTGATCGCCGCGCTCGACATGACGACGCCCGCGCAGGCCGTGCTGCGGATGCGTGTGGTCGCCCCGGCGACGTCCGCTCATGTTCAGCGGACTTCAGCTGTGGCCGCTGGCGCCCCCCGCGACGAAGCGAACCGATGGAGCTCCGGCCGATGAAGAACATCGTCGCGGGGCTGGATATCGGAACCAGCAAAGTCTGCGCGCTGATAGCAGGACCTGGCGTTGACGACGCGCTCACCCTGCTTGGATGTGGCGTTGTCCCATGCAGCGGCCTGCGCAAAGGCGTGGTGGTCAATATCGAGGCGACGGTCGAGGCGATCAGGTCCGCTCTCGATGAGGCGCAGAAATCTTCGGGTACGCGGGCCGGGATGGTCGCAGTCGGCGTGGCCGGGCCGCATATCCGCGGGCTCAACAGCCACGGGATTGTGGCGGTGCGCGGCGGCGAGGTGAATAGCCGCGATGTCGAGCGCGTGATCGACGCGGCCCGAGCAGTCGCGATCCCGCTCGACCGCCAGGTGCTGCACGTGCTGCCGCAGCAATTCGCCGTCGACGATCAGGAGGGCGTGCGCGACCCGATCGGAATGACGGGCGTGCGGCTCGAAGCGCGAATCCATATCGTCACTGCCGCGCAGAGCTACAGCCAGAACCTGACCAAGTGTTGCGAACGAGCCGGCACGACGCCGAGCGAGATGGTTTTCGAGGCGTTGGCGAGCGCCGGCGCGGCGCTGTTTCCTGAGGAACGCGAATTGGGTGTGGCCCTGCTCGATATCGGCGGCGGCACCACCGACATAATTGTTTTCCACGGCGGCGCCGTGATGCATACGGCGGTGCTGCCGATCGGCGGCAATCATATTACCAATGACGTCGCGGCAGGCCTGCGGACGCCGGTGGCCGATGCCGAACGGCTCAAGCTCAGCTACGGCGTGGCGACCAACATGGTCGTCGGCCGCGACGATATCGTGCAGGTGCCCGGCGTCGGTGGACGCGGACCCCGTCAGATCCCGCGCCGCCTGTTGGGCGAGATAATCGGGCCGCGGATGGAAGAGCTGTTTGCACTCGCTCAGCGCGAACTAATCCGGTCCGGCGTAGCCGACAACCTGGCGTCGGGAGTCGTGCTAGTCGGCGGCACTGCGCTGCTCGAAGGGACTCAGGAACTGGCCGAGCGCACCTTCAACCTTCCCGTGCGCCGCGGCCTGCCGGCCAATTTGAAGGGTATGCCCGAAGAAATGATGAAGCCCATGTACACCACGGCGGCGGGACTCGTGCTGCACGCCGCGGCGGAGGGCATGCCTGGAACGGCGCTGCGCAACGGGCGGCGGAGCCGCTGGCGAATGCGCGTGAGCGACTGGATGCGCGAGTTTTTTTGAGCCGGCCGAACGCGGCCGGCCGCTAATTAGAATTTTCGCCCGGAAGTGGCGGAGGAGGATGGGAGATGATCGAACTGGTAGACAATCCAGATCCGGGTGCCCGCATCAAGGTGATTGGCGCGGGCGGATGTGGAGGCAACGCCGTCAATCATATGATCGCGGCGGGCTTGCGCAACGTCGAGTTCGTGGCCGTCAATACCGACGCCCAGGCGCTGCAGAACAGCGTCGCGCCGTTACGCCTGCAGATAGGCCAGGCCGTCACTCGCGGCCGTGGCACGGGCGGCAATCCCGATGTCGGCCGCAAGGCGGCGCTCGAGGATGAAGAACGTCTGCGCGAAGTGCTGTCAGGCGCCGAGATGGTGTTCGTGACGGCCGGCATGGGCGGCGGCACCGGTACCGGATCGGCGCCCGTGATCGCCCGGCTGGCGCGCGAAATCGGCGCGTTGACGGTCGGCGTCGTTACCAAGCCGTTCCAGTTCGAGGGCCATCGCCGCATGACGCAGGCTGAAGACGGACTGCGCGAGCTCAAGGCGGCGGTCGACACGCTGATTACGATTCCCAATCAGCGCCTGCTCTCGGTCACCACCCGCGCCACGCCGCTGCGCGAATCCTTTCAGCGCGCCGACGACGTTCTGCTGCAGGCCGTGCGCGGAATCTCGGAGCTGGTGACCGTCCACGGACTGATCAATCTGGACTTTGCCGACGTCCGATCGATCATGGCCGAGATGGGCATGGCAATGATGGGTGCGGCCAGCGCGAGCGGCGAGAGCAGGGCGATCGAGGCGGCCCAGCGAGCGATCTCGAGCCCGCTGCTCGAAGATCTGTCGATCAAGGGCGCGCGCGGACTGTTGATCAACGTAACCGGCGGTCCCGACATGTCGCTGTTCGAGGTCAACGAGGCGGCGAGCCTGATTCACGAGGAAGCGCACGAAGAGGCCAATATCATTTTCGGCGCCGTAATCGACGACAAGATTGGCGACGAGATCCGCGTGACCGTTATCGCCACCGGCTTCGGAGATCTCGAAAACGGTATGCGATCGAAGTATACGCCGTCGGGCGTACCGGTCACCGCGCCGGTGCAGGCCGCGATGACCCGGCCGGTTGAATCGACTCAGCAGCCGAGCACTCCGCTACCGCCGCCGCCCGGGCAAAGCCGCATGTTTCCGAACAAGCCGATCCGAAGGCTCGGACTGATCGAAGACGACAGCCTCGATATTCCAACCTTCCGGCGGCGCGCCGAAGAAGCCGGCCTGGGCGGACCCACGCTGCTCGGCGCCGATCAGGCCGAGGACGAGGAGAAGCTGGATATTCCAACTTTTCTTCGCAAGCATATCGATTGATTACGCCCGCAGTGGCGCTGCCAGAAATTACGGGCGCGGGATAACTCCCGCGCCCGTGAAATCAAGTCGTTGTGAGAGAGTCGTGCCGATCAACCGCCGGCGTGCAGCTTGATCAGCTCAATCGTGACGTCGGCGGTGGCAACCATGTCGTTGACATCGAGCCATTCGCGCACGGTGTGAATATCGCGCATGCCGGTGCCGAGATTGGCCACCGTCAGGCCGCGCTGATTGAAGATGTTGGCGTCGCATCCGCCGCCGGTGGCGCCGGTGGTGACTTCGCGGCCGGCGCGGCGGGCGGCCTCGACAACTTTGCGGACGATGGGCGCGTCCTCGGGGATGTTCATCGGCTGGTATTGCGCGTCGGCCGAGTACTCGAGCTTGGCGGCGATTTTTTCGCCGTCGACGGTTATCGATGCGCGTTCGACCGCCGTCTTAAAACATTCGATCATGTGATCGACCTGCGTTTTCAGTTTGCCAAGATCGCGCGAGCGCGCCTCGCCACGGATGACAACTTCGTTGGGCACAATGTTGATCGCGCGTCCGCCTTGGATCGAGCCCAGGTTCGCGGTGGTCTCGTGATCGACGCGCCCGAGTTTCATCGCGGCGATTGCGTTGGAAGCGATCTTTATTGCTGAAATCCCGCGCTCGGGCGCCATGCCGGCGTGAGCCTCGAAGCCGCGTATCGTGAATGAAAGGGTTTGCGCGCCCGGGGCACGGACGAACAGCAGGCCCGGCGAGTCGCTGTCGAAGACCAGACCCTCGCGGGCGGCGAAGCGATCGAGCTCAAGATTCTTGGCGCCGAGCAGGCCGATTTCCTCGCAAATCGTGAAGACCACGTCGAGCGGCCCGTGCGCGATCTTGCGCTCTTTGACTTGCCGGATAGCCTCGCAGATTACGGCGCAGCCGGATTTGTCGTCGCCGCCGAGCACCGTGGTGCCATCGGTGCGGATGATATCGCCTTCGACGACCGGCTTGACGCCCTCGCCGGGCACGACCGTATCCATGTGCGCGCACAGGAGCAGCGGCGCAATATCGCTGCGGGTGCCCTTGATCCGGCAGATCAGGTTCCCGGTGTCGCCGCCGACGCGTTCGCCCGCGCGGTCGGTCTGGCATGTGGCGCCGAGGCTTTCGAGCTCGCGCTGGAGGCGGGCGGCCACGTTGCGCTCCTTGCGTGAGAGCGAATCGATCCGGACCAGTTCGAGCAGGAGATTTTTGACTCGTTCCTTGTCGACGCTCGCCATCTTATACCTCAAGCGGCCGTGCGGCCGTGGAACTATCGGGCGGTTATGTAAAAAGCGGAAACGACGCCCACCGCGGGAATATCCTGACGCGGGCGATGCGATTATGCCAGCGCGGGCGCAAGCGCCGCGCTGGGACGGGCGTTTCGCGGACTGAACTTAAAGGCGATTCGTTGGTCGATTTACAAGCGATTTGCAATCGAGCGGCGCAAATCGTCGAGCTCAGTGGGCATCGTCGGACCGACCTTTTTGAAAAATTCGCCCGCTGATTCCATCTCGGCCTTCCATTCGCCGTGGTCGATCGACAGCGCGCGATTAATTGCGTCGTTGCCGATTTCGAGGCCGGCCGAGTCGAGGTCCTCGGCGTGTGGCACGATTCCGACCGGCGTCTCGGCACCACCGGTGCGGCCGTGGATTCGATCGACCATCCAGCTCAGCGCGCGCATATTCTCGCCGTATCCGGGCCACAAAAATTTCCCGGCCGGGTCCTTGCGGAACCAGTTGACCATGAAGATGCTCGGCGCCTTGGTGAGGGCCTTGTTGGTCGCGAGCCAGTGACCGAAGTAATCGCCGATGTTGTAGCCGCAAAACGGCAGCATCGCCATCGGGTCGCGCCGCAGGACGCCGACCGCCCCAGTCGCCGCGGCCGTGGTCTCGGAGCCCATTGTCGCGCCCATCATGACTCCGTGGGTCCAGTCCTTCGATTCGAGCACGAGCGGCACTGTACCGGCGCGCCGTCCACCGAAAATTATCGCCGAGATGGGAACGCCACGCGGATCGTCGGCATGCGGTGACAGCACGGGGTTGTTGACCATCGGGGTGGTAAAGCGCGCGTTGGGATGGGCCGCTTTTTCGGTCGAGCCTTTGCGCCATGGGTTGCCGCGCCAGTCGGTCAGCGTCTCGGGCGCCGGCACGTCCATGCCTTCCCACCATATGTCGCCATCGGCGGTGCGCGCGACGTTGGTAAAGATTGTGTCGCGCTCGACCATCTTCATCGCGTTGCGATTGGACTTCTCGCTGGTGCCGGGTGCCACGCCGAAGTAACCTGACTCCGGATTGATCGCCCACAGGCCGCCGTCAGGACCGACACGCAGCCATGCGATATCGTCGCCGACGGTGCGCACCTTCCAGCCGGCCATTGCCGGGGGCGGCGTAAGCATCGCAAGGTTGGTCTTGCCGCATGCGCTCGGAAACGCCGCCGCGACATAAGTCGTTTCGCCGCGCGGGCTTTCGAGTCCGAGGATTAGCATATGCTCGGCCAGCCATCCCTCGGTACGGCCGAGGGCCGACGCGATTCGGAGGGCGAAGCATTTCTTGCTCAACAGTGCGTTGCCACCGTAGCCGCTGCCGACCGACCAGATCGTATTGTCCTGCGGAAAGTGGCAGATGAGACGGCGTTCCGGATCGAGGTCGAGCGTGCAGTGGAGCCCGCGATTGAAGTCGTTGCCGTCGCCGAGCATCTCGAGCGCCACGCGGCCCATCCGGGTCATGATTCCCATGTTGAGCGCGACGTAAACGCTGTCGGTAATCTCGACACCGACCTTGGCGAACGGCGACCCGAGCGGCCCCATCACGTACGGAATCACGTACATCGTGCGGCCACGCATAGAATCTTTGAGCCATCCGCGCAGTTTCGCGTAGGTCTCTTCAGGGGGCGCCCAGTTATTGGTCGGGCCGGCTTGCTCGCGCTCGGGCGTGCATACAAAGGTTAATTGTTCGGTGCGCGCGACGTCGCTGGGGTTCGATCGATGGAGATAGCATCCCGGGCGCTTTTCCTGGTTGAGCGGCTCGAGCACACCAGTGGCGACCGCATGCGCGGTGAGGCGAGTCTTTTCTTCAGCCGAACCGTCGCACCATATGATGCGGTCGGGCGAGGTCAGGCTGGCGCACGCGCTAACCCAGGCGAGCAGAGAAGGGTTGGTAGTCAGCGATTTTGATGGTGATGTACCGATTGAAGGTTGTGCGGCCACAGGAAAAGCTCCTGCCGATCGTTAGCGGTGTGCGCTGGCTGTCCGGTTGTTCATTCGTCTATCATCGGCCACTATCACGGAAGCCGTCGTCCGGTCGATTGATACCCCGATCCGATGCCCACGTTAGATTAGTTCGCTTACAAACGCAAGTGCAGATAAATTAGCCATTGTTATGCCGTCCACCCCGTGATTCCGCTCGATCGGCCGGCTCGACCGGTTGGATCGGAACGTCCAAAGCCTTTCATCTGTAGCACAACGTGCCGACGCGAACGAAAACAATTCCCGCCTCAGAGAGCTCGACGGAAGGATCCGCGTGATCACTTGATTACCAATGGAGTCTCGACGAATTCGCCGCGGTCTTTGTCCCATGCGAACGCGGCGGCGCGCGCGAACTTGCCGGCCATGATCGACAGGACGAGATAGGCTGTGTCGGGATAGTCGGGCTCTCCGGGATCGAAGGAGCACGCCTGCGCGCGGTCCGTGGGAGAGAAGTAGGCGTCGTGGTCAGGATGCGAATGGTAGACGAAGCGCAGCGGAATGCGGCGGCTGTCAACTTCGCGCAGCACGGCCAGATGCTCATTCGGATCCATGAGAAAAGCGGTACGCGCGTCGCGCGGAAAGGCAGCAGGATTCTGCTCGTGCTTACGGTTCTGGATGTTAGTGATCGGGCAGACCATTTCATCGGCACCATCGCCGATCACGAAGCCGCAGCATTCGTTGGGAAACTCATCCTCGGCCTGCGCGACGATCGCATCGAGGCTGGCGCGGCTGATATCAATCTCTGTCATGCTCTTTCACGGCGCTCACACGCCCACAACCAGTCTATGATGGAATGCGCGCAGGTCAACCGCCTGAAGCTGTCCAGGGACAGCGCAACGGAGAGGACAAAGCTTGCCCGGCCTTACGATGGTTGCTAGCGTCGGCAGCTTAAGCGACGACCGGCCTGCGCGCCGGCGAATCCACCTTACGTCCCCGTCGTCTAGCTCGGCCTAGGACACCGGCCTTTCACGTCGGTAACACGGGTTCAAATCCCGTCGGGGACGCCAATCCAGACGCTGTTGATTACTGACTGCTAATGCACTCCAGGCATAAATCCGATCTTGATGCCGGCCTCAAAGTTCGTCGGCGGAGCTGGGAAACCGAAGGCTTGGGAGTAGTGCCGATCGAACAGGTTTTGTATCCGGACGAAAGCCTCCTCGTCTGTCAGATAGGGTAAATAGCCACCGGCGAGTTTGTAGGAGAGCGTCAGATTAAATACGTGATAACCCCCGTGGTTCTGCGCACCATACGGCGGTTGGGTCTGCAAATCTTCATAGTCGCCGACGAACTGATAGAAGAGTGCCGAGGTAAACTGATCATCCGCGCAGAAAAGTCCGGAAATCTGATACTGTGCGACCCCCGCAGCCGAATGTTTTGGCACCCGGACCGGTTCAAGATCTGTAATCAACGGGCTATGAGTCGAGTCGAGCACGGTGAAGTTACCGTTGAGCGAAAAGCCCTTGAAAGGATGAACTGAAGGCACCAGTTCGACGCCTTGCACGTCGGCGCGGCCGACGGCCTCTGCTTCAAATCCCGAGAGACAGGTCGAACATGGCGCCGTGACAATCAAATTATGAGTACGACGGGAAAAATAAGTCGCGGTAAATGTAGCCAATTCGCCGAAATGCTTTTCGATGGAACCATCGTATTCGCTTGAGGTAGTCGCCGGCAGGTTGGGGTTGCCGAAGCCGGGAAAGTAAAGATCGTTGAAGGTGGGAGCCTCAAATCCTTCCGCGTAATTTCCACGAAGGATAACGCCGTATTTTTTGAGTGGTATGGCCACGGCCCAGGATGGGCTGACCTCTTCTCCGAATTGGCTATTGCCGTCGACCCGAAAGCCGCCCGTAACCAGCAGATGATCATGCAAGAGGCTCAGCTGCTGCTGAACATAGCCCGCATACTGTTGTTGGCTGGGACTAACGATGCTGTTCGAGATGAATGGCGGCGGCGGTTTGAACGAAATGAAGGAGTCGCCCTCCCTTGCCCACAAGTCTTTGAAATCGAGGCCGACAAGCGTGACGACTCCCGGCAACCATGTGTATACCGCCTCACCGTTGGCGCCGCGAATCTCACTGGGAACGTCGTCTGATTCAAAGTAGTCATTGACGGGATCGGGGTTCTTGTTCAGATGCTCTTCGTCACGCACGAAGGAACCAAAGGCTCTGACCAGGAGTTTCTCGGTGATCTGACTGTCGACTTCGCCCTTGAAGAGCATGAACTCGTCGCGTTGATTCGCATTCGGATCTGTGGGCGCGCCGACGGTCTCATTCGAAAACTCGTATAGACCCACGTTTGCGCCGGTATAGCGCGCGAACCCGCGCAACGTAGTGCTATCGGTGATATGCCAATCGAGCCGGCCAACGGTTGAAAAATTATCGTAGCTGTTGTTGATCGGCGCAAAGCCATTGGTGGAGTAGTACGAAATAGTTTCGGAATACCCCAGCCGGCCAAGTGCGCCATTGGCGGACGCGATCTGGCGCTGAGTGTCCCAGTTGCCGCCGTCGGAGAGCAGGCTGAATTTAGGCGGCCCGGTCCCTTCCTCGCTTAGCACGTTGACGACGCCACCAATTGCGGATGAGCCATAGAGGCTGCCGCCCGCGCCGCGCATAACCTCGATCCGGTCGAGGTTATCCGTCGTCAAGTTGGCGAAATCGAACGATCCAAGCGTCGTACTGTTAACCTCCACTCCATCCAGCAGCACGAGGACTTGCGAGCTGCTTGAGCCGCGGATACTGACGTCCGTGGTAGTGCCGGGTCCGCCGCTTTGGCTCACCTGGACGCCCGGGACTTCGCGCAGCGCGTCACTCGTCTGCTGGATTTTCTGATCCTGAATTTGCTTATCGTGTACGACAGTAATTGTCGTACCGATCTGGCTCAGCGGTTGCGCGATGCGAGTCGCGGTGATGGCGACGTCGGGAAGTTTGGTGGGCCCTTTTGGAGTCGGTCCCGAGTTCTGTTGGCCACCGCTTTGAGAAGATTTTGTGGCCCTGGTCGCTCCCGACGATGTTGAGGATGCGATAGGCGTACCCGAGTTGGCAGCCGGCAAAGTTTGGGCTGACACGGACGTAACCAGCAAAAGAGGGAAGACCAGACCGACAAGGATGCAACACCGCGACATAGACAATCCTCCACCCGCGTAGAGTTGCCGTTCGCGGTATGAAGAAAACTGGCTAGTGCGAGAGCTGAATCCCGAGCGATCCGAGACCGAGCACGAAGAGCCAAGCCACCCTCCCCGCGGAAGGCAAACCGTTCAGATCCACTCGGACGGTCTCCTGGCTCGGGGTTCAACCTTGGACCCGCCTTCCCGCTTTCGCAGTGGCTCAAATGGGTCCTCGTCACCCCTTACAGTTGCGGGGCAGCGCCGGATTTTAACCGGCTTCCCGTACACCGAGTGCGGCACTATTTAGGATAAAGACCGTCGATCAGTCAAGTGGCGTATCGAATTTATCGACTTCCGAGCGGGCGATGCCCCTCCGGCCGAAGCCACAGAGGAGTCGAAAATTTCAGAGATAAGATTGAACAGTTCAACCAGCCAGCAACGGGTAGCGATCATGATGACCCACTGACGGTGGAATCGTGTTCTTGACAGTAGATTTCCCTTCTGTGACAGTCGCAAGCGTTTGTCGGCAGGGGAGGGAAGCTGGTGCGATGCCAGTGCGGCCCCCGCCACTGTAACCGGAACGAAAGCGGCAACAGCCACTGCTTCGATAGCGGAGCGGGAAGGTGCCGCGAGTAGGGACCTGCGATGCGCGGGTGGGCCGGGAGTCAGGAAACCTGTCTGCCGACAACTTGAAAGACGGTCCTCCGGGGTGCGAGGACGGTGATGTTCGAACCGGGCTGTGCCATTTCGATGCGCTTCATCGATGCGACTGGTTTAGAATTGCCGTCCCTCACCGCAAATTTGAGGTCCGTCCGAAGTTGCGCATAGAGACGGCGTCGCGCGTGTGTGGAGCGAATGGTTTGACCGCCCGGTCTCGGAACTCGGTATGGAAATTTCTAGCCGAAACTATCCGACCCGGAGGGACCATTGATGGAAGCCGCGCACTCATCGCCGTTTGAACAGCACGAGGTGATCGAGCATCTGGACGGAAGTGTCACCGACTATAGCTACTTTGAACCCTCAGCCGACACGATGGACAAGTTGGTCAAAATCCTGTTCGAGCATCACTGGCGCGAAATCGTGGTGGGGCCATGTATCGAGGGCGCGGTGTTTGAAATCAGGTTCGCCGAAGCGCCGAAGCTGTCGATGCTCGACGGTTATCTGACGGTCGATCTTGGACCGTGGCACTTCCATCTATGCATCGCAAAACACAAAGGAAATCGTTCTCCTGAATTGAGAATTAAACGGCAGGTTGCGCGTGTGGCGCTGTTCGAGATGCGCGGCCAGCCGTGCGGTGGCGGGTACAGCTGGGGAGTGCGACTCTGGAATGGCTTCGGCGAGCAGATGGTCACCGTGTTCCTGCCTAACCCGCGTCTGTCGGATGAAATGCGGCCGCTGCGAGAGCCCGACTGGGAGCGTTTGCGGCTGTGGTACGAACTGCGGCATCAGTTTCTCGGCGAAGATCTGCCGCTGGATATCGCGGCAATCCACGCGGCGCATACGGATTCCGCCGGGTTCGCCGACCATTAGGCGGACTTGGTGGAACCGCCGTCGCGGAATGTCGATAGGATAGCTCAGCTCCGGCCGCGTGATGACAGAAGAACTATCCATTGCATTCCATGGGCTGCAGTATGGCGGCGCAATGGTATATCCGCTGGTCGCGCTGGGAATGCTGGCGACGGCCATTACGATCGATCGCTCCATTACTCTTTGCAGATCTACACCTGAGCCATTCGCTTTGGCCGGGCTGGTCGAAGAGTTCGGATTCTCGTGGGAGAGCCTCGAACGCCGGCTTGAAACGCTCCCGAGGAGAAATGCGTATCGGCGCTTTTTCGCAGTGATTCTTGTGAATCGTGAAAATCCTGCCTGGTGGGTCGAGTCACGGGCCGAAGACGAGGCTGGCGAAATCGAAAAAGCACTCGGCCGCGGCCTGTGGATGCTGGAGACGATCGTGACGGCGGCGCCGCTGATGGGACTGCTGGGCACCATCACGGGAATGATGCAGTCGTTCAAGGTCATCGGAGGCTCTGGATTGGTCGCGCCGACCCAGGTGACCTCAGGAGTTGCGCAGGCGCTCATCTCGACAGCGTTGGGTCTCGCGATCGCCCTGCTGGCCCTGTTCGCGTTTAATTTCTTCTCGCGCGTGCAATCACGTACGCTCGACAAAATGGAGCGGTTCGGGTCGCGCATGATCGACCATGTTCGGCTTGATCAGGAAAGAACTTCACCCGCAAGCGCGATAGAGGAGCTTCCGGATGCTTTGCGGTTGGAAGCCGCGGGTCGGGAAAAATCGGTTCTTTGATCTCGCAATGGACGGTCGTGAGTTCCAATTCTCGGTTGGGACCGAAGTAAGCCGGACCCGCAGAGAAAATCACGGGCGCATCAAGGGCTGCGCATCACGGGCTGCGCATCACGGGCTGCGCATCACGGGCTGCGCATCACGGGTTGCGCATCACGGACTGAATGATCGATACGCATAGCAATTCGACATCTCTGCAAAGCAATTCGACACCGCAAAGGCTTGACGATGTTCGAAAACGCCTCCCCGTTGTAGCGTTGGCGACGCTGGCTATATGGCTTGGACTCCTGACGATACTCGGCCTCTGGCTTAACCGATTACCGGTTGAACCCGACGTCTCGCCGGTCGAAGCTCGATTGATTGATTTGTCGAGCGGTGGAGTGGGAGCAGGGGGCGGCAGTTCCTCCGCGGGGGCTTCCAAAGCGTCAGCGCAACCAGTCAGCAGGGTTAAGCCCGAAAGGGTCGAGCGGCATGCGATAGCACTCCTTCCGAGACCGAAGAGACCCGCCGCGACACGGCGGCACAAGTACGAATTGAACAGCGTGGTCGCCTCATCCATCCGAACCGCGCACCTGGATCTCCCGTCGGCAGTGCCCGCATCGTTGGAACCGCCGATCAAAGTAGTGCCATCTGTCAGCGGTGCGAACTCCTTCACAAGCCTTGGCCATGAAAACGCGGCGGGCGGAACGGGAGTGCGGCGCGACGCCGGCTCGGGCTCGGGCGGCGGTATCGGTTCGGGCGCTGGCTCAGCAGCCGGGACCGGCGGAAGCGGACCGCGTCCAATCTATGCGCCGATTCCCAGTATCCCTGACGACATGCGCGACGAGGTGATGCAGGTCACCGCGGTCGTCATGTTTCATGTCGATCGTGATGGCAGAGCTACCGTCACTTTAGTCACTCCCACAGACTACTCGACGCTCGACGCGCTGATTATCGAAACGCTCCAGCAATGGCGGTTTATTCCAGCCGTCAGTAACGGAGTGAGAATCGAATCGGATGCGCAGATGCGCCTCGTAATCACTGTACGCTGAGAGCCGGCGGCGAGTCCTTATGAGCGCGCGCAGCCTGATGATCATGGGAACGGCGTCCGACGTCGGCAAGAGCGTGATAGTCACGGCCCTGTGCCGGCTCTTCGCCAACGCGGGCATCCGGGTCGCTCCATTCAAGTCGCAGAACATGTCGAACAACGCGGCCGTCTGTGCGGATGGCGGTGAGATCGGACGGGCGCAGGCGGTGCAGGCGGAAGCCTGCGGGCTGGAGCCAACCGTCGATATGAACCCGGTCTTGCTGAAGCCCGAGAGCGATCGAGGCTGCCAGGTGGTTATTCGCGGTGAAGCTCGTTTTCGGATGACAACCAGTGAATATAGTCATTACCGGGAAAAAGCATGGCCAGAGATCGTCAATAGCTATTCACAACTTTCGGAACGGTTCGAGGTGGTCGTGATCGAGGGAGCCGGCGGCGCGGCCGAGGTAAACCTGCGCCATCGGGACGTCGTGAACTGGACGGTGGCCGAGTTGGCCGATGCGCCCGTGTTGATCGTTGCCGACATCGACAAGGGCGGCGCGCTAGCCTCGCTGGTTGGGACGATGGTGTTGCTGTCACCGTCGGAACGTCGGCGGGTCAAGGGGCTCATAATCAACAAGTTTCGCGGCGACCCGGCGCTCCTGTACGACGGCTTGAAGATAATCGAGCAGCACACTGGTGTGCCTATCATCGGAGTCCTGCCCTATGCCGGTAACCTGGCAATCCCCGAAGAGGACGGCGCCGGGCTGAGAGCGGGCACGAGACCGAGTCCCGACAGGCCGATCGCGATTGGCGTGGTCGTCTTCCCGCGTATCTCGAACTACACCGATTTCGAGCCGTTTCTGCGCGAGCCGGACGTCTCGCTGCAGTACCTCGAGAATCCTGACGAGGCCGGCGCGCTCGATGTTATCTACCTCCCGGGCACGAAAAGTACGATTGCCGATCTTGCGTGGCTGCGCGCTCGCGGATGGGAGGAATCCATTGCGGCCCATCGTGCAGCGGGCGGCTCAGTAATTGGCATTTGCGGCGGCTATCAGATGATGGGAAAGCGGATCGTCGATCCTGAACATATCGAGAGCGATGTGAGTAGTATCGCGGGCCTTGGGCTCCTGAATATCGAGACGGTGTTCGCGGGGAAGAAAATTACGGCCCGAGTCGAAGGAATCCATGCCGGGTCGGGACTAGCTATCGCAGGTTACGAAATCCATAGCGGTCGTATAGCGGGAGTCGGCGAGCGTGCGCCCTTCCAAATACTGCGACGCCATGATCTATTGATCGACGAACCCGAAGGCGCCGTGGGTCCCGAAGCTGATGTCGGTTGCGAAGGCGATGTTGGCAATAGCGAGAGATTATTCGGTACGACGATTCACGGACTGTTCGACGCACCGGGGTTTCGCCGTCATTTCCTGAATGAGATTCGAAAACGCAAAGGCCTCGAGCCCCTCGACGTGGCACGGCAGGAAGACGCACATACCGCGCGCGCCAAGGCGTACGACCGCTTCGCGCGATTAGTGCAAAAACACCTCGACGTTTCGGCGATCGCGAAGCTCATCGGCGTCGATCCCGGGCGACTGGCTAATTGACCTACGCCTTTCACCTTCCGGCCCGGCTGATCATCGTCGCGGTCGCGATGGACCTGATCGTCGGCGATCCGGCGTGGCTCCCACATCCGGTGCGAATGATCGGATGGGCAATAGCGATCGGCGAACGACGTCTTCACACCGGCAACCGCCAAAGCGATCTAATCGCCGGCGGTCTGCTTGCGATCGCCGTCGTCGGTAGCGCCGGCCTCGCGGTCTGGCTGACGATTGCGATCGCCGGGATTCTCGGCGCATATCCGGCCGCCGTCGCGGCCACACTCATCGCGTGGACAGCTCTGGCGATTCGCGGTCTCGATAGCGCGGCGCGCGAAGTAGAGCGCTCATTGGACGGTGGCGACGAGGCTGCGGCCCGATCCGCGATCCGCGCGCTGGTCGGACGGGATCCTGAGACCCTGGATCGTCGGGGACTCTTGCGTGCGACTATTGAATCGATCGCGGAGAACTTGAGCGACGGGTTTGTTGCGCCGCTGTTGTTCCTGGTCGTCGCCGGCCCGGTTGGCGCGATCTCCTACAAGGCGATTAACACGCTCGACTCGATGATCGGTTATCGTAACGAAAGATATCTTTACTTCGGCCGGTTAGCCGCGCGGCTCGATGACGTGGCGAATCTCATTCCATCGCGCCTGACCGCCCTGGCAATCGGCGCTGCCGCGGCGATCGCGACCGGCCGTCAGAAACAAAGCCTTGAAGTGTGTCTGTCCGACGGCGCCAAACATGCGAGTCCTAATGCCGGCTATCCCGAAGCGGCGATGGCCGGAGCATTGGGGGTTGAATTGGGCGGCGACGCCTTCTACGCCGGCGAGCTGGAGCGTCATTCCCGTCTAGGCCATGCCGAAGTGTCACTCGACGTAGCTGCCCTTCGGTCTGCAAGAGTCGTCATGTGGATCGCGAGTATATTCGTGGTGATACTGATGCTGGCGCTGCGGGCGGTGATTCTAAAGGCGTGACGGCAAACTTGCAGCGTTATAGCCGTGAGTAGAGTAATAGCGATGACCTCGCCGAATGATCCGCTTACCGTCGATCGCACGCATGGCGGTGTCGATCACGAAGATTTTTTAGATTTCAGCACGAGCATCAATCCGCTTGGACCCCCGCCGCAGGCGATCGAAGCCTACAAGAACGCGGCCGCATCCATCGCGCTCTACCCACCGCCGTATCCGCGAGGCCTCGAATCGCGTGTCGCCGACTGGCTAGGAATCGATTCCGAATGGGTCATCGGCGCCAACGGTAGCACTCAACTGATTTATCTTGTGGCGCGCGTACTCAAGTTGCGTTCACCGTGGGTTGTGACTCCGACTTTCAGCGAAATTGCGAACGCACTGATCGCGGCCGGATCGACGGCGCGGTCTCTGCAGGCTGTCATCGAGAACGACTTTCGACTCGATCTGTACGCGGTGCGCGTCGCGCTTCGGAGCGGTGCGGATGCCATCTTCGTGGGAAGGCCCAACAGTCCCACGGGCAATCTCGTCAGTCTGCAGGAAGCTGCGGAAATCGCCGCTGAATGCCGTCGCCACAACGCCTGGTGCATATTCGACGAAGCGTTTATCGAGTTTGCCGAGGACCCGCGTTCGGTCGTTGAGTTAGTTAGTTCCTTTCCGAAATTGCTGGTTCTTCGATCGCTTACCAAGATTTTCGCCATACCGGGACTGAGGCTCGGCTACCTCGTCGGCCAGCCGGAATACGTCACGCTCCTGCGCGATTGCATCGAGCCATGGTCGGTCAATGTTGCCGCCGAAGCGGTGGCGCGCGCATGTCTTACTGTGGCGCCAGGTTTTATCGAGAAGACCAGGGATTTTATCGCGTCGGAGCGGCGCAAGATCGAAGCAGGACTGAGCCGTCTGCCGAAGTTAAGGGCTTTCCCGTCTTCGGCGAATTTCATCATGGTCGAGGCTGTGAATGAGAGAGGCGCGGGCGACTTTGCGCGGCATCTGCTGGGCAGCGGGATCGTCCCTCGCGATTTAAGCGCGCTTCCAGGATGCGGTCCCGGACTCTACAGGCTAGGGATACGAAGCCCACAAGATAACGCCCGTTTTTTGACCGCCGCGGTCAGCTATTGATTCGCCGTTTCCCGGGGCAGGTTACTCAGGTTACTAACCCTGATCGCAGTGTCATGAATGAAATCAAAATCTCGCTATTGCACCTCGCACTCAAACCGGGCGCCATGCAGCATAACTTTGCACTGATCGAGCAGGGAGTTCGCATAGCTGCGGCATCGGGTGCCGACCTGGTAATTGCTCCCGAGCTCTGCATTTCTGGCTATCAATTTATCGACCTGGCCGGTACTGACTGGATTGGGATCCATCCAGATGCGTGGACTACACAGATTTGCCGATTGGCAAAATCCCTGGAGCTGACAATTCTCTTTGGCCATGCTGAGCGCGACGCTGCCGGCAATCTCTACAACAGCGCTTTCATGGTCGACGCGGGAGGGATGATCGTCGGGCATCACCGCAAAATCAATACACATGCCGACCAGTGGTCGAGCGCGGGGCAGGTCGTGGAGCCGGTGACGTGGAATGGCCTCAAGGTCGGGATGCTGATTTGCGCCGATGCTTATACCGAGAAAATTGCCGGCACTTTGCAATCGAAGGGCGCAGAGCTTCTGATCTCTCCAGCGGCGTGGGGTCCCGGCCTCTATGGTCCCGAAGGGGAATGGGAACAACGAACGGTCGAGACGGGACTGCCGCTTGTCGTTTGCAATCGCACGGGCAAGGAGCTGAGTTTGGATTTTTCCGACGCAGAGAGTCTCGTGATCAAGAATGGCAAACGGCTTCTCTGGTACCGCTCGCCTTCTTCAGCCGTCCTTACATTTGATTGGAGCATCGGGCAGATGTCGCCGATTTCAAACGAGTTCCTCGTTCAGCGGACGCTGAAAATCCTGAAAGTTGCGGACTAGCTGGTGGTTTAGCGACGGATATCGATCACGATGCGGCCGCGGACGGTGCCCGCCATCACCTGGTTGGCGGCTTCGAGCGCATCGCCGAGACCCCGTTCTTCAGTCATCAGCTCGAGTTTCGTCCGATCGATAATCTCCGCGAGCCGGTTCCATGCCGCGACGCGATCGGCAATCGGCCGATTGACGCTGTCGATTCCGTATAGCGTGACGCCGCGCAGGATGAACGGCGCGACGGTGGCTGGAAAGTCCATCCCCTGCGCGAGGCCGCAGGCGGTGACCGCTCCGCCGTACTTGGTGGTCGCGCAGATGTTGGCCAGCGTATGGCTGCCGACGCTATCGATTGACCCCGCCCATCGCTCGCGGCCCAGCGGCTTGCCCGGTTCGGAGAGCTGCGCGCGATCGATCACCTCGTGGGCACCGAGCGATTTCAGATAACTCGTTTCATTGACCCGTCCCGTCGAGGCGACGACGGTGTAGCCGAGCGCCGAGAGGAGCGAGGTAGCGAATCCGCCGACGCCGCCCGCCGCGCCGGTCACGAGAATCTCGCCGCTTGCCGGCAGCACGCCATGACGCTCGAGCGCTATGACGGAGAGCATCGCGGTGTAGCCGGCGGTGCCGATCGCCATCGCGTCGCGCGAGTTCAGTCCGCGCGGAATTTTCACCAGCCAGTCGCCATTGACGCTCGCGAGCTCGGCCAGTCCGCCCCATCGCGTCTCGCCCAGGCCCCATCCGTTCAGCAGGACCTGATCGCCCGCGCTGAATCCGGCGTGGCGGCTCTCTTCGACGACGCCCGCGAGGTCGGCCCCGGGGACCATCGGAAATTTGCGCACGATCGGACCTTTGCCGGTAAGTGCGAGCGCGTCTTTGTAGTTGATCGTGGAATAGTCGACGCGGACCCGAACGTCGCCGTCGGGCAGGCCGCCTTCGTCAAGATCGGCGAGCGCGACAGTCTGCTTGTTATCGGATTTAGAGCCGGACTTGTCGTCCTGTGCCTTCTCGATCAGCCAGCCTTTGAACACGCGACTTCTCCTTCACGAGGTCGCTGCCGATTAGACCACGTGCGCCGGATGGTGAAAAGTTTCAGCCTTATCGCGGCGGCGGATCTGCGCGATGATCGCGATCGTCGATGCGCCCACAAGCCCAACCAGAATTTATGAGCTCGCCGCGCCCGCCACTATGACATCGCGGGCCTCACAGTTTGGCGGCGTCGGCGAGTACCTGCGCTGGATGATCGGCTGGGCTTACCTTCGGATACACCTGCGCAATCTTGCCGTGCTCATCGATCAGGTAACTGATGCGACTCGCGTAGCCTGCCGTACTGTCGGCACACGCGCCATACGCAATGCCGATTTTGCGCTCCGTGTCGCAGAGCAGCGGATACTGGAAGCCGAACTTTTTCGCGAATGCGGCATTGGCGTCGATGCCGTCAAAGCTCACGCCGAGAACGACGATGCCCGCCTTCTCGAACGCGCTTTGCTGATCACAGAATCCGCGCCCTTCAATCGTGCATCCCGGCGTATCGGCCTTGGGATAAAACCACAGCAAAACCTTGTGGTCGCGCAACGACGACAGCGTCAGCGGCTTGCCGTCGTGCGTATTTACGGTGAAATCAGGCGCGGTATCTCCAACTGCGAGCATCGTGGCACCTCCTCGTGTCCCTGTACTTCTGAATCTTTTCCAACGTTATCACGATTGACCGTCGTCATGCAGAGAGTTCGTCCGGTCGTTGTAACCTCGCTGAAAATCGGCAAGATTGCCGATGCGTACCTGATTCAATCGAAGACGGTTATTGCGATGGCATTGGATACTCCCGTCCTGATCGTCGGAGCAGGCCCGATTGGGCTGGTGCTCGCGTCCGAACTCGCCCATCACGGCGTGCGCTGCATCCTGGCCGAGCGTAATTTCGAAACTACGCGCTGGCCGAAGATGGATCTCACCAACTGCCGCACGATGGAGCTGATGCGGCGGCTCGGCCTCGCCGACGCGCTCCGCACGGTCGGCGTGCCGTCCAACCATTCGTTCGACGTCAAGTTCTCCACCGGCCTCGCGGGCCATCTGATCACTAACTGGAAGATGCCGTCGGTCGACGAGGCGCGGCGCGAAATCGTCCGCCGCAACGACGGCACGCTGCCGCGCGAGCCGTACCAGCGATGCTCGCAGGCGATCTTCGAGGCCTGGCTCAAGGAAGTCTGTATCGGCAATCCGCTTATCGACGTGCGATCGGGATGGCGCTGTGATTCGGTCGAGGAAACGGACGATGGCGTCGTGGCAACCTTCGACGTCGGCGGCGAGACCCATCAATTGACGGCATCGTACGTGGTCGGATGCGACGGCGCGTCGAGCGTGGTCCGGCGGTCGCTCGGGATCGGTCTCGACGGCGGTCCGGTACCCGGTTACGCCTGTCTGGTCCATTTCAAATCGCGCGACCTGTCGGTGCTGCATGCGCAAGGTCAGTTCTGGCATATCTTTTTCGCCCACGGGGCGGTGATTATCGCGCAGGACGAAGTCGATACCTGGACGGTGCACAAATTTTTTCCGCTCGACGTCGATCCCAATAGCCACGAGCCTCATAGCATCATCAAGCAATCGATCCTGCATGAAATCCGCGTGGATGAAATCCTCGTCAACAGCATCTACCGTCCGACCCTCGCCGTCGCCGATTCGTACGGCCGCGGCCGAATCTTTCTGGCCGGCGATTCCGCCCATCAGAACATTCCGACCGGCGGCTACGGGATGAATACCGGCGTCGGCGATGCGGTCGATATCGGATGGAAGCTGGCCGCGGTTATCAACGGATGGGGCGGGCGCGGACTGCTCGACAGCTACGGTCCCGAGCGCCGGCCCGTTGCCGCCAGGAACGTTGAACGGTCCGGCCGCCACTTCCGGGTGCACGAGCGTTGGTGGAGCATGGTCGACAGAGATCTGATCGATGCTGATACCGAGGCGGGCAGGCAACATCGCGCGACGATCGCGGATTTCATCCAATCGGAGCGCGGCGAAAACGAAGATATCGGGGTCGAGCTTGGCTACCGCTACGGCGACTCGCCGGTGATCGCACATCCGTCCGGCGAGCGGATTCCTCATTGGCTGCCCGGAACGTACACGCCGACGACGTGGCCGGGTGGGCGTCCGCCGAGCATCTTCCTTTCGGACGGGCGCGCGATTTTCGACCTTTTCGGCCCCGAATTTACGCTGGTGGATTTCCACGACGACGACAGCGCCGCACGTCCGATAGTCGCGGCGGCAAATCGTCGCGGCCTGCCGCTGACGCATCTACGCCTCCACGGCGAGCGCCGCGCGCGATCGATGTACGAGCGCGCGCTGGTGCTCGTCCGTCCCGACATGCACGTGGCATGGCGTGGCGACGAAGCGCCCGAGCAACCGGATCAAATGATCGATCTCGTTCGCGGCGTGGCGACAGCCCCGGCTTAGCGATCGCATCCGCGACCCTATTGGCATCTGTGATTCCGCGCGGATTCGCAGCCGCGACGGTCACCATCGCGATCCGATATATTCCTCGATCGCCTCGGCCGGCGCCTTGGCGTAAATCCCTCTGCGGCTCACGACCGACCCGGTAAGTTTTCGCAGCGCAATCGCCATCTCCGCCGCTTTTGCGATGACGGCGATCCCGTTGAGCACCAGCGCTCCATCGATAGTGAATGGACTTTCGCGCGCGAACAGCAGCATCGGCAGGCCGCCCGCGGGAATGATCACTTCAGCGCCGGCCGCAACCAGCGGACGGACCTGCGCGACGAAATCATCGCGAACTTTTTTGTAGCTGTCGTCGTCGGTAAACGCGCGCATGAAACCCGGCAGGTCGATCTTGATAGCGCGCACTCCGGCCAGACGCTCGCTTAGCCCATGGGCCGCGACTTGCCGTTCGTGCCAATCGATAAACGCCGGATCGATCGTGACCAGTCCGATCTTGCGGCCCATCGTGCAAGCCGCCAGCATCGTCGCCTCGCCGAGCGCGACCACCGGAATCTCCAATGAGCCGCGAGTCTCGAGCAGCCCCGGTTCCTGGAAGTGCCCGATCACGAAGCCGTCGTAGCCGGCGCGTTCGGCCTCGATCGCGTTGCGGATCGTCTGCGCGGCGCATCGGAATTCGCTGAGCGGATGGAAAAAGCGGTCGGGCGGTTCCAGGCCGTGCACCTCGAAGAGGACGCCGGGGCTCGCAAACGCATTGAGCTGGCTTTGCAGCCGCTCGATATAAGGGGCCTGCTCGCGCGGATGAACGAAACTCTGGTACCAGATTCGGGCGTCGCCCTGGGCAGCCATAAAAATCCCCCTCCCGCTGGCCAACCCTAGCATACGCATGGCGTTGGTCCCGGCCCCGCTTGACATCCCCACGGGTGCGATGCCACCCTCACACGCAATGAAGTACCTGTGCCGCAGCGCAAACTGGTGGGCTTGGCGATGGATCGCCGTCGCACCCGCTCGCGCGCCGCACGCCTGAATCGAAAGTTCAGCGCTTAGCAAAGTTAAACCAGGGGCCGCGGGCAAACTCCCGCGGCCTCTTTTATTTTGTGCGGCCGCCGGGAAAAAAAGAGACAACCGGTGATGAGATGCTGATTCCCGATGAGCGCGAGTTCGAGCGGCTGGCCGCCGCGGGCTACAACCTGATTCCGATCTGTCGCGAAATTGCGGCCGACCTCGAAACTCCCGTCTCGGCGTTTCTGAAGGTCGCCGCCAATCGCGACTACGCCTTCCTGCTCGAGTCCGTCAGCGGCGGTGAGAAGTGGGCGCGCTACAGTTTTCTCGGCGCCGAGCCCTCGATGGTCATCCGCGGCCGCGACGATCGTATCGAGCTGACCACCCCGGCGGGCGGCACCGAGGTGCGCACCGGCATCGATCCTTTTGCCGAACTGCGCCGCGAGCTCGGCCGTTTTCGCGCGCCCGACCTGCCGCATCTGCCGCGCTTTTTCGGCGGCGCCGTCGGCTATATCGCCTATGATACGGTCCGCCGCTTCGAACGTCTCCCCAAGCCGCCGCGCGACGATCTCGGCACTCCCGATCTGTGCCTGATGCTGACCGACTGCGTGCTGATCTTCGATAATGTCCGCCAGACGATAAAGGTGGTGGCCAACGTCAGCCTGGACGGCCACGCTTCGCCAGCAGCGGCCTGGCGAGACGGCGCCGCGCGAATCGATCGGACCGTTGCGCGGCTGGCGGAATCGGCGACGCTGCCCCGGCTCGAAAAACCGACGGTAGTATCCGGCGGCTCACTCAAGTCGAACTTCAGCCGCGAGGAATATGTCGCGATGGTCGAACGGGCGCGCGATCATATTGTCGCCGGCGACGTTGTCCAGGTGGTGCCGTCGAATCGCTTCGAGACTCCGCTCGCGGCCCATCCGTTCAACCTCTACCGTAGCCTGCGCGCGATCAATCCGTCGCCATATCTCTTCTATCTGCAGCTCGGCGATCACGCGCTAGCCGGTGCGTCGCCCGAGGTTATGGTGCGCGTCGAGGGGCGCGAGGTGACCGTCCGACCGATGGCAGGAACCCGTCAGCGTGGTACCACCGACGCTGAGGATCGTGGCCATGAGCGCGACCTGCTCGACGATCCCAGGGAGCGCGCCGAGCACGTGATGCTCGTCGATCTGGGGCGCAACGACATCGGCCGGGTGGCGCGCCTCGGCACCGTCGAGGTCACCGAATTGATGACCGTCGAGCGCTACTCGCACGCGATGCATCTGGTGTCCAACGTGCGCGGGATTCTGCGCGACGGCGCCGACGCCTTCGACGCGTTCCGGGCCGCTTTTCCCCCCGGTACGGTCAGTGGTGCGCCCAAGGTGCGCGCGATGGAGATTATCGACGATCTCGAGCCGGTTCGGCGCGGTCCTTATGGTGGCGCGGTCGGCTACTTCAGCTACACGGGCAACACCGATACGGCGATCGTTCAGCGCACGATGCTCATCAAGGACGGCGTCATCTATATGCAGGCCGGCGGCGGCGTGGGTGCCGATTCCAACCCGGAGGCCGAATACGACGAATCGGTCGGCAAGGCGGGCGCGATGATGGACGCGGTGGCCGGTGCGCGCGGCTTCGAGCGGTCCGCGGCGGAGGAGGAGTGAACGATGGCTACCGTTTTGCTGATCGATAACTACGACTCGTTCACTTATAACCTGGCGCATCTGATCGGCGGCCTCGGCGCCGACGTGATCGTCCGCCGCAATGACGCGATCGACGCCGCCGAGGCACGCGCGATGGGCCCCGACGCTATCGTGATCTCGCCCGGCCCCGGCGGCCCCGCCAGCGCTGGCGTCTCGACCAGCATCGTGCGCGAGCTCGGCGCCGACGTGCCGATTCTCGGTGTCGGCCTCGGCCATCAATGTGTCGCCGAAGCGTTCGGCGGCCGTGTGGTGCGCGCTGCCCGTCTGATGCATGGCCGAACCTCGCCGGTTATCCACGATGGCAAGACGATCTTCGCCGGCGTGCCAAATCCGTTCGACGCGATGCGCTACAATTCGTTAATAGTCGATTCCGACTCGATTCCCGAGACGCTCGAAATCACGGCGCGCACGGCCGAGGGCGAAGTCATGGCGATTCGCCATCGCCGCTTTCCGATCGAGGGCGTGCAGTTCCATCCGGAATCGATCATGTCGCCGCACGGCCGTGCGATCGTTGCGAATTTTCTCGCCCGTTCGGGCGTGGTGACGAGCCTGCGCGAGGCGTTTTTCAGTATCGTGGAGGGCCGTGCACTCGACGCGGCGCTGTCGGAACGGGCGATCGGCGAGATGCTCGACGATCGCGCGCCGGAATCGCTGGCGGCAGGCTTTCTGATCGCGCTCAAGATTCGCGGCGAGTCCGGCGCCGAACTCAGTGGCGGTGCGCGCGCGATGCGTGACCGTGCCCGCGCGGTCAATCTCAACGACGGCAACGTGCTCGATACGGCGGGTACCGGCGGCGATGGCGCCGGCACGTTCAACATCTCGACCGGCGCGGCGCTGATCGCGGCTGCGGCCGGCGTGCCGGTGGTCAAGCACGGCAATCGCGCGTTCAGCGGACGATCCGGCGCGGCGGACGCGCTCGAGCGTTTCGGCGTGAAGCTCGACTGCGATCCCGACGGCCTGCGCCATTGCCTGCGCGCCGCCGGAATCTGCTTTATTTTCGCTCCGGCGTACCATCCGGTGCTCGCCCGGCTGGCGAATCTGCGGCGCACTCTCGCGGTGCGCACGCTGTTCAACCTGATTGCGCCGCTGGCGAATCCCGCCCGTCCGCGCTACCAGCTGCTGGGCGTTGCCGACGGACGGCTGGTGCATCCGATGGCGGAAGCATTGCTGGCGCTCGGCGCCGAGCATTCGATCGTCGCCCATGGGACTGACAGCCTCGACGAGATTTCTTTGAGCGCGCCCACGCGGATTGCCGAAGTGCGGCGTGGTGCCGAAATTCGCGAGTATCAGATTACGCCAGAAGATTTTGGTATCCGCGCGCTACCCCGCGATGCGATCATCGTGACCGGCGCGGAGCATGCGGCGACGATGCTCCGGGACGCGCTTGAGGGCGGTACGGGCCCGGCGCAAGATGTGCTCGCGCTCAACGCCGGGGCTGCTCTTTACGCCGCCGACCGGGTCGATTCGATTGCCCGCGGGGTGGAATTGGCGCGCGAGATTATCGCCGCGGGCAGCACGCTCGAAACGATCGAAAAGATGCGCCGCGCCAGCCACGGAGATCTCTGATGAGTTCCGTTCTCGACCGTATCTTCGCCGCCAAACGCGTCGAACTCGCCTCGCGGCAGCAGGCCATGCCGATCAAAGAGATGATCGCAGCGGCGGCCCACGCGCCGACGCCCAAAGACTTCGCAGCCGCGCTAGCGGCTCGGCGGCCGGCGATAATCGCGGAGATCAAGCGAGCATCGCCAAGCAAGGGCGATATACTTCCCGACCTCGATCCGGCGGCGGTTGCCCGCGACTACGAATCGGCCGGCGCGGCGGCGCTCTCGGTGCTGACGGATGTTCATTTTAAAGGGACACTTGAAGATCTCCAAGCGGTTAGAGGGGCTGTTGATATACCGCTGCTGCGCAAGGATTTCATGTTCGACCCCTACCAGGTTTATGAGGCGCGGGCGGCCGGCGCCGACTCTATTCTACTGATCGTCGCGATGCTCGAGCCGGCGACGATCCATACTCTCGCGGCGCTTGCCGCTGAACTCGGCATGGCCGCGATTGTCGAGGTGCATAATCGCGCCGAACGTGCGATCGCGACCGACGCGGGCGCGCGCCTTATCGGTATCAACAATCGCGATCTCCATACGTTCCACACCACGCTTGCCACCACCGAAGAGTTGCTCGCGGATTATCGTGGCGATGCGCTGATCGTGGCCGAAAGCGGTATCGAAACCGCCGCCGATATCCGCCGCCTGTCGAGCGCCGGAGCGCACGCATTCCTGATCGGCGAGAGCCTTCTGCGCGGCGGCAATCCGCGTGCGCGACTGGCCGAACTGGCCGGTGCGATCGAGCCCAATGGCGGTTAACGCGAGCACGATGGAAAATAATTAATGGTGGTGCGGGTGAAAATATGCGGCGTAAGGCGGGTCGCCGACGCGATCCGAGCCGCCGATCTGGGCGCCGATTTTATCGGGATCAATTTCTATCCGCCGAGTCCGCGCCACGTCGAACTTGAACAGGCACTTGAGATTTGCCGGACGGTCGCGCTGGATGGCCGCGCGAAAGTGGTCGGCGTCTTCGTCAACGCGACCCGTGATTACATCTCCGAGCGGCTTGAGCGGCTGCGGTTCGATCTTGTTCAATTCCACGGCGACGAGGACGACGCCGCGCTGGCAGGATGGCCGGTGCCAGTGATTCGGGCAGTAAGAATCAAGGACGACGCGCCGCCGCCAACGGCTGTCGAGCAGGTTACGGCGGACTACATACTAATCGACCGCTTTGATCCCAAACTTTATGGCGGCACCGGCCGGGCGCTGGATCTCAACAGACTGGCGGGATTCGATCTCGGGCGCGTGTTCATATCCGGCGGTCTGACACCCGCGACGGTTGCCACCGCTGCCGCGCTCAGCCCCTACGCCGTCGACGTTGCCAGCGGAGTTGAGTCGGCGCCCGGGATCAAAGACGAGAAGAAGATGAGGAGTTTTATCGCCAATGCAAAGTCTTCCGGATAGCCGCGGACGCTTCGGCGAATTTGGCGGCCGCTATATTGCCGAAACCCTGATGCCCGCGCTGCTCGAGCTCGAGCAGGCTTATCGCGCCGCCCGCCGCGACAAAGCCTTCAAGGCCGAGCTCGCCCGACTGTCCGCGGAGTATGTCGGACGGCCGACGCCGCTCTTTCACGCCGCCAATCTGACCCGGCGTCTCGGCGGCGCGAAGATTTATTTGAAGCGCGAGGACCTCTGTCATACCGGCGCGCATAAGGTGAACAACACGCTTGGCCAGGCGCTGCTGGCGGTGCGGATGGGCAAGCGGC
>Ga0302325_10003526_pt1 | contig 36808 bp, 34 predicted proteins | sample Palsa_T0_2_FD_201948 | JGI IMG/M metagenome (GOLD analysis project Ga0302325, IMG submission 201948) | Peat permafrost microbial communities from Stordalen Mire near Abisko, Sweden - Palsa_T0_2 | ecosystem: Environmental > Terrestrial > Soil > Palsa > Peat permafrost | place: Sweden: Abisko...
TTGTCATTTGCTAAAGAACGCGAGCGTTCGGATAGCTCGATTTTTTCGCTCATGATTTGCATCACGAGCTGACGATCGAGCCGCCGCCCACGTTCCCCTTCCTAAAATCACAATGTCAAAGAGCCCCTGTACCGGGTACGAAATTTAATCGTGCCAGAGACAGAACACCGCCCGCAAGACCTTGCCCACGGGCGGCGTGGGCGCGGTGTATAGGCGGGGGAATTAGCCCTGTCAAACCCAAAAGACGCGGAAAATCCAGAATATTTCCGGGCCTTGTGGATAGAAATACCGTCCCATTTCGGCCTTTTTGTGCAGGTGCAGCAATCCGTGCCTGCCCAGACTCCCGGACCACTAGGAGCGGTAGAAGTAGCCCGCCCCCAGCACAAGTTAACGCCGAAGGTCGTGCCGCGCTCTCATTGCAGTCCGATCAGCTGCGACATCGCATGTGCAACAAGCTCGGTTGCGGCGCGTGAGGACAGTCCCAAATCGTGAAGTTCCCCTTCGGCAGCGGCATCGCAGAGCCGCTCCGCGGTGAGGAGGAAGGCCACGAGTTCCGCATCCGACCGTTGCAGCTGGCCGGACCCCGGCATGGCGCGCATCCTTGCGATCTGGGCAATCCGCGCCGCGGTGCGTGCGGCCCGGACGGCGGGATCCTCCAGCGCGAGGTGACGCAACGACCGCCGGAACCCGCGCCAGCGCGTATGGAAGCCGATGACGACGCGCGCGGCGCTTTGCGCACTTTGTTTCGCGGGCTTGCGCGCGAGCGCGCGGTCGAGCGCCGCGATCTCGTCCTTCCACCAGCGATCGTAGACGGCGACGAAGACGGCCGTCTTGTCTGCGAAGTGGCGATAGAAGGTTTGCGGCGCATAGCCTGCGCGCCGCGCGATGCGGTTGGTGTCCGTTCCGTGGAAGCCATGCGCGTTGAATTCCGCTTCCGCGGCATCGACGAGACGCGCGAGCGTTTCCTCCGGATTGCGCGGCACGGGCTTCAGGGTCCGCTTCCTCATATTTCCCAACGATGTGATCTCCCTATCACCAGGCCTGTCATAGCCCGGACCGCGCTCGCGATCCACCGGCCACTTGCACCTTCGCAGTTAGAAGTGATACGAATATCACAAAGGGAGGATCGTCATGACCGTTTCGACAATCGTATTTCTGGTGGGCCGCGGCCTCTTGGCGGCGCTGTTCATTCTTGCCGGCATCACAAAACTCGTGGGACCCAAACCCGTGCTCGCACATATGAAGGAACAGCACGTGCCCGGATTCCTGCTTCCCGTGGTGGCGCTGTTCGAGATCGCAGCAGGCGCCGCCTTGCTGATCGGATGGAATGCGCAGATCGCGGCGGCGGCGCTCGCGGCCTTTTGTCTCGCGACGGCCGTCGTGTTTCATCGCAATTTCGCCGACCGCGCCGAACGCACGCAATTCGTCAAGGACATTGCGCTGGCGGGCGGTCTGGCCGTGCTGGCGACGGCGGTGGTGGCATAAAAAAACAGGCCGGCGGAAACCGCCGGCCTGCCGTCCACAAGACAAGAATTCCGAATTACATGCCGCTTTCGATCGTGGCGCCGGGCATATCCCACAATTCATCGCGCGTCAGATCGGTGAAGACGGTGTGGTCTTCGGGGTCGAAGCGCAGATGACCGGGGCTGACCCACACGGACACGCGCCTGTTGAGCGAAACTTCGATGCGGCTGGGAGTACCGTCCGGCCCCGTTTCGACGTTGCGAACGCGGCCGACCCACATGCCCGACGGTCCTTCGACTGGCGCGTGGGCGAGCTGCTGCGAAGGCTCCGCAATCATATAAATGCGCATCAGGCGCGGGCTGTCGCCATATTCGTACGCATAGGCGTGCGGATAATCGACATAGTTCCAGCGGGCCTGATCGTATTGGCGCACATTGCGGTCGTAAGTCCGCTTCTGATCCTGATATTGCTGCTGCTGATCCTGATATTGTTGCTGCTGCGTCTGATATTGCTGCTGCTGATCCTGGTACTGCTGTTGCGGCTCGTTCTGCGCCAATTGCTTCGGCGCGGCGATGGAGCTTTGCGGCGTCGTCTGCGGCGCCTGGTTGGCATTCGGCGGCGTATATCCAGTCTGGGACGGGGTGCCACTTGCGGCGGGAGCTTCTCCGTTCAGCACGGCCGGTGAGGCCGTTGTCCCGTCGATGGACTGCTCGTTGAGCTTCTGCGTTTCGGCCTTCGCCGAGGGCGAAGAAACTTGCGGCGAATTCACCTGGGAACCATAGAGGCCGCCATCCTGCGAAGACGTGCCGGGCATCGAGGATGTGGCCTGCGGCGCGGGCTGCGCCGAGGTTTGCGCCAACATGGGCGAGGCTGCGAGCGCAAGCGCGAGAGCCGCGACGCCGCCGAGAGCAAGTTTTTTCGTATTCATCGAATCGTCTCCGTTGCTGCGCGTATCCCGCGGAACTCGCAGGCTGCCACAGTCTTCTTCCAACGGAGGAAACGCCGGCACGCGCGCGCAGTTCCAGACGCGTTAATCAGTTCGCCCGGAACGGCGCAGTTCAGCCGGCTGCATCATAAGTTGCATCTCGCAATATGAAACGGTCGGGTCCGGCCGCGCCGTTCAACCGGCGGCGATATATTCGCGCAAGGTTGCAGCTTCGCGCACGGTTTCTTCGATGCGCGATTTGACGACGTCGCCGATCGAAACAATGCCCGCCAGACGATCGCCTTCGTCCAAGACGGGAACATGCCGGAAGCGGCGACGCGTCATCACTTCCATCAGATCGTCGATCGTGTCGGCTTCGGTGCAGGTCGTCAGCGCGCGCGACATGTGCAGCGCCACGCTTTGCGCCAGGGCAGATACGCTTGCCTCGGCGACCGCGCGCACGACATCGCGCTCGGAAAGAATGCCGGCGACAACGCCGTCGCGGTCGCGCACGACCAGCGCGCCGATGCGCTTGCGCGCAAGCAGGCGCGCGGCCTCCGACAATGTGGCGTCGCTGGCGATGGTGACCACTTCGCGGCCCTTCTCGCGCAAGATGTGCTTGACCTGCATAACCCGATCCTCCAACCGTCCGGCTCGGCGCATGCGTTGCCGGACTTGCCTGCCGATGCTTTGCGAGCAAAGGCAGACCGGACTTTCGTCCGCGAGGGGCTCATAGCCCACGCCGCTCCTGGATCTCTTTTCGAAGGCGCTGTCTGCGGTCCCGCGCAATACGCCTTCGTGGCCGATGCGGCGGAGCGGCCCGCAAAGGCGGCCCCACAAGCGCGATGCTGCGCCGGACCCCGACCGCTTGCAAGAGCATCGGCGATCGAACCGCAAGTTCCATTAAGTGTCTTTTATCATATATCCGCGAAATCCAACGGAACCCGGCCGGGAATCGCGTCTCGCGCAGCCCGGCATTGCGAGCGGAACGCATTGCAGCCGGACTTGAGGAGACCGGGGAACTGCGGCATGAAGCGTCGCGGGCCGCGCGCTTATTGGTTAGCGGCCCCTTGGCCAACAATCTAAATCGCGCGCCGCTCTAGATTACTGCCAGAAGCGCCGACGCACCGGTCAAGATCGCGGCCCAAGCAGTCCATCGCGCCGCTTCCGCGTTCAACGCAGCCGATTTCTTATAGGAGGTTTGTGCAGCGTCGACACCCACTTTGGCGTCAAGAATTCCGAGGGCGGGCACATCGTCATAAGAGACCTGCACTGCGGGTTCTGCGTATTCGATTGGTATCTTGCTCGCTTCCAGCCACAAACGCGCTGCCCGCCATGCCGCAACAGCAGCGGCAAGACCTGTCAGCCCGCCAATGGTTTTGAGGACAACTGCGACGAATGGCGGCAAGAAACTCGAAAACATGATGCCTCCGCGGCAACAATTATACCGGGAGAGCTTCGCGGACCTTCGGAATTAGCGCTTGGTCAACACGATCCCATCCCTGGCACGCAATCTCTTTTTCGTCAGTCCTCTGCCAGGATGCTACGCCACACAACATCGCGGTCGAAAGCGCGTCATCGCCTTCCTTACTTTCATCGTAGTAGATGCGCCACACGCCACCCCCGCTCATTCCGCCAAAGCTGCTCGGCAATTTCTCACGGTCTATCGGTTGAAAATGAAGAAGGCCGTTGTCACGCTGCACAATTTTACCGGAATAAAGCACGGCGCGCAATTTGCTGATGACGTTGTTCCCTTCGGTCTCGGGCGTGCCGGAAAATTCCTCGACCAATCCAAAGATCACGTCAAAGAACCTGTTCCTCGTTGCAGCATATTCCTCCATCTTCTTTCGGTTCTTGTCGGCGTTCAGAAAGACACCGCTCTTGGCATCAATGATGGTTGCCAGTTCCGGCGTGAGCATCGTGAACGCCAAATCAAGGACCTTTTCAGACTCCTCGAATGAGTGACTACTTTGGAGGATTTGATGGAGAATGGCGTCTAACGAAAATTTGTTTTGGTCATCGGTACTGAAAAATCCAACTTGCACGTCCCTCAATTTTTCAAATTTCTCCGCGACATGCCCGCACGTCAAAATTCCACGACGGCCCTCAATCGTCACGAGCACGCCGGAACCGAGAACCTCGCGCGCTTGCGATCCATCTTTCCGATAGGTCAGCCCTATCGTGTGGTGTTTGAGACGCGCTATGACAGCATCAGTTAAATTCAGCGCCACACTTGGCCTCCTCAAAACAGCCCGGTTGCGGCTCCGGCTTCGCCTTCTTCGGGCCGATCTTGCGCCAGCGCGCCGGTCGATTTTCAATCGGCGGCATGGGCTCAATACCGACACTTGCCGAGCTTGCCGCCCAAGATCAAGCGACGTGCGTATGAGCGCAGTGCCCGCTGTCGTGAAAGCCGGTGACTGGACCATCATTCCACTCCGCCACGGCGTCCCGGAACGGTCGCGCTCAATGGTAAGAGTTGAACGTCGCGACGTTGCCGGCTTGCGCGTTATGTGCCTGCACTTCGCATTCTGCCGCCGAAAATGCCCGAGCGGTCTTTCCGGCATCCAAATCGCGCTGACAATGAGCGTGAAACCGCTTTTGTAAATCGAATGGGCGATTGAGCCTTTGGTCTTCAAGTGTCATTTGCATCACCTTCACAAACCAATGCATTATATTCGAGGTATCATGAAACCTTCTGCATCCGTGCGCGCGCTGCGTTCGCCAGAAACGCGGAGCGAGTTTCGCCGCGGGCTTCTGCCTCGCGATCGATCGCGCTCAACAGCCGTTCGTCCATCGAAATGTTGATGCGCATGGCTTTACCGGGAAGCTCGACCGGAACCGCCACAAAAACGGCGCCTTTCGCATCCTTAAGGAAATCGCGATCTCGCCGCAATTCCTCGATAGACCGTAACACAGGAAGCGCTTCACCGTCTTCCACCATACCGGCGACATGAAAATCGAGCGTAGCCGTTCCTCGCCGCACGGCTTCATCGAGCGAAGTACCGCCCGACACCACTCCCGGAAAATCGGGAAACGAAATTCCGTAGGCTCCGGCTTCATCGTGGACCAATGCAATCACATGCTCCGCCATCTCTCGCTGTCCTTACCAATCCCATCCCGCCTGCCGAAAAATGGAACGCAATGTCCCAATGGGAATGTCCTTCACGCCCATATCGAGCGTCACTCTGCCGGGCTTGTCGGGATGGACATATTGGACATGATCGCCGGGGCCTTTGCGCTTCACGATCCAGCCGCCGGCAGCCAGTCGTTTCGCGACCTCTCTCGGGGACAACACCCGTCTGCCCATGCCCTCGATCTCTTTGTGTATAGATACACAACACGGAATCGTTGGTCAAGGTCATTGTGTACCATTGTGTAAGATAGCGCGCAATAATGTTTCAATCCGGGGATGGCGGTGTGATCAATGAGATGCGGGACTTGAGCACCAATTCATTCAGCCATGGCGGCCCTGATCCGAGTTCCAGCGAACAAAATCGAGGATTTTCAGTGCGTTTGCTGCGGGGTTTCTTGGCAAAGCGGGGGCTTGAGGCTTTATCGGGATTGGGGCAAGAGTGCCGCCGCGGCTTCGGCCGCATGTGCGGAGCTGTGGCCGAGAGGCTGAAGGCGGCGGTTTGCTAAACCGTTATACGATGTAAAGTCGTATCGAGGGTTCGAATCCCTCCGGCTCCGCCATTTGCCTGGGTTTTTTTAGCATTTTGACACCGTTCAGATCAACTAGAAAAACCGCGAAATTTCCATTTGTCTCCGTATTGTCTCACCCATGGACGCTGTCTTGTCCCGCTTGTCCGGCCGGCGGCACTCCTATCGGCAACACGAGCGATGACGACTCGTCCGGAGCGGTCTGCCTCGCAGAAATGGCTTGTTGATAATTCCGGCGACGAACGGCCGCGTTCCCGGTGTCATTGCGATGCGAAAGTCGGTTCGTCAGGCTGCGCCGAATTCAACGGCGTGCGAGTCCGGCACCCTTACGAAGAGCGCAGTACGGAGCGGCGGGGATAAAACTCGTAACTCGGCGCCCCATTGCTGATGAGCGCACGACGCGCCGACAGTGTAGTTGATGAAATCCGGACGTAACTGCCAAACGCATAACGCGGACACCGACTCAACAGTTCGATCGTGCCGACGAACCGGTGTCGGAGCAGAGTTCGAACGCGACCGATTACCACATGACTCTCAACGAAAAAATTAGCCGTCGATTTGTAATGGAAGTGCTCCAATCCGCTCCCACCCCTCGAACAAAAGTTTGGTCGTCGGGAATGACAATTCCGAGGATTCAGTCGCTTTGAATAGGAAGACCGATGTCACCTCCGGGGAATGCGCCAACCGAGCCAGAATTTCGCCCAAGCGCCCGCAGTCTGTCGTAACCATTAGGACGAGCAAAGTGGGAACCCCTAAATGCGTCCTTTGTCCGTGAGCTGACAGAAACCTTCGGTAGGCTGTTAACTTTCCCAGGCACGACGTTTGATCTTGGTTAGATCGGATGATGGGCATTGTGCCTCGGTCGGCTTCGACGGCAAAAAAACGATAGGCTTTCGATCCGTTTGAAAAATATTCGATACCGAATAGACCATCTGGCACGATTTCCTTCGATGCCGCAGTCGGCGGAAGGCGAAAAGGAGCTGCTGAGTCGCGTGTTTCTGCGGGCGCTTTAGCCAACATCTCCGGCCACGAGATGAACCGCAGGCCCGGGCGAAGCCGTGTCGCGATCTCGATCGAAGCCAGTATCTGGCAGATCATCAATGCGTGTGGGAATTGTCGATCTGCGGAGGCGCGAAGCCAGGTTCGAGGCTCCTCGACGATTTCCTGCCGTTCCAACGCGCGCATCGCGCCCGGGCCAATCTCGTGGACCACCGGGCGATGGCGGCAATTTGCCAATTCCCATTGGGGCGCGGGACGATTGAGATAACCCTCGTGGAAGAGATCGCCCAACCGCTCCTTGAACCGTGTTTCTGAAGCGCCGCCCACGAAGGCATATATATAAGTCGATGGGAGATAGCGATAACGGGCCAAGACCCGGAAAATTTCGAAGTCGCGACTCGTCAGCTCGATGCGTTTACCGGTTCTTGCGCGCTTCGTTCGGTTTCGGCGTTGACTGATTGCCATCGCCGAGTATTAGCGCGAATTTTTCTCCGCGAAAACGTGCAGTATGTTCCCGAATATGTAACCTCGTTCGCTGACGAGCCCATATGTCGATGTCGGTAAGGGTACGAGTTTCTTACCACTCGCTTGCTGGATTCGTATCGAACGGCTCGTCAGCACTGGATACATCCCCGGGTCCTGACCGATATTTGTCAGTCGCTTCCTGCGTCGCTAACCAAGGTTCTGCGTATTGCGCGCGCATTGCCGCGCGGACGCGTGACAGTTCTGCCGCCGTCATCCTTGGCATCCTCTCCAGTCGCCCGAACGGAATCCGAAGAGATACGGCCGAGGGCGTAAAATTGCGGATCGAAGCTGCGAAGTAGCCTTTGGGTTGGCTTTCTATGAATTCCGGCGTGCAACGGAGCATATGCGAAAAAGCACGCGCATCCTTGTCCGAAACGCCGCCAGCGAATTTGATGCTCGTGTTGGCGCTCAAGCTGTCCAGCAATTTCGGCGAATTTTGACCCAAATATTGTTGGGCCAGAATCATCGCCACGTTGAATTTGCGCGCCTGTTCCAGGATGAGCGCGACATTATGGTCGAGGTAGTCGCCCGCTTCATCCAGGTAGACATAGGTCGGCATTCGCTTGTCCTTCGGAAGCGTCGCACGTTCCTGAGCCGCCTGCGCGATCAGCGCGATGAAAAATCGACCGAATATCTCGGTTCCATTCTGCTTGAGCAGTTCCTTCGCGCAATTGATCAGAATGACCTTGCCGGAATTCATTTCGGCGAACAGGTTCAATTTGTTGCGGGGGTGGGAGAACATCCGTTCGAAGGTTCGGTTTTCGAGAATGCCCCAGAGTCTGCGGATAACCTGCCGCTTGGTATCTTCGAACTGCTTCGAATTGAACTCGGTTTCAAAGAACGCGCGTGCCGTTCCCTCGAGCTTCGCAATGTGTGGCAGGTACCTGTCGTAACCCTTCGGTCCCATCAATTCGCGAAACGTATGGATCGTAGCGCCTGGGATGTGTAGCATGAGGCGCGTGATGTAGCGGAAGATGACGCCTTGCTTCTGAGTCAGCTCGGCCGACAGAAGCGAGCCGAGAACGAAATCGTACAACTCCAGTACGCCGTTCATCAACCGCTCGCGCTCGAGTTCGCCGTATTGCGCCATGCGGTCGATGCCCGCGTCGAACAGATTGAGGGCAACCGGATACTCGATGTCGGTGGGATCGATCAGGCACAATTTGCCGTGGAGCGGTTGCCCCTCGGCGAATAGCTTCAATCCGGCGATGGTTTTGATCATGTCGCCCTGGCTGTCGATAACGATCACGGACGCGCGCCCGGCCGCTACAAGCCGAAGGTCGGACCCGATCTGGAACTGCAAAGTCTGCGTTTTCCCGTGGCCCGAACCGGCAACAATCCATTGGTGCTCATACCTGGCTGCCTCGGGAATCTGAAACGGCAGTTTGGCGTAGAACAATGCCTCAAGCGGCGTCTGTCTGAGGTAGCCGTGCACGATCTCGTCGTGGCTGCCCTTGTGCTGGGTGGGGGCAACCGTTTTAGACGGGGTGTGCCCCGGCATCGTGCGCGACGCGCCGGACATGTCGACGGCATTGACTTCCAACTGGTCTCGCAGCGCGGTGAACAGGCCTGCCGAAATTACCTTCTGCGAAAAATAGGGCTGGATCAAAATCTCCACCGCCTGCGGAATGTCGGTCAACACATCCATAAACCGCACGGCCAATTGCTGTTCGGCTTGGGAAACTCCGCTTCCGCCCACCTCTTCGTGCGGCAAATCCCGAACCAACGGCGCCAGCAATTTGGAGATGTTCCCAAATGATCGGACGACGGTCTCGCGGGCGATATCGATGGCGTCGGCATTGGACACTTTTGCAATCCAGGTCGCTACCGCGTCGCGGTAACGTGCGGCATCCAGCGCGCTGGTTCCGCTCGCCGGTCCGGGCGGCTTGAGGACGAATTCTTCGTCCTCGTAGAGAGTTCGCGCCGCGATCGTAAATCCCGCCGCTGCGGCGGGCGCTGGTCCGCCTTTGGTGAGCTGGTCGTTCACCTGCAGGGCGAACTGTTCGGGACCCGGCAAAGCACTCACGGCCTCATGCGCGCTCGCCCGCCGGTAGAGACTCACAGCCTTTCGATGATCGCGTCTCGCACGGACGCCGGGAAGATTGTGGTAGAAACGATAGAGCCGGTAGATCAGCCAACAGCTGCCCCAGACCGCCGCGACTGGATATACGAATACGGCAGCAACCAACCAGAGCGCGAGCCACAATAGGACGAACCAGAGACCGAAAGATCTAGCCCTGCGCATCGTCATAGATCCAGGACTGTCGGCGCGCCGAGGTCCGCGTTGTCCGCAAGGAAGGTCTTCAGAGTCTTTAACGCTTCGACAAGCCGCGCCTGATAGGCCTTGGCATCGCTCGGCGTGTCGAGAGTGAACCGATCCGGCGCGTCCTTCATCAGATCGCCGATTCGAAGGTGGAAGGCGCTTTCCCAGTCGTCAAGTTCGTCGGCGGGGATCGTTGCCGCAAGCCGTGAGTCCGGCCGGCGCTCCATCACGACAAAATCTTCAAGTCCGCGATGTTGGATGATCAGCCGCTCGGCTTCCGAGAAGCGGACGTCTGCGACAACCTCGACCTGGCGGCCGGAACGGAGGAGCCCGGTGGGTTTCTCGTGATGTTCGATTCTTACGCGCATGTCGGTCGTCGGCGTGTCTCGGGTTCTGGGTGTCCGAGCGGGCTTGGTATTCGGGTTATAGAATTTGGGGTTTTAAGCCCGGCACGGCGCCGCAGCCGTGTCCGGGCTTTATAATCAAATACGGATATAAAGTCGGGCAGATCGCTCGGCGCGCGCAGGTCTGAAGCACTTGAACCATCATGCAAATTTGGAAGAATATGCCAGCCCGATCGGGGATACGGTATCGCCCTGTGTATCCCCATCCGTGTCCCCCAGCGCTTTGCCGACGAAAACGCCATCCTGAACAGCCCGGAAGCGGCGATTGACACGGCGGCGGCGGCCGACCTTCCCGCCGACTTATCGAGCAACTCCGACATGTTCCCCAAGACCTAGTTGAACCAAAATGCGTGGCGCGGCCCACAGCCATGTCCGCACGAAGTGACCACCCTCAATCGAACAGTTCGGTCCGGGCGGTGGCCAATTGCGCAATTGCGCCACGAACGCCACACACAGTGCGCCGCCGGCAAGCGCATAGACACCGATCAATCCACCGGCCGTCAGGGCGGCCGTGATGATCGAACCCTGCTCGAACGCTTCGAACGCTGGTCGCGCAAGCAACGCGATCGCGATCCCGAACGCCGCGTAGGCCGTCAAAGCGTTTCTCACCATGGCGCCGACGATAGCCCTCTGCATCCGCAAGCTTTTCGGCGTGGCCGGCGGACCGGCAAATTGACGATGCCTCATCGCTTTCCTCCACGGTGTTCGGTTCTGGCGAGCGAGAGCCAGCCGGGCTCCGGCGCGATGACCTGGGCACCGGCCGCCTGTAACCAGGCAGTCAGTCGCACGATGGCGCGAGGTTGAAGTGCAATGTCGCGTTCGTTCTTGATCAACACGAGCTCGATGACGACGCCCTTGAGCGGCTGGCCTTCCGGTTTGGGGAATTTCGAGCCGCGACGGTACGCGCTTTCCAGGGCAGAGTTCTGCATGCCGTCCGTCACAAACAGAATGACGAGCTTGGATCCTCGCGGGTGAATGCTGGGATCGGATGCCAGGCTCACCATGCTTTCGGCGAGCGGGCTTTCGGCCGCCGCCGGACGGCCAAGCACGTCGCGCAAATGTGCCGCGATCGGTTGCAGGATCGTGCGACGGAATGCATTTCGCGCGATGTTGTCGTCGTCGCCGGGATGACACTGATCGACGATGGGCGCGATTTCGGGCAGCGCCTTTCCCCCGACGTCGAGAGCAATAATTCTGTCGCCCTTATTCAGGGAATTCAGCGACTGATCGATTGCGAACGAAACTTCGCGCGGCTCGACCACGACGAGCGGATCGCTGGTATCGAGCTCAACCGCCAGAACCTTCGCCGGCACGGCGCCAACCACGCAATGCCGCTGGTCGACATGTTCGTAGGGCGAGAGCGCCGCCGCGACCGACAGCCCGACCAGGATAAGCGCCCCCGCGCCCGCCATGGCGTAGATGCCCAGTCGCTTCTTGAAATTCTTCGTCATGAATTGTCTCCCTTGGGCAGAAGCACGCGATCGGTCGCGACAGGCCGTAGACCCGCGAGTTCGTCGATTTGCACGATTGCGGCCTTGACGTGCGCCGCGATCTGCTCGCGCGCCTGCCGGACTGCCTTCGAAACCTCGGACGCGCCCGCGATTGCGGACTGGCGAGCCTTCACGAACAGATCCGGCACCTCCAAATCGGCGTCGGCGACTGCGAACGCGAAAGGCGCGGCTCGTTCGAAATGGCGGACCTCCTGATAGCCTTCGGCATTTTCGGCATAGATGCTCTCGACACATGAGCCAACCAGATCGTCGCGACGGTGGACCTCATAGGCGACCCCGTTGGCGGCATCGCAGTGATCGGCGACGGATCGCATCCACGTGGCGCTCTTGTCTTCTATATCGGCGAGAACTTCCTCACCGGCTATCCCGACACGATGCGCGGATGCTTTCAGTTCCTCCGCCGCTTCACGGACCGCGCTGTCGGCGTGGGCCTTCGCGATGCCGGATTCGCGCAATAGCGCACGATAGCCGTTGAAACACCTCCAGCATTCGAATGCTCCAACGAAAAATCCGACGATGCCCAGCGCTGCAAGCGCCAGTACGTCGAAATTGACCAGGACATGCAGCGGCGAATAGAACTTCGCGACAATATCGGCAGGTGTTCCGTCGGCGCCATCGATCCATGCGGCGCGATAGCAAGCGCCGACATACAAAAAGAACAATGTCGCCAATCCGACGACCGCTGCCAAAAGCCATTGCAGGACCCGGCCGGCAGGCGTGACGTCCGAATGGTTCACGGGGCGCAGGAGCGCCTTCGCCGCGAAATACCCCCCAGCGAGCGAGGCGGCCGACAGAACCAAGCCCGTAAACACAGCCCTCGTGGGCCCAAGCGCATGCCAGAGCATGAGGGCGCAAAGTCCCCCTTCGACGCATAGGATCGTCCAAATGACGAGCCAAAATTCGGTGGCGTCGATCCAACCGCGTCGCGGGTGCGTTGCATCCGCCGCCTGCAAGTCACGGCGATATACCGTGCCGGCCTCTTCGGATTGCGCCCTCAGGTCGAGAATGCGAGTCGTGGCCTGGGCGATTTGGCGATCGATTTCGGATTTGACTGTGATGGGCACATGGCGTGCTTTTTCCGTGGCGGCATCGACCGCGAACGGATTGTTGCGCAATGCCGATGCCAGATCCCCGAATTGGTCGCGCGCCCATTCTTGGGTCACATGGCCCATGGCCTCGCCTCTCGTCACGACGTCGCGCATGAATCGCGGCAGGTACGTGCCATCCGGCGCCGGCCTGTTCGCGCGCGCGTCTTCACCGCCAACATCGCGAGCGTCATTGCCGTCGAGCAACGCGTCGCGAATGTCCTTCAGTGCCCAATTGGGTTCGTTCTGTTCTCGGTCCATGTGGCTCTCCATCAAAAAGTGCAAAACGTGTTGGTTCTCGCTTGCCCGATTAGATCGTGTGCGGCCCCTGCCCGCTCTTGCCCCGCTTGGTTCCGAATTCGCCGATGTGTCGATCCCGACGACGCCGACGGCGCCGAAAGCCCGTCATCAGATCGAGGAGTTTCCCCAGAATCCGGTTGAACGTGTTCTTGGGATCGTTCCTGTAAACGTGCTCGCGCAATCGCCGGGTCGAGATCGTCACAATCAGTGCAGCGACCAGCGCGATTACGACAAGAAGCGGTACCGCCCACCAGAAGGGCAAGAACGCTCGCACGATCGGCTCAAGAATCGGGAGCAGACCCGTTAGAGCGACGGCCAATGCGATCAGATAAACCGGCCAGCGCCGAGCGCCCCAAATCGCACCACATAATCCGACTGTCGCAAGACCAAGCGCCAACGCGGTGAGACCCGAAGCATTCGCCGCCGCGCCTGATGCCGCAGCGATCGCGCACCCGGTGAAGAACAAGCGCGCCGCAAGCCGGCGTTGTTGGAAAATCAGGCACGCGCCGGACACCGAGATACACAAGAATGCGGCTTGGTTAGGAAGCGTCAGATATCCAAGGTCGCTCATGATACTCAAAGATCGCGTATGAGCATCAATATAGCTTCTTCATTTCGAAATGCAACTGTATAACTTGATATCGTTCGATTTTTGTTTGACTATTCTCTTCATCAATACTTATCGACTTGAACAGTTATTTACCGCAACGCTTCTACACTTGGCCGCTTGCAGCCGCCACGTGCTGCGGCCTTGAAGTCTTCAAGCCTGCAAGTGCCGATGTCTTGCACATTGGAAATAATTGCAGATGATGGTCGGATTCGTGGCGGGGGAAGCAATGGCTGCAAGTCCGGGCGCAATCAGCCCTCTGGAGGATTTTCTATTGCCAGATAAGCCGCAGGGTCTCGGCTTCCAGACCCAGGCGAGGCTAACGGACGCGATCCATCGACAAAACCCAACCGCTTGGAAGCGCAAGACACTCGCATCGCTAATCAGTAAGTACTTTATGTTTGCGCTGCCGCTGAGCCAAAAATTCAAGGACGTGCTATTTTCACTGACGCACGGCGATCTTAGAGATCGTCTGCAACAGGCGATCGAACAGCACGAGGAAGAACATCAGCGCCGCAGCGATCCGATTCAGATAGTACGTAGGCGCTATGCCGCCGCAAAGCAGGTCGTCTTCCTTGGACTCGAACCAATCAGCGCCCACCTGGATTCTGTGCCGCCTGCGCTCGTCGATCTCCTAAGATATTCGTTTGAGGAAATTGTCAGTGGAAAATTGCACGCAATCATGTGTGTGCCTTCTCGCGAAATTGCTATTGCAATCTGGAAATCCACATCGAATCTTGTCAAAGCACGGGCAACGACTAATCCCGACGCGGGGACCGCTGCGCAGCTTTTTGAATTCATCGATAAGAAGCTCGTCCTGTTGGAATTGCCGCGGCTAATGTGTGTCCATACGACGCTTGTTTTTGATCCGCATGAGTCCTTCGCGGTTGGATACACCTGGTACATGCCGTGGGACTGGCGCTCGCCTGTGAAGATGCCTCCTGCTGTGTTGGAAGCTTGGAAAACGGAGTTCCTGAAACCAGTCGAGAATCTAAAGATTGACGGTAAGACGATCACTCCCATCGCCCGCACATCGATCGAGTGAGCGCCGCCGAGGAGCATTCTTCCGAAATCGATTAAGAAAGGGGGACCGGTAACGAACCGGTCCGGTGACACCGTGAAGGAAGCCATCGTTCTTACGCCTGCTTTCAAATCGTGCGATGCGTTTGTCGATCAACGCAGATAATCTCTGGTGCCTCAGCATCGCACACATCTGGGCTAGGCCCTCTTGCCGAACCATCGAGGCGCACCGTACACGCGCCGCTGCGTATCGGCGGGGTGGTGGAATGGTGCCCGCCTTCGAAGGCAACGCCAAGACCCAACGCGGTGGCAGATACCCCCGGGCTCTTTGAATTGGGCAAGCGATTCCTGCCCAATGAAAAAGGCGGCACCTTGCTTGCGCCGCCTCTTCCATCTCCCTCAAGGGGAAAGGTCGTTGGGTTGTTACCGATCGTCGATCCGCCCTTGCAGCCAGTCCAGAACTTCCTGCTCCACCCATCCCACCCTGCATTCGCCTAGCTTCACCCGTTTGGGGAACTTTCCAGCTTTTTCAAGTCGGGCAATGTGTTGCATCGAATAGAGAACCAGCTCCTTGAGTTGATGCTTTGATAACATCCGCATCGCAGTGTCTCCTCTATGAGAAGAGCATCGCGATGCCCGTGGGTTGATGCCCATTGGACCGTGACGTTCTATCCTTTATGCGCGGCATGTTCAACAATGTTTCGCGTGCCCGTGCCGAGATTAAACAAGCAGCAGAACTGAACATTGCTGCGCATGGCGGCACATGACGACAACGCCGTGCGTCTCGCCGGCTGGCGGCGCCGCCAATGCTGCGCGCTTTTCTTCCATTTGGTCCGCCCATCCCGAGCGCGCGCCGAACGATCCAATTCCCGATTGTGAACGCGAATGACCATATCTCGGAGCGTTCAACCGCCTTGGGCGATCCAGAAAATGCGCACGCCGCACCGAACAAAGGGTGCCCAGTCGAGGCCAATGCGCAGAAAGTAAGCCCCGGCACATCGGCCGGGGCTGAGAGAACTTCACTGGACATTGGGCGGGTTGAGTGGCGCTCCCGCAAGCTGACAAAGATATTCGACGGCCTGTTGCGCTTGGCTTGCGGCGGTAAAGATCGCCTTGTAGTCGCGGTCCAGAATTTCGAGCCATGACGACAAATACGCGGCATGGTCATCCCGCGGCTCGTTCGCCACTCCGAACGCCGCACATAGGAACGCCGCGCCCAGCTCAGCCACGAGTTCTTCGAAGGCGTAGGCACGATCGCCAAAGCGTTCCCCGAATTGCCGATTGAGCCGGTGTGCTGCTCCGCTCCAATGTGTAACTTCGTGCAGAAGGACGGAATAGTAAGCCTCGGTTCCGGTTCTTGTGTCGGTTGCGAAGAATTGTTCGGGGTTGGGCATTTCGATGCGATCCTCTCTGGGGCGATAGAGGGCCCTGTCGAATCCGTGGCGCACCTCGGCATTGGTCGCTTGAACGAATGCTTCGACTTCCTGATTGATCTCGAAATCGCTGCGCCATGCCGGTAACGGCGCTTGCCAGCCATCGACCTGGGCGACATTGAAGACATGCGATGCGCGAGCGATAAACCGAGGGCGGACGCTCTCATCGTCCTGCTTCTCATCCGAAGGTTCCGCCTTCTTGAAAAAGACAATCATCGAGCCCTTTTCACCGGCGCGAACTTGCGCGCCGAGGCTCTTCCATTGGCGGTAGCTGGCCCAGTGTCCAGCACCGAAGCCTTTCGCCATCGCATCTGCCCAGAGCGAAATGACGTTGACGCCACGATAGGGCGCTTCCGTCATGGCGTTGATCGGCATGAATGCCGCCGTCCGGCCCCGGTGCCAGGGCATCGTAAATGTCCCGGCTCCCGCCTCAATTGCGGCCACGATCTTTTCCGTAATCGCGTGATAGACGTTGAACTTGGTTCCAGAAAGAACTGCAGTGGTCATGGGTGCCTCCCGAGCACAGCGGGAGCGTCGGACCATTCCGACGCTCCCGAATGCCGGGGAAGCGCGAGGCAGGAGCAACCTGTTTGGCTGCCGGCTCGAGCGTACGAGCGCATGTGACGGCTGCGCGCGATGATGCCGGCGCTTCGCCAAAGGCGCCGCCTTTCATTGGCCGCCGCTCGATCGCGCGCCCTCCGACCGCGGCCACAAATCTGCCCGCGCTACGCATGATCCGGTGCGGATGCTACGGGCGTGCAATAATGGGTGAGTGCCAGCGCGATGGCATCAAACAGAAACATGCGCGCGTCGTCTGCCTCCCAGACTTTGCGCGGCGGCGGCACGCGGTGGGCGAAAGCATGGATCTGGGCTGCAATCGCCTGGGCAATTTGATAGCGCGTGACGGCGCCAACGCCTTCGAAGCAGGCGAGCACCTGGACACGCGCATATTGCACGACCCGGACTCCTTCGCCGCGCGCGTAGTTTGCCAGGAGGCGCTGGAAGCGATCGCGGCGCTTGGATCGGTGCAGAACCGAAGTTTCAAGTCGCGACAGCACCAGCACGTCTGGTTGCATTTGTTCGACGAGTGCCTGGGCAAGTGCCAGGTATTGACGTTCAGGGTTAGGGCCTTTGACCTCACGCACACCCCAGTCGATGGGAGACAATGGCGCTTCGAGGAGCGCGAACGCGAAGCCGCGTGAAAACGGATGGATTGCCAGCACGAGATCGGCGCTTAGCTCTTGAGTCATAAGTCAGTTGGTTTATCTCCGATGTCGAATATCGAACGGTCCGGTAACCGGCGGAGCAGCCCGTGCTTGTGTTCGGCAAGCGCGGTACTGTCATTCTCCAGCGCCTTGCTCATTTGGGCGGCCCGTTCCATCACGCTTTCGACCATACGTTCCGTGAACCGAGGGAACAGGTCTCGCGGCGGCACGCCGAACAAAAAGGCATAGGCCAGCAACTCGGCCGCCTTGGGCGCCGTTATCCCGCGTTCGACAAGCGAGACCCGTCTCCTGCTGCCGCCTGGCAACAGGCCGCCAAGCTCCTTTTGGGTGAGCCCCCAGCGCCGTCTGTGCGTGCGCAGGTAGCATGAGGCTCTCTTCGACATGGATTTTAGGGGGGATTGCGACGACAGCTAAAGTGTGTCGTCGGCGGACACTATACTCGCACATGCCCTTTTTTGCACGCAGACGGGGAAATGCGCCGATATTGAGTCACGTCGATCGAGACTTAGGGAGATAGGGAGACAGGGACGTTTCCGGGCCATACAGGCTGCGGCGAACCCGCTTGTCGTTTGACGGCTCAGCGTCGTGGCCCACGAACCTCATACTGCTCCCTATCTCCCTATCTCTCTGGATCCTGCGACCCGTCCGGCGTAGAGTACGTATTCGCAGGTTCGGAAACGCCGAAGCGCTTGCATAGCGCAGCTATGCGTTCGTCCTGGCCGGGCAGCATCACGAACACACCATTGCGCTTGTAGAGCAAGATTCCCAGCCGCCGAAGCCACGAAGCAATCCACCGATTGACGATCGGCCGTTGGTAGTCGGCCGCGTGCGCCGCGACAAAGGCGGTCGTAATCTCGCTGACGGACAGGTAACCCTCCGGTACGGTCGACAGGTTCGCGACGATCGCGATTAGATTCGCTTCTGTACTATCGCTGCGATCCGAGACAATACCTTTCTGGATGCGTTGCGCGGCCGATCTGACCGCATGACGCAGCGTTTCGTCGGCCGCGACGGCGAGGAGCGGCATTAGTATCTGGTTCATGCGCGGTTCGAATGCGGGGTCCGCCTGTACAGCGTCCAAGGTCACCGTTGTCCGGGCCCGGAACCGATACATCAGAAGCTTGTTGCGCAGCGCGAGGGCGTCGTCCTTCTGCAAATCCGGCAGATTTATGGGCACGCCCGCAACGGAGCCCGGCTCCATTTCGATAGTCAGAAACCGACTTTCGAGGGCCTTGTCCTCGTAGGAACGCCGCATGCCGACGATCTTGGGGCCATAAATGGAAAATGCGCGCGGATCGAATTCGTGCTTCGGCGTCACCTGGGTCCTGAGGACTGGAAAACCCTTGGTATTGCCGTTGTTCAGAATCTTCACAAGCTCGGATTTCTCGTCGGTGAACCGAAAATCCGCCTCGTCGAACACTAGCGTGCCCTTGAACGTATCCAGCGTGTGGAAGATCGGCGAAACGGTCGAGGCGCCGCTTGCGAAAAAAGCCTTGTAGCAGATGGAGCCGACGACAAGCAGCGCGCGCGATTTCCCGGTTCCGTAGTCGCCGCGGAATCTCAGATACGGAAGTTCGTTGAACGCGTCATAAACCCAGGAAAGTAGAACATAGGCCGTGCATACACCGAGCGCCTCTTCGCCGAGGCGCACATAGCGGCGTATGTACGTCTCGATTTCTTCGATCAGGCGCTCCGTATCTCCATATTCCGCAGGCTCCGACGGCAGCAACAGCGCCTGATGTCGGAGCAGATTGTTCGTCGGGCGCATGGGCACGTGCCGCCCATGACCGTTTTGCCACTCTCCCGCGGTTCGCACATCGCCATCGATTGCGATCGCCAATGCAGTTTCCAGGGTTTCGGGCCGGTAGATCGTCTCGACAAGCGTGTCGCCCTCGACCGCAGAAACCACAAGCGAAGGGGTCGATTTTGCGGCAGGGGACGACATGCGCCAATTGTCGGTTTTGTTCGACGCACAGGCCAGACGGGTCAATGCTGCAAGACGCAATCATTTCACCCGCTACAATGCCGGCTGTTGGGCCGGCAAAATACCTCAATGTCTCGTCCCCTATCCGGGCGCAGCCACTTTCTGATCCCGACCGCTTCGCCAGGCAGATCACCAACGCGATGCTCTCAGGCCCGTCCTCATAGGAACAACTTCCCGAGCGTCCACAATTCGCGAGTGGCGTCAGGTCAGGCAACACGTCTCTACCGGATGTGATATGCTGTCCGGCATATGAAAAATGCGTTGATCCGACGCCGGAGAGATACCGGATTTCCGATGACCGACCACGGTGCGAAGGGGTTAAACCCATGCTCGCTCGCCGCCACATCATGAGATATTTCGCCTATTGCCGTAAGTCGTCGGAAGCGGAGGATCGACAAATGATGTCGATCGAGTCCCAGCGCCGGGAGATCGAGAAGCTTTTCTTCAATCGGCCGGACATGGAAATCGTCCGTGTGTTCGAAGAATCTAAGAGCGCCAAATCGCCGGGACGCCCGGTATTCGGTGAAATGCTCAATGCGATGAAAAGCAACCACGTGGACGGCATTGTAGCGTGGGCGCCGGATCGTCTCGCGCGCAATTCCATCGACGGCGGGCGCCTCATCTACATGCTCGATTGCGGCACTCTGAAGGATCTAAAATTCGCGACCTATACCTTCGAGAACAATTCGCAAGGCAAGTTCATGCTGCAAATCATGTTCGGCCAATCGAAATATTACTCCGACGCACTTTCAGAAAACGTCAAGCGCGGCAACCGCACAAAGATCGAAAATGGCTGGCGTCCAAATATGGCGCCCTTAGGGTATTTGAACGATGCAGCGACAAAAACCACGGTCAAGGATCCCGTCCACTTCCCACTTGTTCGAAAGATGTTCGATTTGTTGCTCAGTGGAGCGCATACGCCATGCGAAATTGCCGTTATCGCCCGTGATGAATGGGGCTTCTTAACCCCAAAGCGCCGAAAGATCGGTGGTGTTCCGCTTGCGTTGTCCTCGCTCTACAAAATTCTGAGCAACCCGTTCTATGCGGGCGTCATCGTGTGGGGCGGTAAATCCTACCCCGGCAAGCACGAACCCATGATTTCACTTGGCGAATTTGAGAGCGTCCGCGCGCTCCTTGCACGACCCGTTCGCCCAAGACCAAAATCGTATCAATTCGCCTTCACCGGCATGATCCGTTGTGGCCAGTGCGGCTTGGGCATCACTGCCGAACATAAATTCAATCGCTACGGCACGCACTACGTGTATTACCACTGTACCAAGCGCCAACTCGGGCCGCGCTGTCCCCAGCCATCCCTGGAATCCCGGGAACTCGAGTTTCAAATTGGAGAGTTTCTAGCCTCGTTGGAAGTCGACCCCGAGCTCGAGCATTGGATTCTGAAGGAGGCACGGGTTACCCAGCCTACCGTTGACGTTCATGGTGAAGCCCGTAAGCAGTCATTGGCCCTCACCGCGGAACAAGTCAGTGCACAACTTGCCGAGCTGACCGGTCTTCGGATCCGAAATCTCCTCAGCGATGAGGATTTCATAGCCCGTCGCCAGACGTTGCAGCTTGAGAGCATGAGACTCGCCGAAGCACGGGCGAAAGCCGAAAGGATTGATAATCGGTTCGAACTTTTGTCGAGTTTGATTTCGTTCAGGAAATACGGCGCCGTTTGGTTTCGAACGGGCAACGACCAGGATAAGCGCCTTATTCTCGAATCCGTCGGTTCGAACCTTAGTTTGGAGAACAAACAACTCAGCATTCAAGCCACAAAACCGTTCACTGTCGCGATCGAAATGGCGCACTCCCCAAGCCAGCTGGCCACTGTAGAGGACGTTCGAACCTTTTCGAAGGAACTCCCTCCCAAGAGCAAAGCGTTCGCCATAATGGATGCAATGGATGATGAGCCCAAACGCGACACGATCGCCGCAAACCTTCGGGCCCTCCAATCAAAATTTGGACCGCAGCCAATTCAACGGGCCGCCTAGCGCTAGTTTGCGTTGGTGCCACGAATGAGTTCTCGATAAAAGTTCACAAGGCGAGAAGCGATTGGTGCGGCCTCCTGGGGTGTCAGCGTCTCGGCGAACTTCCGTTCCCAGATCGCGATAAACTCCTTCAGCCGCTCATCCGCCGTACTCTTGCGAATGACCAATGTCCGATTGGTGACGCCGATCTCAGGCTCAGCAACGTTCATCGTTTTCCAATAGCGCGATAATGCTGTCGAGCTTGTCATGGACCCGGAACATTTCATCGTCGATCGCGGCGGCCAAACCTGTAAAGTGTCTGTCGATGACATCCATGAAATCCTTCATCAGCTGAGGCGATGCCGTATAACGACGAAGGGCGGACTCTATTTCAGGAACCAGTATTTTTTCGCACAACGCTTTGATTTTGGCGTTTGTCATGCCTTTCATGAATTCAGGGCGATTAATGAGAACCGGGATGCAAGCCGAATGACCGAGCGGGCGAGACCCGGGGCCAGACCGGCACGATTGAACTTATTGATAAATGCATACTTGGGCATTCTAGGTCCGCGGCCTCGGCGGCGTGTAGACCGGGTAATGATCCACAATCGCAGCGTCTCGAGTTCGTGAGCGCCGGTCGGCGCCGGACGTCACAGGCGGCGGACTCGCCTGCGCCGACGATGGCGATGCTCACAATTCGACCCATTTCCCCGTCTTTCGCCGACACGGCATGCACGAGAGCATGGCCGTGGACCTCGTTCTTTCCAGGTCCATAGCAGCGTCACCGCGGATCTGAACCGGCTTCACCGGACGTCCGCTCAGGCGCGTCAACCAACCGTACAGGAGAAGCACAATGAGCAATTCGCTCATATCGATTCCGCTTTGTCAGTTGAAACGATCGAAGTCCAATGTCCGCAAGACCGACCCGCTCGCGGAGATCGAACAGATGGCGGCCAGCATCGAATCCCAGGGCCTTCTGGAAAATCTCGTGGTGCGCCCGATGGGAAATGGTTCGCAAGCCGATGCCGGCGATTACGAGGTGATTGCTGGCTCGCGCAGACTTGCAGCCCTCAAGCTTCTTGCGAAGCGCAAGAAGCTTGGCCGGCATCACCCGGTTCCCTGCCTGCTTCTGGGCAGCGCTCAGGCCGCAGACCTGATCGAAGTGTCGCTTGCGGAAAATCTTATCCGGGCGCCCGTCCATCCTGCCGACCAGTTTGATGCCTTTGCACGGCTGCAGAGGGAGGGGCTCTCCGGGGACGATATCGCGGCCCGGTTTGGCCTTTCGCCCTCCGTCGTCCGTCAGCGGCTCAAGCTCGGGGCGGTATCGCCTAAGCTGATGGCGCATTATCGCGAGGGAGCCATGACACTGGAACAGCTCATGGCTTTCACGATATCGGACGACCGCTCCGCGCAGGAAGAAGTCTGGTCCCAGGTCCAGGACAGCGATCCTTCCCCTTCAACGATCCGGCGCCTATTGACAAGGTCTCTGGTGGAAGGCGCTGACCGTCGCGCGCGATATATCGGCGCAAAGGACTATGAAGAAGCCGGTGGCGTGGTGGTGCGGAATCTGTTCGATGGCGAGGATGAGGGGTATTTCAACGATAGCCAGCTCCTCGATCGCCTCGTCGCCGCCAAACTGGAAAGCGAGGCGTCGGCCGTTAAAGCCGAAGGTTGGGCCTGGATCGATGTCAGACTTGAGAGCGACTATACCGACCTCGCCCAATACGGACGCGCTCGCCCCGTCGACGTGCCACTTTCGGACGACGACGAAGCACGCTCTGTCACTCTATCCGAGCGCTACGACGAGCTCGTCGCCATCATCGAGGACGAGGACAATGGCGGTGCGTCAGAAGAACTGGATCGGGTCTCAGCCGAACTCGACAGCCTGCAGGCAAAACAAGAAACCTGGCCGGAGACGGAAAAGAGTCGTGCTGGGGTCGTGATTAGCCTCGACTATGAGGGCAAGCCGCAGATCGTACGCGGCCTGATCAAGCCGGAGGACCGGCAAATTGTCGTTGAAGCAGGCGATCGGCAAGAAGACGATTCGGTGGAAGCCGAAAAGTCGCCTTCCGGCTACTCGGAAGCGCTGCTGGTCGATCTGTCCGCACATCGCACCGCCGCGTTGCAGGAGGCACTGGCGGCACAGCCGGAGACGGCGTTGGTGGCGCTTCTCTACACGTTGACCGGCCGTATATTCTTCCAGGAATATACGGAAGGCTGCGTGTCGATCGTCCCACGAACGGCGGACCTCGCTCGCCTGTCGCAGACCGTGGGGGAAAGCAAAGCTGCGGCCGCGCTCCTCGCGCGGAACGCGGGGTGGCGTGCACGACTGCCAGAGCGTGAGGGCCTGTGGTCATGGATCGCGCAGTTGGAAAACGACGATCGGATGGACCTTCTCGCCTACTGTGCGGCCGTCACAATCGATGCCGTCTTCAGACGTCACGCGGATTCGAACCGCCGGGCCGAGGCAAACCTTCTAGCCACGGCTTTGCGGCTCGACATGGCAGACTGGTGGCGTCCGACGCAAGCGGGCTTTCTCGACCGCATCACCAAGGAGCAGATCCTTCAGGCCGTGACCGAAGGAAAGTCCTCTGACGAAGCCCGCCGTCTTGCCAATCTCAAGAAAAGCGACATGACGAGCCGGGCGGAGGCTCTTCTCGCCCCAACTCGATGGTTGCCGGAACCGCTACGGTTTCCGCCGACTGACGACACAGGTCGAGTTGAACCTTCACCCGCCAGTGCGAGTGCATAATCTCTCTTGGGCCGGCACACCGTGCCGGCCCTTTCTTTATTCGCTCCGCGACTGCTCAATCGACCCGAGCGCGCAGATGGCGTGAAAGCCGAACGGGCTCCGACGACCGCGCCCGACGTGTCAAACGGCGCTCTTTCACCCCGCGTGACGGCCCTCATCGCATGCGTACACTTGCAAAGATGGAGCACGATCCACGAATCTCGTATTTTGCCACCACGAATTTTCGCAATGCAAATACGCGTTTTGGCATCAAGCAGGCCGATCGTCTTTCACATATCCATATTCTCGGAAAAACAGGAACGGGAAAATCAACCCTGATGGAGACGTTGATCGCGCAGGACATCGCGTCCGGACGCGGTTGCGCGCTCATCGATCCTCACGGCGATCTGGCCGAACGTATCGTTGCGCGCATGCCAGCGTGGCGGCAACAAGATCTCACCTATGTCGATCTCACAAACCCAAACCAGCGTTACGGCTACAACCCCCTCACCCACGTATCGCCGGAACGGCGCAGCCTCGTCGCGTCCGGGGTCATGGAACTGTTCGAGAAAATGTGGCCGCAGGCCTGGGGCCAGCGCATGGAACATATTCTGCGCAACACGCTGCTCGCATTGCTCGACTACCCAGAGGCCACCCTCGCCGACATCCTTCGACTCTACACCGACAAGACCTACCGCAGCGGCGTGATTGCCAACATCACGAATGAGCAGGTTCGCACGTTCTGGCGCAAAGAATACCCAAAATACACCTTTCGATACGAAGCCGAAGCCGTGGCGCCGATTCAGAACAAGGTCGGCGCCTTTCTGGCCGATCCGCGGCTCTACAGATTTCTGGTGACACCGGAGCAGCCGATACGTATTCGCCGGATCATGGATGAAAGCAAAATCCTTGTCGTGAACCTCGCCAAGGGACGAATAGGCGCCGACAGTTCGTCTCTCCTGGGAGGCCTGTTGGTGACTGCCATATCTCTTGCGGCCTTCAGTCGTGCGGACGTGCCGGAATCCAACCGGCGCCCCTTCCATGTCTACATCGATGAATTCCAGACATTTACCACATTGAGCATCGCGAACATGACTGCCGAATTGCGCAAATATGCGATCGGGCTCGTGCTCGTACATCAATATTTTCACCAGCTCGCGCCGGACGTGCGGCACGCCGTGGTTGGCAATTCCGGTACGATGATCAGCTTTCGAGTCGGCGCCGAAGACGCCGAATATCTCGCGCGCGAATTTCAGCCGGTGTTTGGCACGGAAGACCTCGTTCGGCTTCCCAATCACCGAATATACCTGCGTTTGATGATCGATGGAGAACCGTCCAAACCGTTTAGCGCCACGACAATTGCGACTTCATGCGCATTTGCGAAGACAACCCCATAAGAATTCGAAACGGGTCAGAGGGCGCAAGCCGTTGAGGAAAAAGTCCTCATATCCTCTGCGGGTCCGCAAAGTGCGGGCCCGTAGCTCAGCGGGATAGCACTCCCTTCACACGGGAGGGGTCACAGGTTCAATCCCTGTCGCGCCCACCGTTGTTTCAATGGGTTAGCGCACCTGTAAGGCGCCCTTCGTCGAGGTATTGCCTTACAAAGTAAGGGATTCTCACCCTTTGCTGCTAGAGCGCATGTCATTTCATGGCCGCGGAATGCGGTGGCAACCAACAGAAATGACTCGCGCATTTTGCCAGATAGAAATTGCTAAGCGCGCAGTATGTCGGACAGTTCAGCCGCTCCTAGCTGCGAGCCTCGTCGGCGAGGCTCCTGAACAGATCGAGCGCGCGCTTGCGAACATTCGGATTGGTGATTTGGGCGAATGCTGCCATCAGTTGGATACTCTCGCTTGTCGACAGAAATCTCCCCAGGATATCCGCAGGCACGTCTTTCTTGCGGGTTATTGGTCGCCTACCCGCTACGTCCTCGAAAAAATATGTGATTGAAACCTGCAATATCTGAGACAGCTTAAACAATCGAGCCGCGCTGATACGATTTGCGCCGCTTTCGTATTTCTGGATTTGCTGAAAGGTGATGTCCATTGACGCACCCAACTCAGTTTGGCTCATCTGCATTGCAGTTCGAGCCAACCGAATGCGGTTGCCTATGTGTACGTCAATGGGGTCCCAACGTTTCCTGGTCAACTTAGCAGTGGCTGGCATGACGACTCTAAGATGAAGGCCCTGCATGTTTGACAGATTTGTTCTGTGTGCAAGTGCAAAACAATGTCGGCATTCTTACATTCACTGTATTAACTCTGCGATTCAACAGCGTACTTCCGGAATCGGATTTATTGATGGATCCATTTGGTATTTCCATTTTCCCATTCTGCGCAAAATAGCTCAGACCTCAAGCCTATTACCTGATACCAGACACCCCGTCCGTGGCAGGCGCATCGACTTATTTTTCGTTCTCCCCTCGTGGAACCTCGGCGGAAACATCGAAGCCTTGAGCATCGCGGCGACCAGCAGAATGAAAATCAGGCTCCGGTCGGGCGCTCTCAAGCTGTTGGCGCTCGGTTCGACAATATGCGCGTTGCACAACGTTCCGCAAAATATTCAAGCCAAATGAGCGAAGTTCTCCCAGAGACAATTCTGCTGATCGAAGATGGTCAAGCGGACGCCGGTTTGTTTTACGAGACGTTGCGCGAGCAGAGCGCGGACAGCACAACCCTCGTTCATCTGGGCCTGATGTCAGACGCCGAGACCTATCTTGCACGAAACACGGTCGACATCATATTGCTCGATGTCAGGCTTCCGGATGTTCAAGGTCTGGAAGCCGTGCGCCGGGCTCATGCGGCGGCGCCGGAAACGACGCTCGTGGTTCTAACGGACCAGGACGACGAGTCTCTTGCGGCGCGTGCGATGCAGGAAGGTGCACAGGACTGTCTGTTCAAGGTGAAGATCGAAAGGCGCAACCTCGCGCGCGCTCTCCGGATCGCCAGAGAACGAAAGAGCATGGAGGACGCGCTTCTCACCGAACGGGGACACGCTCAGATTACGTTGAACAGCATCGCCGATGCCGTCGTTTGCACGGATATCTCGGGAAACATCAGCTTTCTCAATCTGGTCGCCGAGACCATCACAGGTTGGTCTTTGGAGGAGGCGCGCGGAAGGCCGACCGCCGAGGTCCTGCAAATCCTCGACGGCGCAAGTGGCAAACCTGTTCCCGATCCTATGGAAAGGGCAGTTCAGCAGGATAAAGCCTCATTCCTTCCGTCGAACTCCATCCTGGTCCAGCGCGACGGAGGCGAAGTCCCGATTGAAGACTCTGTTGCACCGATCCATGACGGCCACGGCAAACCGACGGGGGCGGTCATCGTCTTTCACGATGTGAGCGCGGCTCGGGCGAGGGAAGCCGAAGCCGCACACGTCGCTGCACATGATTTCTTGACGGGGCTGCCCAATCGCATGCTCCTGCTCGACCGCATCAATCAATCGATTGCGGCGACGCCTCGCCATCTCAAAGGTATTGCAGTCCTCTTCATTGACCTGGACGGCTTCAAGCACATCAACGATTCGCTGGGACATTCGATTGGCGACCGGCTGCTTCAATCCATATCGAAGCGCCTTGTAAGCTGCGTTCGCGGCTCGGACACCGTCAGCCGGCAGGGCGGCGACGAGTTCGTCGTGCTGTTGGCGGAAGTGAACAATCCAAGAGATGTGAGCGTCATGGCGAGACGGATGTTGAAGACCGTCGCCCATCCCCATTCTTTGAATTTGCACGATGTTCACGTCACGGCGAGCATCGGCGTCAGCGTTTATCCGGGCGACGGCGCGGATGCAGAGACACTGATCAAGAACGCGGACACGGCAATGTATCAGGCAAAGGACGCCGGGCGACGAGGCTACAAATTTTTCAAAGCAGCCATGAATGTCCGGGCAGCGGAACGCCAATCCATCGAGGTCAGTCTTCGGCGAGCCATGGAACTCAACGAATTCCATCTGCACTATCAACCCATCATCGATCTGCGGACGGGCCAAATCACCGGCGCGGAAGCGTTGCTGCGCTGGACCCATCCTGTTCGGGGGTCAGTCCCCCGCGCGCAGTTTATTCCCGTCGCGGAAGATTGCGGCCTCATCATACCAATCGGAAATTGGGTCCTTCATGAAGCATGCAGACAGGCGCGCTCCTGGCAGGATGCCGGGCTACCGCATCTGGGCATGGCCGTGAATATCTCCGCGGTCGAGTTTAGAGGCGGGAAACTGCTCGAACGCGTGTTTTCGGCACTCGACGACACCGGTCTGGACCCGAGATATCTCGACGTAGAAATGGCCGAGAGCGTTCTGATGAAGCATCCTGAATCGACTGCATCCATCCTAAAGCAATTGCGGGCAAAAGGTGTGCGGGTGTCGATAGACGATTTCGGTACGGGTTACTCGAGTCTAAGCCAACTCTGGAAGTTTCCCATCGATTCGCTCAAGATCGACCAATCCTTCATCCGCCAGATCGCCACGTCTCCCGACGACGCCTCCCTGGTAATTGCCATGATCAGTATGGGGCAAAGCCTCAAACTTCGCGTGATCGCCGAAGGCGTTGAGACACAGGACGAGTTGAGCTTTCTGCAAGAACACCACTGCGACGAGGCGCAGGGATATTATCTCAGTCGACCAATGCTTCCCGCAGAATTCGCGCGGTTGCTCGGAGACGGCCCACTGCAAGGATCGTTTCCCGGTCACGGCGGTGATCCCGACGCTGATCGCTGGAAACGCCATCCAGCCGCATGACTCTCAAACATTGTCTATCGGGCACAAAGCCGGTGAATGCGAACGGGTAACTGTCGATCACCGATCACGAGCGAGCCGGCTGCACCCTTAACCCGCTGTAAACGACGATGGTTGGTCTCAATGATCCGTTTCGTAAGCTGGTGCGTTCCAATCTATAGGCGCGGTTTGGGCCAACACCCTTTCACTGCCTCCAGCGAGGGCGCACGACATGAACGAAAGCCGCCGTGACGACGGGCGCCCTGAACAGATTCCTCCGCTTCGCGACGCTGATTGGCCGCTTGAAGGGATTTTCGATGCTGTGAACGACGGCATCTTCATTTCAGATCCGAAAACGTTGCGGTTCACCCAAATCAACAAACCCGGTTGCGCCATGTTCGGGTACAGCGACGCCGAACTCATCGGCCATGATATTGGATCGCTCTCCAGCGGCATTCATCCCTACACCCAGGCGGGGGCACTCGATAACAACGAGAGACTACGCGAGGGCGCCGGGCAGGCGTTCGAGTGGCAATGCAGGACCAAGACCGGCAAACTGTTCTGGACCGAAATCTCGGTGGGGTTCGCGCAGACCGGCACTACGGCCGCGGTCGTTGCTATCATTCGCGATATTACGCGGCGCAAGAACATGGAGCATGAGTTGAAGCTCGCCCTTGAGAAAGCCTCGGCGGCCAACACGGCGAAGTCGACGTTTCTGGCGAGCGTAAGTCACGAATTGCGCACGCCGCTGAACGCCATAATTGGCTTCTCCGACTTGATGTTGACCCAACGGCTTGGCCCGCTCGGTAATCCCCGCTATGTGGAATATATCGGCGATATCCACAGAAGTGGATTGCAGCTTCTTGCGTTGATCGACGACCTTCTGGACCTGACCCGGATCGACGCTGGCAAGATGACTCTCAGCGAGCGCGAAATTTCGCTCCCACTGTTGATTGCGGATGCGCGCCTGACGGTCGAATTGCAAGCCAAGAAATCCGATGTAGAAATTTTGATCGATCTTCCCGCCGGCCTTCCGAACGTTTGCGGCGATGAACGCCGCATTATGCAGATCGTCCTGAACCTGCTTTCGAACGCCATAAAATTCACGCCCAGGGGCGGAACCGTGACCGTCCGCACTTCGCGCTCCGCGAATGGATTGTCGCTCGAATTCCATGACACCGGCATCGGCATCGCCGAGTCCGATATGCAAAGAGTGCTTGAGCGGTTCGATCAGGTTGACAGCATGGTCTCACAAAAACATAAGGGTTTCGGGCTCGGCTTGCCTATCGTCAAGCATCTGATCGAACTACACGGCGGCTCGCTCAGCATCGAGAGCGGGTTGGGCGTCGGGACCACGGTGAGTGTCCTATTTCCCGCCCACCGCGTTATCGAGGCGACAAGCAGCGCGGCAGCTTGAGGCGTTCCCGCAAAGTACCGGAGCGCAGCGCGCTCGATGGCGCCGATCGATCGATCTTACGCGCATTCGTAAGGGCAGTTGCATAAGCCGGCTTGGAGAGAAGATGATAACCGCGTACATATCCTCAGAGCGCGCGACGTGCACGCTAACGACAAATTTCTGCGCCGAGCAATCGCCTGCCTCCCGACGAACGTGATCGGCACGTAGGCTGTGGATAGTCACGACACACCCATTCTTGAACCGCCCGCAAAGCGCATTCACGCTGCCAACGCGATGCCCAGAAGCCCGAAGTTTGAACCGCTTATCCGCCATCGGCATCGGGTCACGGTTAGACGTGAAACTCGCCACCAAAAAAACTTCAATATTCGTAGCGATATCAATGCGCTGCCAGACTCTTGGGTGGGTCAATATTGCGCGTAACCTTACAGTTTGAGTCAGTTGATCGGGCAATTTCGTGATAGACAAACCAACGCATTGGCTCGGTACGGATTCGGACCGAACTCCCGATATCTTTAGGAACATTGTGGGCGCACTGTGACTTGCTGGCTTGAACCTGACGGGTCGCCACAGATGCCGCGCTATTACTTCAACATTGTCGATCCGGACGGCACAATTCCGGACATGGAAGGCACCGACCTTCCCGACATCGACGCTGTAAGGGTAGAGGCCTTAGCTTCGGCCAGAGAAATGATCGCGGATACGGTCAGGCACGGCGGCATCGTTGATGGCCGCGCATTTCAGATCGTAGATATTACGGGAGCGGTCGTCCTCACGGTCTCCTTCAAGGAAGTCGCTTCTTAGAAATGCGAATTCCGCGTTTCTCCTTGATCGATTGATGGCGCTTAGGCTGGCCGCCGTCGATTGCGACTTCTCAGATGGCTACCTCCACATTCTGAGCACGTCGGGTGCGACGGTCGATTGCAGGCCCTAGGTGCGATCCCAGATTAGTGTTCAATTTTGAACAGCGCGGCCTCCTGACCGCTGAATATCATGAGCACCTCAAGTTGGGGTCAGGCGTATGCAAGCCAATGAAAAGATTGCTGATTTTCTCGACCGGGCTGAAAAGGTTCGGGAAATTGCACGGGGATTATTCGACCAAGCCGAGCGCCGGATTGTTCTACGCTTCGTGGCTGACAGCCTGAAGTTCGTCGAAACGAGCGCCGGCAGCCCTCCGCGCTGACATACGATCTTCTAGGGTGAAAACCCAATAAATTCGTTGTCGGCTGAATCGGTTGCTGATTCTCTGTGCTTGCGTGATTCGGAGCAGAGACGATGCGGCGTAATCTATTTTGGCTGAGCGACGATCAGTGGCGGCAGATCGAACCACATTTGCCGGCGGATGTGCGTACGCCTGCCGATTTCGAAAGTCGGGGCACGGAGTCGAATTCGTTGCTCACGTGACGGGCGCGAGAGTTCCAGTGGCCATTTGAAGATTTGGACGCATCCCAATCGGGACTGGGCCCCAAGTCTCGGGTCCCGAGGTAATTTGGGCCACCGTCGATTTTTCTAAGGGTTAGCCCGATCGAAAATAGAGAATCCGCGCCCAGTCCCTCTTCCTCCGCCACTTATACCCGGGACTAACCTCTCCGCCCCGTATTTGGCCGGCAAAAACGCCAATACCCCCGCGGCTTTCCCACCGAACCTGTTAACCGACCTATCGGCGCCGGGGCCCAAATTCGTCTCTCTCAAGTCTATTCTCTCCGAAGCTCATGACTCCGGGGAAACGGTACGGATTTTTGGGCGCCTGTTCTTCCGGTGTTGTTCGACGCAGTGAATCGGCGCAGTTCGAATTTCTCGCCTGGGGCGCGAAAGAACCCCGTATCAAATTTTCTTAATTGATTGGCAGCGGATTTCGATTTTCTCGCTATCCAAGATCATCTGACCGACGCGCCAAGCAGAGGCACACGTTATGCGTTATGAGCCGATTGAGATGTCAGGAGTTGACCCAAAGCGGACACTTGCCAGCATCGCGACCAACCTTGAAGAGCACCGGCACCCTCCGTCCGAATCGGCCTATATTGTTCGTGGGCCCGTCGCTTTTGCGATGGATATTTCCCTTACGGACGTCTCACCCGCCTCACGCTCGGCGTGAGCAAAGCTTGGCTCATTTGTCACCATGACCAATGTTCTCTCCCGATCCTTTCCGCCGCCTCGCAATTGGCAGGATTTCGAACGACTCTGCTATGATGTGTATTCCCGCTTCTGGCAGACCAGCGATGCCGCGATGAACGGCCGCGTCGGCCAGCCGCAAGCAGGCGTCGACGTTTACGGTCACGACAGACGCGAAAACGCCTTCGTCGGCGTTCAGTGCAAAGGCAAGGATCAGACTTACGGTAGCGCGCTGACATCAAGCGAGCTGCGCGACGAGGTCGAGAAGGCGAAATCTTTTGTTCCGAAGCTCGATGTCTTCGTCCTTGCTACCACGGCGCCCAACGATCAAGCCATTCAGACGCTCGCGCGAGAGGTCAGCGAAGAGCACAAGAAGACGGGTCTGTTCGAAGTGCGTGTCGAAGGCTGGACCACGCTCAGTCAGCGCGTCACCGACCACGAGGACCTGATCCGCAAATACTTCTCCGACCTCGCGCCCTTCGATGTCGTCGAAAGGATCGGCGCCGGGTTCGCGATAACGCGCGCTGAAGGCGACGAGACGCGCGCCGTGATCGAACGCAATCAGACGACATTGCTCAGCGCGATCGAGCGCACCGATCCGTCCGACCCGCTGCAAAATCGCATCGCCGCGTTGACCAAGATCGTCGAAGACGGATCGCCCGAAGCCGGTCTCAAAGCGCTGGAACGACTCTGGACGGCAGAAGTGGCCAAGGCCTCGCCCCGCAATCGTTACCGCATGCGCGCCAATATCGGCTTTGCCAAGCTGATGCTGGGCCACAAAGCTGACGCGATCGCCGATCTCAGGACTTCGGCAGCCGAAGATCCTGCTTGGCCGCCGGCGCAAGCCGTTCTTGCGACCGCTGAGCTTCTCGACGGCCAAAAGGATAAAGCCTACGCGACGGCGAAACGTGCGCTTGCCGCGGATTCCAGTGCCCATCAAGCTAGCCTCGTCATTCTAGAGGCGGCGCCCGACACGCTTTCCCTGGCCGAACTGGAAGCAGAAATCCCTTTGGCTCACCGAGAGCGGGCCGACATTCTGCTGAGTCTTGCCCGCCGCGCTCGGACCTTGCACGACGGCGCGGCGCGGGTGCGCTATCTTGCGGAGGCCGACAAGCGGCATGGTCAGGATTGGCGGGTTCTGGAGGCGCAAGCCGAGCCGCTGCTCGAACGCATCTTTGCCGTCGACGGCATCGTGTTCACCCACGTCGTGCCGGCGGATCTGGTGGCCGATTTCAATCGGGCGATCGACTCCTTGCAGCAGTCCTGGGCCATCATCAGCAAGCGCGACAATGTCCTTCTGGGCGCCCATGTCGCCGCCAATCTTCTCGGCGCCCTTGATGTTGCGGGACGGACCCGCGAATACGAGCAGCTTCTAACAGACACGCTCAACGCGGCGCCGGAGTTTCCGCCCTTCCTACGCCGCTATGCGCGACGCATGATCGAGGCCGGCGACTGGGCCTCGGTCGCCAAAGCCATCAATCGCATTCCAGCGGAAGATGCCGAACTGCCCGACCGGCTTCTCAAGATCCAAGCGCGCATTCACCTAGGCGAAGCCCGCGAGGCTCTTGCGGATGCGCGCGCGCTCGAACTGGACTTTCCCGGCGACCGCACTGGGGAGATTGCCGCCGCGCTGCAGATCGAGGCGGCCGCTGCGGCCAAGATCATGGACGAAGTCGTCAACGAGGTTCTCGCGCGCTGGCCGACTTCGGTGTTGCTGCGCTCGATCGCACACAACAACTTTCCGGAAGATCATCCCCGGCGTGCGTCGCTGCTCGGCGAAATCGGCGAGCTTGCCAAGTCTCTCAACGATCCTGGCGAGCGCATGTATGCAGCCGACGCGCTGTACGGCGCGAAGCGGTTCTCGGACGCCGCCGACATGTACACGCCGCTTTATGCACGGGACAAAGACACGCCGATGTTGTTCCGCGGTCTCAAGGCGCTGTTGTTCGCCGAGCGGCGCCGCGAAGCCCGCGAGCTGTTCGAAAGCCTTTCGCCGGAGTTGAAGGTGATGGCCCGTTATGCCGATCTGGGCGTGGCAATCTACGAGCATTCTGGTTTGCTGGCTGAGGCGCGCAATCTCGTGGAAATGAGGCTTGCGCGCGACGATGCGCTGATCCGGCGCCTCCACTGGCTGAGCCTCAACGAACGGATCGGCGACCACGCGGCCATCATCGCCTGGCTCGAAAACGTGCCGCCGGATGTTGTTGGCATGCCGCAGGAGCTGATGCAGCTTGCGCTCGCTATCGATCGTCACCTTCACGATCCCAAATGCTTCCCCGTTGCTTACCGGGCGCTGCGCGCGGCCTATAGCGATCCCGACCTGCACGCGATGTACGTTATCGCGCTCGTGTTCATGGGCCGCACGCGTCAGGCCTCGAACGGATTCGAGCAGCCAAACGTTGTGGTGCCCGATACTGCAGTGTTGCTTTCCGAAAAGGATGGTCCCCGCAAGCTGGTCCGCATTCTCGAGACGGCACCCGAGCCCAAGATCGAGCGGGGCGAGATCGCGCCCCACACCGAGCTCTGGTCGCGCCTTATCGGCCGCAAGGTCGGCGATGAAATCGAGATGCCTTCCGTCGGCATCACACCCAATATCTATGTCATTCGCGAGATTCGCGACAAATATCTTCATGCGCATTTCCGGTCACTGGAAGAGTTCGAGAGCCTCTTTCCGGGTCATCACGCGCTGGGCTCCTTTGTTATCGACGAATCGAAAGGCGACGAGAAGTTCAAGCCGCTGTTCGATTCGCTCAAGCGCCGCGCGGAGTTCGCGAAGGAACTGACCGATCTCTACCGCCGCGGCCAGACCGCACTGATGCTCCTGGCGCGGTTCTCAGGCGTGTCGCCCTGCGAAGCCTGGGATTGGGTTGTGGCGCATCCCGATCTCGGGCTGCGTACTTGCGTCGGTATGGCTCAGGAGTTCAGCTCGGCGCGCGATGTGCTGGCCAAAAATCGCAAAGCCGTCATCGATCCTATCACGCTCTACGGCCTGACGCGCCTCGGCATCGCCGACACCATACGCCGCTGCTTCGAAGATCTGGGCGTGGTGCAAACCACACTCGACCTCTTCCGCCGTCTCGCCGCGGAACGGGCGCTCGATATCGGCAAGAAGCACGGCACGATGAGCTGGGACGGCACGCACTACCGGATGATCGAGCTCGATGATGCTTACAATCAGCGTAAGGTCGAGGAAGCAAACGCCGCTCTCGCCTTCGCAGAAAGTCTGACCTTGCTGCCCGCCGAGCCGGGTCAAGGCGTCCCACAAATGGTGCGTGACATCTTCGCGGAAAGCGATCCCGCCTTTCTCGACACGCTCTACGCCGTCCAAGGCACTGGGCGTGTATTTTACTGTGACGATCACGTGCTGCGCCTGCTGGTCCGCGAGGCGGCTAGTTGCGATGGCGTCTGGACCCAGCCCGCCGCCATCCAAGCGACTTTGGACGAAGCGCTCACGAGCGACACGTACTTCGATGTCGTTGGCGCTTTGGTCGGCGCAGACTATCGGCTCACCGCGATCGACCATCGTGCAACGCTCCATCAACTTGCCAAGGATGGCTGGGCGCTATTTGGCGGGCGATTATGGGGCGACTTTCCAAATTACGCGCAGGTTCTCGACCGGAGTCGAGATCGGCGCGTTCGCGACGTTCACAAATGTGTCCGCGCACCAGTTCGGCGAAGGTAGCTTTGACAAGGGAATCGTTATTCGCATTCCGTTGGAGTGGGCATTGCCACTATCGACGCAAACAGAATTTGCAACCGACCTTCGACCGGTACAGCGCGATGGAGGGCAACGTCTGGAGGGGGATACAACTCTTTATGATGAGACCCGCCGACTGGGGAGTGACGAGTTTCTTAAAAATTTGGACGAAAGCGTAGACCCATAGAGAGCGTCGAGTTCGCCTTCGATTTGGAGAAGCTTGATGTCTGATCCGAGCGATGCGTTTGTATGTTCGATTCGCACAAGGCTCGAATCCGGGCGCGACTTCAGGCCGACGCGTCAATGATTCTCGCTCAGACTGCCGATGAGAGACCTTTTTGTTGGCGTTGCCCGGGATGCGACTTCCGGACCCTTCTTTCCGATCGCGACCTTGACCGTTCCATCGGGAACCTGGTCGCTGATGAACACGCAGCCGCCCCTGGAACAAATTGAACCGCTTTACACGTCAGATTAATGCAAACAAAGAAGTTAAGGCCGCAAACACAGTTCTGACAGAGGACGCATGGTGGAAGGACTCGACGGACGCGAGTGCAAACACTGGGTTCCGAGAGCGGAACGGCCCGTAGCTAAGGCCATGACCGTATATGCCGAACCTAGCAGTCCGCAGGAACTTCGAAGTCTGGAGGCGTTGCAAGATCTATTCCGCCCGCATTCCCCGGATGACATTGGAGTTGCAAGGTCGCGCAAGTCGATTCAGACATGAGTATCAGGAACTTATGTCGTCGGACCGAGGACAATCATGGCGCACCCGGCAGG
>Ga0302325_10003527_pt1 | contig 36799 bp, 31 predicted proteins | sample Palsa_T0_2_FD_201948 | JGI IMG/M metagenome (GOLD analysis project Ga0302325, IMG submission 201948) | Peat permafrost microbial communities from Stordalen Mire near Abisko, Sweden - Palsa_T0_2 | ecosystem: Environmental > Terrestrial > Soil > Palsa > Peat permafrost | place: Sweden: Abisko...
TTCCGTCAATTTGCAGCGCTCCTAGCCAGTGACCTGAAGCACGATCTTGCCGCGATTGTGCTTGGTTTCGAGCTGCTGCTGCGCCGCTCCAGCATCGGATAGCCGGAACACGGCCTGGATGTGCGGGCGCACTTTGCCGGCGTCGATCAGTGCGCCAATCTCGCGCAGCTCGTCGGCATCGGGTTGGGCCATGTAGTGTTCCGCGCGCGCGGCACGCGTCTTGGCCCGTTCCTCCGAGGGCTTGGTGAGCGTTGATATCATCGTGCCGCCCTGTTTGAGTACGGCCCAGGAGCGCTCCTGCGTATCGCCGTTAACCAGGTCGAATACCAGATCGACGTCGGCGATGCGCCGTTCAAATGGCTCGGCTTTGTCGATGACCTGATCGGCGCCGAGGGAGCGGACGAACTCCATATCCTCCTTTGAGGCGGTAGTGGAAACGCGCGCGCCTCGCGCCTTGGCGCATTGCACCGCGAGGTGGCCCACTCCGCCCGCGGCGCCATGGATCAGCACGTGCTGTCCCGCCTGCAGATCGCCGTGATCAAATAAGCCCTGCCAGGCCGTGACGGCCGCCAGCGGCACCGCGGCTGCTTCGATGAAATTCAGGTGCTCAGGCTTGGCCGCGAGGTCGCGCTCCTTCACGATCACATATTCGGCATAACCGCCGTGTTCGCGATCGAGCATGGCATACACTTCGCTGCCCTTCTTGAAGTGTGATACTGCGGAACCGCATTGCTCGACGATGCCCGACACGTCTCGGCCCAGCACCAGCGGCAGCTGATCTTTCTTGACCGATGGATATTTGCCGGAGCGCGTTTTGTAGTCCACCGGGTTGACGCTGGCGGCGTTGACCTTGACCAATACTTCGTCCGCTTTCGGCACCGGCATCGGCAGATCCTCGATCTTGAGCACATCGGCGGACCCGAATGAATGAATCACGATTGCTTTCATGGTTGACTCCAATTAGTGGGGCGCGCTCGCCGCAGTGCGGCTGTTGGCGCAATGAAGGACGGAATACGAGCGTGCATTTCATGTGCCAGCAGCGGGCGCAGTCTGTCGCCGCGGCGATCATGGCTATTCGTACCTGCTGCGATGGCGGGTGTGGCCAGATTGCTGTAATTACTATAGCGCCGCGAGCAAACACTACAGCGCCACAATGCGGTCGCTGCGCTACACTTGGCGCCTCGCTGCGACAATTCGATCAGACCATGAAATTCATCAGCTTCCTTCATAAGAACCAGCCCACCGCCGGGCTCATGCTCGACAAAGGAATACTGCCGTTGGCGCAAGCCGCCGGGGCAGTGGGTGAAACCGTGGATTTATCCTCGGTGCTGGCCATCATTCGAGGCGGCGAGGACGCGCTGGCCGCATGCCGGCGCCTGGCCGGCCGTGCCGGCGCAGCGCCGCTTTCGTTGCTTGCGCCGTCTCAGGCGCCGCTGCTGGCACCGCTGCCGGCGCCGATGCGAAACATTTTTTGTGTCGGCCGCAACTACGTCGATCATGTCAAAGAGGGCGCGGCAAGCCTGAAGGCCGACCTGAAGTTGCCGGAAGCACCGCAGTTCTTCACCAAGGCGACCCACACGGTCGTCGGTCCGGGCGCCGACGTGCGCCTGGATCCGAAGGTCACGCGGCGCTTGGACTACGAGGTCGAACTCGCGGTGGTCATTGGCCGCGCCGGCCGCGACATAGCGGCTGCCGTCGCGTTCGACCATATCTTTGGCTATACCATCGCCAATGACGTGACCGCGCGCGACCTGCAGCGCCGGCACGATCAATGGTTCAAAGGTAAATCGCTTGATACGACCTTGCCGCTGGGCCCGTGGATTGTCGATCGGGAGGAACTCGGCGATCCCAGCTCGCTGGAGCTGTCGCTGTCGGTCAACGGCCAGGAGCGACAGCGGGCCCGGGTCGAGCAGATGATCTTTGATATCCCGCACATCATCGAATCATTGTCTGCCGGCCTCACGCTCGAGCCCGGCGATGTCATCGCCACCGGCACGCCCGCCGGCGTGGGCTTTGCGATGACGCCGCCGCAATACCTGCGCGGCGGCGACGAGATGCTGGCGCGTATCGATCGTATCGGCGAATTGCGTAATCGAGTGGTCGAGGTCTAGCGCCGACGGCCAATTCATGCGTGTGTGCGCGCCGCGCACAGGTTGGATCTGATCTGCATGACCCCTCCGATCACCGCGTTCACCACCGGGTCGAGGAACATCAGCACGGACAGGGCTACCGACAGATTCGGCGCAACCCCCAGCAGCCCCAGCGCCTTTACCAGCATCACTTCGCGCACGCCGAGGCCGGCGATCGATATCGGCAGCAGTACCACGGCGTAGACTGCGGCGGATACCCAGATTGCCGAAACCACCGATAGCTCAATGCCTACCGATCGGGCCAGAAGCGATACCGCAGCGCCTGACAGGATGACCTGCGCCGCCGCCGGAATCGCCGCCTGCCACCCCATGCGCGGTCCCCGGCTCATGACTTCGTGCCAGACCGCCCGCAGGTTGCTGATGACAGAACCCTGTGCCGGCCGTGCAGCGCGATTTTCGGCGAGACGCCATGTCCAGCGTTTGTGCAGCAGCCACCAGCAGGCGACCCCGACAGCCATCGCCAATACCCCGGCAAGTGCCAGGCCAAGCGGATAGCGCACGGCGTCGAGCGCGACACGAGGGTCGAGCAGCAGGCATGCGGTGCCGAGCGCGATGAATGCCGCTAATTCAATCACCCGACTCGCGAGCAACGATCCGACGCTGCCGGTGATGGAGGCGCCGTAATTGCGGTAGCGGTAGATGCTGACGACTCCGCTCAGTACCGGCCCCGGGGACAACAGCGCGTAGAAATTACTTATGAACAGCGTTTCGATCGTCTGCCATCGGGAAACGAACAGGCCCAGTGCGCGGCTGATGACCCGGGTGCGTTCTGCGGCCGCAAATCGTGTCAGCAGATTGAGCATCATGCCGGCGAGCAGGTACAGCCAATCCGCCTGCCGCAGTGCGGCGATGATGGTCTGCAGCGGCGTGACCCGTAGAACCCAAAACAGTGCCGCTGCGCTGCATACGGCGCGCACTGCCCGCCACGGCACGGACCGAGTGGCTTTTCTCACTGTAATGCTTCGGGCGGCAGCCCCTCATGCCCCTGAGCGCGTGCCAAGGCATTTCCATAGGTGTCGCGCACGAATTCCACGAATGGACTCCAGCCGAAGTGGCGCCGTGCGTAATTCAACGATCTGTAGGCAGCTGCCGCGGCCTCGCCCGGGAAAGTGCAGGCTCTTACCAACGCTGTAGCCAGGGAATCCGCGGTCGGTTCGCACAGCAGCGCACGGGCGCCGTTGAGCAATGCGCCATAGCCGGCATGGCGCGTCGCAACGATGGGTTTCCCGGACGCCATATAGTCGTAGAGCTTCAAAGGAATATTGTCGGGGCCGACCCGCGGTAACACCAGCAAATCAGCCAGTTCGGTATATACCGGAATGCGCTCGCGAGGTTGCCGCGGGACGATGCGCACCTGCTCGCTGCCGTCCTTGGATGGCTGCCTCGACCAGTTTGCGAGTTCCCGTTCGGTGGCGCCGACGCATACCAGCACCAGCTCGGGCCGCAGCTGTCGGGCGCGTGCAAAGGCAGCAAGCAGCAGCTCTATGCCTTGATAGTCGGCAAAGTTTCCCGAATACAGCAGCACGCGCTGGTCCGGCTGGATCTGCAGCTGCTGGCGCAGCGATTCGACATCACTGCCGGGCACTGGTGCCGAATGCGCCGGGAATCGCCATTCGCTGACCGAGGCGTCGGCGGCCTGCTCATGCACATAGTTGGCCAATCCAGTACTGCAGATGATGTGGCTCGCCCGGTTGAGGATGCGCCGCTCGACTGACCTGAGCATGCGCTGCGCGAGCCGAGATTTCAGACCTGGCTTGCGCTGCAGCTGGAGCGGAATCGCCGAAGCCATATCGTATATGAACGGCTGTGCCGCTCGCGGGCATATTGCCGCCGCCATATAGGCAGCCTCCTCGACCGCATGCACCATGTCGTAGCGATGTGTGGCGATCAGGCGGCTGAAGGATCGCCAGAGGCTTGCATCCAGGACGATCTTGCGCCAGGACAAACCGATCGGCACCCGTTTGATGCCCAGCGGATTAGCGCAGCGATGCACGGTTACGTTTCTGATGCTGACGTCCTGCCCGACCGGAAACGCCAGCAGGTCTACTTCGACGCCGATTTCGCTCAACGCATTGGCGACGTAGCGCACCGCGATCGGGGTGCCGCGATCCTCGTAGAACGGTTGCGGCGTAACGATCAGCACACGCGCGCCGTTGCGCGCGCCATTGCGGTTGGACGGGACATCCAATGCGGCGGCTGCTTCGGGGGATTCCGCATTGGTACGCATCGGCTCCATACGCATCAGCGGCTCCTGTCAGCAGCTCGAAGGGGGTGAACGCGCGGCACTGCCAAAATATCGCGAGCCGCTCGCGGTGCCTGTCGGATAACTGCCTAGGACACGGTCAGCACTGTCCCTCGCCGGCGTACGCATTGGAGCGCTTGCCAATTCGCAGCGTGACCGTAGCTTGACCTGCAGTAGAATAGGGGCAGCGGGAAATTCGCAATGAATTCAGGCACGCCCCCGTAGCTCAGTGGATAGAGCGACCGCCTCCTAAGCGGTAGGTCGTCGGTTCAACTCCGGCCGGGGGCGCCAGAAAAATTAGGTAGTTGCAGCAGCGTTAGTTTGTTCTTTGACCTGACGGCTGTCTAACGTCGAGCGATTTTCCACCCTCGATCACACGCAGCTTGGGCTCGATACCCAGTGCTCGCGCGGTCACGCGCTCTGCGACGCTTGCCATCCCCGACTGCAGCGAGTGCGCATAGTCCTGATCGACGAGCGTCGATCGCGAGTGGCCCATGGCGCGGGCAACGTTGAAGGCTTCCTCTTCTGCGACGCGGCCCAGGCTCGCAAAGGTATGCCGCAGGCTGTACATGTCGAGCGATCTGACATTGGCTCGCTTGATGAGCTTCGTCCAGATATCGCGCCGCACGTTACTTGGGTTCATGGGCTGCCCGGTCCGTGTGGGACCGATGCCGCGCCGGGTCTCCGGCAACCGGCGCTTGGGCGCCAGCCCTTCTTTGTTTGCCGGCGCGGCCCAGTATCCTTGTCGTTCCATGTCCCGAGCTCTTTCCAGCCACCGCCATTCCCCTTCCCTTAGCCGACGGGGAGCTCGACGGATGCGGCTCGAACAAGACGTTTTGTCAAATATGAAAGCGCATTGGGCCAGGGAAATTGAGAACTTTCCCGAAGAAGTTGTAGCTCGAAGTTACTAAGTTGGAGCTATGAGAACCGCTGACCAGTAATGCGACGCCGCTGCAGTTATTGTTTTGCTCGATCAATCAAATGTCCCGTGTAGGAAATTTCAGTGGAGGCTACAGTGGTTACACGCTTTGTTAAGACAAATGCTGGCGCACTTTTCGCCGTCGCTACCGCGATCGCCGCGTCCGCGCCGGTTGTCTGTCAAGCTGACGTTTTATCACCGGTCCAGATGCGAGTAAATTTCTCCGATCTGAACATCAATACTGCTGAGGGTGTCAGCCGCCTCTATTCGCGCATTGAGCGAACTGCCTACTACGCATGCGGTACATCAAGTACCGACATGGAGGCGATTATGGGCGCTCAGGGTCCATGCGTGAAGACTGCCATCGCCCATGCGGTGCGCGATCTGCATAGCTCGATGCTGACGGAAGTATTTATCAAGAAAAATGGTGCTGAAGCCGCGCGGACGTTCGGCGTTGCGGTCGACACACGCACAGCCCTCAAGTGAGCCCGCTTCGGTGAGTTGCAAATGAGCGCCGGTATGCGCTGCGATACCGGCGCTCTCACGATTCGTTTGTAATGAGATACGGCTTCTGCTTGATCGATCTTTCGCGCTCGACGGCAGCGGCTGCCTTGGCGATTTGAGCCTATGGCAGGGCACCGCGGGACAAGGTAGAGAGGTCCTCAGTTCGAGTAGTCCAGCCATGTGCGAGCAGCCGGGGCAGCCCACGCCCCGGTCCCGATGAAACATGAAGTGATAAATGATGAGCTGGCGACGTCCCTCGAACAGGTCCGACAGACCCAGCATGCCGGCTGCGGTTTCGAAACCATAGTGCTTGTCGACTTTCACCAGCGGTAACTTGCGGCGCTCGGCATTCAGTGCGTCACGCGCATGCGTAAAATCCTTCTCTCGAGCCAGCAGTGCCTTGCGCGCTTCGAGCCATGGCTCTCTTGAGACCACGGCGTTCATGATTGACTCCTGATTGTCGCAGCGGCATTGCCGCAGCGGTGCCTGTGCCGGCCGGCTACGCGCTAAACGTGAAGCTGGTGCCCGTGCCACATAACACCAGTTTCTCGGGAATTTCCCGCTTGGCCAGATCGATGAAGTTCCGGCCACTGCAGTGCATCGGCATGACGTGCTCCAGATCGAACTTCTTGAGCTCTGTCATCACCGCCGCAAGGTAGTCATCTGGTGCCGGCGCCAGAGGCGACGGCGGTCGAGGATTCGTGGCATGGCAGTTACCTTGCGTTGCTGCGCCAATCCTAAGCCGCGGCAATGTTCGGCAGCAAGCCTATGTGAACGGCCGCTGAATGCGCCTGAGGTGCGCAGGGGTGAGGCCTTTCGGCCCGGCTGTTGCGATTCGTGTCAGCCCGGCCGCTGGCGCCGCGTTACATGCAGTACAGGCAGATACTTTCAGGAGACCTACAAATGAGGCGACTATTCACATTGCTCATTCCGTTGAGCTTCCTGGCTCTGGCGGGTTGTGTCGTGGCTCCGGGACCGGGCTATTATTACGGGCCGCGCGCCGTCGTTGTGGCACCCGCGCCGGTCGTGGCAGTGCGGCCGTATGGCTGGTATCACTATTGAGAGCGCGTTCAACATCAGGAGTCCATGCGGGTCGATAGCAAGCAGAGGATCCCAGGTCGGCGCAACTTTCTGAAGAAGTCAGCGTTGGCCGGTGGCGCTGCGATGCTGGGCGCTGCCGGCCTGAATCAGATCTCTCCCTGGATCTGGCACCAGCCCCTGGAGCTGCAATCCAACGGCAGTTTCTGGGCCAGGAGTCAGCCGCCTTGGAACCCGAAATTGACCGAGGATCTCACGGTCGATGTTGCGGTGATCGGCGGCGGTTTCACGGGGCTGTCCTGCGCGTACTTCCTGCGCTGCGTTTCCCCTCAGAAGAGTGTCGTCGTCCTGGAGGCCAGGGGCTGCGGCAACGGTGCCTCGGGCAGGAATGGCGCCATGGTGCTGACCATGACCGCGGACCGCTACATGAACTTCAGCTCCGATCCGTCGCTCGATAAGCGGATCTACGATCTGACCGCCGAAAACATTCGCTTCCTGGCGAAACTCAGCACCGCCACCGGCATCGACTGCGAATTGGAAACCCATGGCGCATTGCAGGTACTCGACAGCAATGACGACATCGGAGCGGCAAAGGCCTACGTGCAGCGGGCACGATCGTTGGGCATGCCGGTCGAATTGTGGGATGCGCCGCGCGTTGCCGATGCTGTTGGCACGAGCGTCTACCGGGGCGGCTTCTACGATCCCAATGGCGGGCAGGTTCACCCCATGAAGCTCGTGCACGTTTTAAAGGCCGCGGCGCAGAACGCGGGCGCCAGGATCTACGAAAGCACCACGGTCGAGAGTGTTGAGCAGGGCCGTGAGCATCTGCTGCGTACCGACGATGGGCACAGGGTCAGGGCCAAGTCTCTGGTACTGGCGACCAATGCGTATACTCCGCGTTTAGGATTTCTCCGAAATTCAGTCCTGCCTCTGCGTGAGTACGTCGCGGTGACGCGGCCTTTCAGCGAGCAGGAGCTCATGGAGATTGGATGGCGCCAAAGGGTTCCATACAATGACAGTCGCACCGAGGTGTTCTATCTGGGCTTGACGCAAGATCGGCGCATACATATTGGCGGCGGCACGCCCCGCTATTCGTTCAATAACCGCCCCAGCGATTCCGAGGTCGCCCACTCCCATGTGTCGCAGCTTCAGCGAGAGCTCAGTCGCCTGTACCCGAAACTCTCTGGCGTCGCCTTCGAACAGGATTGGGATGGATTCATCGATTGGTCGCTGGATGCCTCACCCGATGTGGGCTGCGCCGGGCGGCACAGCAATATATTCTATGGAATCGGCTATAGCGGTCATGGCGTCAATCTGAGCTCGCTATTTGGACGGATTATCGCCGATCTCGAAGCCGGGCGCGGGGAGCCTTGGCGACAATACCCGTTTGTGAATAACCTCCTGTATTACGTTCCGAATGAACCGATGCGCTGGATTGCGGCGCAGGCCGGCATTGCGTTGTCTTGAGCACTCAGGAGCCCTCATCATGATTGATCTTGCGAATTTCCCCATTACCAAGAAATGGCCGGCGCAGCATCCCGACCGGATCGAACTCTATTCGCTGCCGACTCCCAATGGCGTCAAGATCTCCATCATGCTCGAGGAGACCGGCCTGCCTTATGAACCCCATCTTGTTTCCTTTGACACCCATGACCAGATGTCGCCGGAGTTTCGCTCGCTCAACCCCTATGGCAAGATCCCGGCCATACTCGATCCCAATGGGCCGGATGGGCAACCGCTGCCCCTGTTCGAATCCGGCGCGATCCTGATCTATCTGGCCGATAAGGCTCGGCGATTCCTACCGCAGGACATGGCCGGTCGATACCAGACGATTCAGTGGCTGCTGTTCCAGGTCGGTGGTATCGGCCCTATGTTCGGGCAGCTCGGATTCTTCAACAAGTTCGCCGGCAAGGACTACGAGGACAAGCGCCCGCGAGACCGCTACGTGGCGGAATCCAAGCGCCTGCTGGCTGTGCTCAATCAGCGTCTTTCTGACCGTACCTGGATCATGGGCGATGCGTACTCGATCGCCGATATGGCCATCTTTCCCTGGGTACGAAATCTGATCGGCTTCTATGAAGCAGCGGATATCGTCGGCATGGTCGAGTTTCCTCATGTCACGCGGGCACTCGAGCTGTTCCTGGCGCGTCCGGCCGTGGCCAAAGGCATTGAAATCCCCAAGCGGCCAGCCGCGACCCGCTGATTCCTCAGTGCGCCGTGTTGGCGCCGCCGGTTGCGAGCATTTCCTCCTTACCTAGCGTGCCTTTGTGGCTGGTGCTGGTGTCCATCATGTCGAACACCTTGACCTGGTAGGCAATGAACTCATCGTGCGAGACCGTGCCGTCGCCGTCGGTATCGATCTTGTGCATCATTTCCTCGCTGCGCAGGCCCTTGGCATAGCCTCCGGTGGCAAAGCTGGCAAGGTCGCCGCCGCTGGCGCTGATGAACTCCTTCGCATCGACAGTGCCTGTGTGATTCTTATCCAGCATGACAAAGACCTTTTCCTGAAATGCGATCCATTCTGCCTTCGATACCGTACCGTCGCCGTCGGTGTCGATTTTGTGCATCAACTCTGGCGTGCGAAGCCCGCGGGCGTACGCTCCGGTCGCAAAGGACGCCATGTCGTCCGCGAGTGCAGTAAAGGAATAGGTGAGGGCGAAGGTGCAGGCCGCCAGGGCGACGGCGCGGCGGATTGGGCGAACGGTGAACATGTTCGATCCTCCTTGATGAGGTATGTGTTTTTGATCACGAGCGCAGCGCTTTCGGACTGCACATCGGTATATTCGCCGGCGCCCCCTCGCCGGTTACACATCTATGGCACTGCGGGCGCCGGAGCTTTAGACAAAGCACCGGCGTCGTTGTAGTTTTGCGGCATGCCATCGTCATCTCACGGGTCCTGGAAGCGGGCGTTTCGCTCTCTGTATTATCAGCAGGCACCGGAGCCGGAGGATCCGATACTCGAGCGGGGCAAACTGGCGCTTCTGGTGATCGATGTCCAGAACGTCTATTTGGCGCGGCCTGATTCAGCGACGCTGGATGCACCCGGGCGCGTCAACTACGATGCCTGGACCGGGTTTCATGAGCGCATGCGCGAGACAGTCATGCCCACGATTCAACGGCTATTGGATCGTTTCCGACGCGATCATTACGAGATCCTGTTTGCCCGCATCGCCTGTCAGACTCGGGACGGACGCGATCGCTCGCTGAGTCAAAGGTTGCCAGGCTGGAATAATCTGCTGTTGCCCAAAGACGAGTGGGCGTCGCAGATTCCGACCGTGATTGCTCCGCAAGAAGACGAGATCGTCGTCACCAAGAGCACCGACAGTGCCCTGACCGGCACGAATCTGAGGTTGATTCTCAACAATCTGGGCGTCTCGCAGGTGGTGTGTTGCGGCATTTTCACCGATCAATGCGTATCGTCCACCGTGCGCAGTCTAGCGGATGAAAGCTTTGCCGTGATCGTGGTCGAGGACGGCTGCGCCGCCGGGTCCGACAGCCTGCACCGCCGCGAACTCGAAATCATCAACATGATTTACTGCCATGTCATGAGCTGCGATGAATTGCTCGGCTACCTTCCGTAGCGTATTCATTGGGCTGCTGCAAAGAATCCCTGTTCGGCATCGCGCAGTGCCACAGCGATGCGGCGTGCCCAATCCGACTGCCCGTTCTCGTCCTCCAGCAGGTCCTGACGAATTTCTATGGCGACGTAGGGCAGGCCGCGCGCCTCGGCATGATGGGGAATCGTGTAGTCGCTTTCCTCACTGACCACATAGGGGTCATTCTCGGCGATCAGCAGATCGGCTTCACGCCGCAGCATCTGCAGCACCCGGCCGGCGAAGCGGCGGTCGCGGTTATACAGCACAGCAGCGTGCATCTCGCGCCGCACGCCGTGGAAAATGTTCGTCATGCTGTGCTGAGCCACGAGAATCGTGGGGCGAGCGGTTGACAGCCTTTCATCGAGCAGCGTGCGCAGATGATCGTGGTAGGGATCGAAGATTTCGCGGCGGCGGGCGAGCCTGTCTTGCTCACTCAAGCCGATATTGCCGGGGATCTCGATCGATTCAGACTCCATAGGGATCGACGTCGCCACCTTCGGGTCGCGATTGCAGTCAATGACCAGACGCGAATAATTCTGCGCCACCAGCGGCGCCTCGAGCGCCGCGGCAACCTGGCGCGCCACGGCCAAGCAGCCGATATCCCAGGCGATATGCCGCTGCAACTGCGCGGCCGGCAGATCGAGATTGCCCAGACTGCGCGGAATGCGCCAGCTGGCGTGGTCGACCACGATGACGAAGTTCGATCGTCCCTGTCGACCCACTTCGATGAATGGCGGGGGTTCGTCTGCCGCCAGCAGCCGACAGGGGCTATCAATAGACTTCGGCACAGCGAAGCCCGGCGTGCTGGTTACATCCCGAGCTTCGCGCGCAGCTCTTTGGCCGTCAGCAGCTGCGTGTACACCGGCGAGCCGACGTCAAACAGCCTGGCGCTGGAAAGCGGTCCGACCACCACCGGTTCAAAGCCGGCGTCCTTGACCAGTTGCTGGGCCACAGCGAGAGCATGCGCATCATCGCCGGCCAGAGGAATGGCAATCGGCTCGCCGGCACGGTGCGCTTCGCTCTGCAGGCTCTGAGAGTTGATGGCGTTGAAGGCACGCACCAGTCGAACCCCGGGTAAAAACTCTGCTGAGGCCACGCCGGTCCCCTTGCTACGTGCTTCGATCGCCATATCGCCATCGCGCGCGGGATAAGGATTGCCCGTGTCGAGCACGATCTTGCCCGCGAGTTCCGGCGCCAGGTCGCGGCCGACCTGGGGCAGCGCGCCATAGGGAATCGATATCAGCACCACATCGCCGAACAGCGCCGCGTCATGCGGCGTGCCCACCTGAGCCTTCGGACCGAGCGACTGCGCGAGGGGTTTGAGCTCATCGGGGTGACGCGAGGAGATCATGACTTGGTGGCCGGCCTGCACCCATAGCGTGGCCAGCGTGCCGCCGATCTTGCCGGCGCCGATGATTCCGATCTTCAGCGGCCGAGCCGGCGCATCGGCGGCCGTGCTGGGTAGCGCAGCCAGGCCCAGGACCAGCAGACTCAGCAGGGTCAGCGACGCGCCATGAAAGCTTTGCCTGACGCGTAAAAGTACTGGAATGATGGCTGTCATAGCTTCCTCGGCATTGCAACGAATTCGATTCAGGAGGTCCGAGCGAACCATCCGGCCAGCACGATTACGATCGCACCCAGCCCCAGGCTCGGTGTGAACAGCGCCAACCCCAGCCAGACCAGCAGTAATGCACTGCACAGCGGTGTCGCGTATGCCATGACCGCCAGCAGCTGACTGTCACCGCGGCGAAAACCCTGGTCCCAGACGAAGTTCCCGAGCGCGAGCGGGACGATACCGGCCGCCGCCGCGCCGGCCAGTGCGCCCCAGCCTGGAATCACTGTCGACTCGAACAAAAAGTGCAGGGCCGCGCACAACGCTGCCGATAGGGCGCAGCCGCGCGCGAGCACCTGGCTTGCCGGGGCTTGCCATTTGAGCCGAAACAGACAGTACAGCGCCCAGCAGGCGCCGCTGAGCAGCGCCAGGCCGATGCCGACGGGCGACAGGGACAGGCGGCCGTCGTTCATGAGGATCGCGGCACCGGCAAATCCCAGTGCCAGCCCGAGCAGCTGTCGCAGGCGCAGTCGGAACAATCCCCCTGCGGCGCCAAAGCCCACGATCATGACCGGCCAGAGATAGGCAATCAGGTTCGCCTGTGCCGAAGGAATGTGGTGCGTCGATGCGATGAACAACGCGTCCCCGACCGAAGCACCCAATGCAAAGGCGAACGCCGGCAGCCAGGAGGATTTCGCAGCCGAGCGGCCCGGCTCGTGCCGCGCGGGTCTCTCCAGCGGAATCAATACCAGCCATCCGACCAGGAACATGACGGTGAGGCACTCAAAAGCCGGCATTTCGATTGCGCGCAATGCCAACGTCGGCCAGGTGGCCCAGAGCGGAATGGCCAGCGCGCCGACGCAGGTCCAGGCTCCCGGGGACAGCGGGCGGCGCCTGCTGAAGCTGGGACCGAGCGATTCAAACCAAAGCGTTGTACTGGCCATCGGCCGCGAGTGTGGCATGAACGCGGGTCGCGAAGGAATGCCATTGACAGGCTCCGGGCATATCCTTTAACTGCCGGACTCTCCGCTGGCACGAGGTGTGGCTCATGTGTGACCGCGTCGCGATGTACCGCCATGGCGCACTGCTCGTGCTCGCACTCACGGCGCTGCCGCTTGCGGCTCAGAACATGTGGGATCTCGGCGATCTGTACGCCACGCCCGAGGCATGGAGCCAGTCCTACGACACAACCAAGGCGGCGGCGGACAAGCTCGATGGCTACCGGGGCACGCTCGGGACCGGCGCCGGTGCGCTGTTCACCGCGCTCGATGCGATCTCCGCGGTCAATAAGGAATCAGAGCGGCTGAGCGTCTACGCGAGCCTCAAGGCGGATGAGGATCTGCGCGCCGCCGGCGAACAGGAACGCCGACAGCAGGCGCAAGCGCTCAGTACGCTGATCGGTGAGAAAACCGCATGGCTGGCACCGGAGATCGTAGCGCTCGGTGCGGGCAAAGTGGTCGCGTTTGAGGGCGAGCGCAAGAATCTCAAGGACCGCTTCGGCTTCTATCTCGACAATACGCTGCGCTCCGCACCGCACACTCTCGGCGTCGAAGCCCAGGGCGTGCTGGCGGCGGCCGGCGACCTGCTGGCCCAGCCCAGCGACATTCGCGATCAGCTCGCGGACGCCGACCTGCCTTACCCCGAACTGACTCTGCCGACCGGTCAGACGGTGCGGCTGGATGAGCCGGCCTACGAGAACTATCGCCGGGCGATCGATCGCAGCGAACGCAAACAGGTGTTCGATGCCTTTTGGGGCAGCTGGCACAAATTCGAGGGCACGATCGGCGCAACGCTGACGACACAGATCATGGGCGACGTCTTTGCGGCCAAGACGCGCAAGTACGACAGCGCGCTCGACGCCGCGCTGTTTCACTCGAACATGCCCGCGGCGGTGTATCGCACGCTGGTCGCCCAGACCAATGCGGCGCTGCCGACGCTGCACCGCTATCTGCAGATGCGCAAGGCGCGGCTGGGCATTGGTGACGAATTGGCCTACTACGACAATTATCCGCCGCTGTTCCCGCTGGCGCAGGCGCCGCAGTTCAGCGTGAGCGAATCCGAGACGATCACCTTGGCAGCCTTGGCGCCCATGGGACCGGACTATCTGGCACTGCTGCGCAAGGGCTTTGCCGGGCAGTGGATGAACGTACTGCCTCATCAGGGCAAGGCCACCGGAGCCTACATGAACGGCTCGGCCTATGACGTGCATCCATATCTGCTGCTGAATCACAACAACGACTACCACTCGCTGTCCACGTTCGCGCACGAGTGGGGGCACGCGGTGCACACGCTGCTCACTGACGCCGCCGAGCCCTATGAGAATTCGAACTATTCTACCTTCATTGCCGAATCGGCCTCGATCGGCAACGAGATGCTGCTCAACGATTATATGGTCGAGCACGCCAAGAGCGCCGCCGAGAAACTCTATTATCTGGGCGAGGGTCTGGAGTCGATCCGAATCACGTTTTTCCGCCAGGTCATGTTCGCGGAGTTCGAGCTGGCCATTCACGAGGAAATCGAACACGGTCACGCGCTCTCGGGGGCGCGCATCAGTGAAATCTACTGCGGCCTGCTGAAGCACTACTACGGCGAGGCCGAGGGCGTCATGAAGATCGATCCGGCCTACTGCATCGAATGGGCGAGCGTTCCGCACTTCTATTATGATTTCTATGTGTGGCAATACGCGACCTCGATGGCCGGCGCTGCCGAACTCACCGAGGCGATCCTCAAGCAGGGCGCGCCCGCCCGCGCACGCTTCCTTGCCATGCTGCGCGCGGGCGGCTCGGACTACCCGTACGAACTCTATAAGAGAGCCGGCATCGACATGGCCACCCCCGAGCCGTACCAGGCGCTGGTCGCGCGCATGAACCGCCTGATGGATCAGATCGAAGCGCTGGAGCGCAAGCACTAGCCGCATTGCGGCGGCGGTAATCGATCGATGATTACGGTGTTCTCCGAAGATCATGCGCAGCGCAATGCACGCACGGAGCTGTACGGTGGGGAACTGGTGCCTCCGCATGAGAGCCCCGAGCGCGCGCAGATCGTGCTCGAGCGCGTGCGCGCGGTCGGACTTGGACCGGTCATCGCCCCTGTGCGCTTCGGCCTCGAACCCGTGCTGGCAGTCCACGACCAGCAGTTCGTCGAGTTTCTGCGCAACGCCTGGGTCGACTGGGTCGCTGCCGGTCATCACGGCGAGGCGATTCCGGACTGTTGGCCGGCCAGAGGCATGGCGCAGCGCTGTCCGAACGGCATTGCCGGGAAACTGGGCTATTACGCCATGGCCGGCGAGACATCGATCAGCCCCGGAACCTGGGAGGCGGCGAGCGCCGCGGTGGATGTGGCGCTATCGGCAGCGTCCTGTCTCAGTCAGGGCGCACGCGCGGCATTCGCGCTGTGCCGGCCGCCCGGCCATCACGCCGCTCGGGATCTGTTCGGCGGCTACTGCTTTCTGAACAATGCGGCCATCGCAGCCCAGTTCCTGCGCGATCACGGCGCAGACCGGATCGCGGTGCTGGATGTGGACTTTCACCACGGCAACGGCACGCAGGATATTTTCTATCGTCGCGCCGACGTCCTGTATGTTTCCCTGCATGGCGACCCAGCGGAGGCTTTTCCCTATTTCTCCGGCTTTGCCGACCAGACCGGCGCCGATGCCGGAGAAGGCTATACCGTCAATTTTCCTTTGCCGCGTGCCACCGGTTTTGGTGCCTGGCAACAAACGCTCGAATGCGCTCTGGGCCGGGTTCGCGGCCACCGTCCGGATGCTCTGATCGTCTCGCTGGGCGTGGATACCTTCGTCGGCGATCCGATCAGCTTCTTCAGACTTGAATCGGCGGATTTTGCAACCTACGGACGCATGATCGGGGCCTGTCGGCTGCCGACTCTGTTCGTGTTCGAAGGCGGTTATGCCGTGAACGAGGTTGGCATCAACGTGGTCAACGTGCTCACGGGGTTCGAACAGATTTGAGAAGTGCGGCCGGGCTTTGGTACGCTGCGGCTACGCCAGCGGAGATCCGCACGATGTTTGAGGAGTGGATCGGGAAAGCGCACTCGCTCGGAGCCAGCGATCTGCATCTGGAAACCGATACTCCGGTGGTCGCGCGAATCCGCGGCGAGCTGCAAACAGTCGGTGGCGTGATCGCCGGCGAGCGTCTGCTGCAGGCCGGCCAGGACTTGTTGGGCGCCGAGGGCTGGGCGCAATTCAGGGAGCGCGGCTCGGCCGACGTTTCGGTCGCCATCTCCGGCCTGCGCTGTCGTGCCAGCCTGTTTCAAACCGTGCGTGGAATTGCCTTCGCCATACGCCTGCTGGCACCGGCCATCAAGGATCTGCGCGCCTGCAACCTGCACACGGACTTTCGCAAGCTCATAGAGCCCGCCAGCGGTCTGGTGATCATTTCCGGGCCAACCGGTGCCGGCAAATCGACCACACTCGCGGCGCTGATCGAAGAGATCAATGCGTCACGCGCGCGCAATATCGTCACGCTCGAAAGTCCGCTCGAATACCTGTTCAGCAATCGGCGCTCCTTCATCCGGCAGCGCGAAATCCCCACGCACTCGCCGAGTTTTGAGCAGGGCATCATCGATGCGTTGCGCGAAAATCCCGACGTGCTGGTGATCAGCGAGATGCGCACTCCGGAGGTCATGAGGCTGACGTTGAATGCCGCGGAAACCGGACACCTGGTCCTGGCAACCATGCACTCGGCCAGCTGCGCCGAGGCGCTGAGCCGGCTGTGCATGTCGTTTCCGCCGGAGATTCAGGGCAGCATCCGTGCGCAGCTCGCGGATTGTCTGGTCGGCGTGAGCTGTCAGCGTCTGGATTTCCTGAGCGCGCATCGCCTGCGCGTGCCGCGCTGCGAGCTGCTGCTGCCCAGCTCCGGCGCCAAGGGCACGATTCGATCCGGCAACTTGAGCCAGCTGGCGAATGTGCTGCAGTCCGGCGGTGATGAGGGCATGTGGACCTTCGATCGCTACCAGCGGTGGATTGAGCAGGTCAGCGACTGGGTAAAGCCGGCCGCACTGCCGGTGTCGCGCCAGGCTGTCGATGCCAAGGCGAGCGCTTTTGTCAGCCATGGGCCGGCTGCGAAGACGATCCCGTCGACCAAACCCGTGCCGGCCGTGAAGCCGGCACCGGCGGCCAATCCCGCGACGGCATCGAAGTCAAGCACCGGCGAAGAAGTAATCGAAGTCCCCGCCGAGGAGTTGGGCCTGGCCGAGCTGGCCGAGCTGGCGCGCAGGGTGGTTGAGAGGAAACCTTGACGGATTCGCCGCCCAGCGGCCCACGGTGCGACTGACATGGGCTGGAATCCCACGCAATACCTGAAGTTCGCGCAGCCACGGCTGCGGCCGGCACTCGAACTGCTGGCGCGCGTCGATCTTGATGCGCCGGCGGTTGTCTACGATCTCGGCTGCGGCACCGGTGCGGTCACGAAGATCATGGCCGAGCGCTGGCCGCATGCCATGGTTACCGGTGTCGACGATTCAAGCGACATGCTCGAACGTGCGGCCAGCGGATCGCCCAACCTTCGCTGGCTGCGGTGCGATGTCGCAGCGTGGCAGCCGCGCTCGGCACCTGATCTGATCTATTCCAATGCGGCGCTGCATTGGCTATCCGATCACGAGCGACTGTTGCCGGCCCTGGCGGCGTGTCTGGCTCCCGGCGGCGTGCTGGCGGTGCAGATGCCCAGAAACTTCTCGGCGCCATCGCATCTGGCGATCGGGCAGACCGTGCGTGACGGACCGTGGCGCGCACGACTCGAGCCTATGCTGCGCGAGTCCCCCGTGGCCGACCCAATGTGGTACTTCGAGCTGCTGAGTTCACTGTGCACTCAGGTCGATTTATGGACCAGCGAATATTTCCAGGTTCTGCGAGGCGATAACCCGGTCAAGGAATGGACCAAGGGCACCTGGCTGCGGCCGTTTCTGCTGGCGCTGCCGGCGCACGAGCGCGGCGCATTCGAAGAGGCGTACGCACGGCGGGTCGCCATAGCCTATCCGCAGCGCGCGGACGGCAGCACGGTGCTGCCGTTTCAACGGCTGTTTTTCGTCGCGCGCCGGGCAGTCTGAGCGTCATGTCGAATTGCCGACTGCCGCGGTTGGCAGGGCGGCAGCCAACCTCGTCGCCACGGCGGAGCCTCGCTGGTCGAGCAGCTTGCGGGTAAGCAGAAACGAAAGGCCGGCAAGCAGGCAGACCCCGCCGGAGATCCAGAACGCAGCGCTGTAATCGCCGCTGCTGGTACGAATCGCGCCGGCACCGAGGGCAGCCAGGGCGGCGCCGAGCTGATGCGCCGCCGCGATCCAGCCAAAGATGACGCCGGCATTCTGGCGACCAAACAAGTCCGAAGCCAGCCGAACCGTCGGCGGCACGGTTGCCACCCAATCCAGCCCGTAGAAGATCGCAAACCATTTGAGCTCAGAGTGGCCATGGGCCAGCGTGTAGGGCAGGCACAGCAACGACAGGCCGCGCAGCAGATAGTAGATGAACAGCAGATAGCGACTTGAAAAGCGATCGGTCAACCAACCCGAGGCGGTGGTGCCGATGATGTCGAATATTCCCATCACGGCCAGTAGCCCCGCGGCCCGTACCTCGGGAATGCCAAAGTCATGACAGGCCGGGATCAGGTGCGTACCGATCAGTCCATTGGTGCTGGCGCCGCAGATGAAGAAACTGCCGGCCAGCACCCAGAACGCAGGGGAGCCCCGCACCAGCCGCAGCGCCTGCAACGGCTTCAAAGACACCGACGGGACCTGTGGGCGAGCGTCTGCGGCGCCGCCGGTGTGTCCGTACCGGGCGAGCCCCATGTCCGACGGGCGCTCGCGCATCAAGGCAAACACCAGCGCGAACACCACCGCGGCGCAGGCGGCCACCAGCAGCGCGACGCTGCGCCAACCGGAAATTTCCAACAATCGAGCCAGCACCGGCAGGAAGATCAACTGGCCGGTCGCATTCGCAGCGGTCAGTACTCCGAGCACCAAGCCACGTTGCCGGTCGAACCAGCGATTGGCGATGACCGCCGCCAGCACCAGGGCCGTGACCCCGGTCCCCGATCCCACGCAGATGCCCCACAACAACATCATCTGCCATTGCGCGCTCATGAGGGTCGTCAGGGCGACCGATGTCGCGAGCAGCGCCAGGGCGCAAAGCACCAGTCGACGCAGACCCCAGCGATCCATCAAGGATGCCGCGAACGGTCCGATCAGCCCGAACAGCACCAGATTGATGGCGATCGATACCGAGATCGCGGCACTGGTCCACCCGTATTCCGATTCCAGCGGCAGCATGAGCACGCCGGGCGTGGCACGAATGCCCGCCGTGACCAGCAGCACGAGAAAAGTAACGCCGGCCACAATCCAGGCGTAGTGCAGGCGCGGTGCTCGAGAAGCTGGGTCCATGACCGCCTCTGCGGGGTAGGGTGTTGACAGTGCACGGATATGCTAACATTATTGATGTGTATACATCAATATCCGTACCAGCATGACGACTGCTCCGGTTCCGCGTCCCTGCGCCTGCACCAGCGTGCGAAAAACCGCGCGCATTCTGGCGCGCGCCTTCGATGCGGCGCTGGCCGACTCGGGTCTGAATATCACTCAACTGGCCGTGATGCGTGGGGTCCTTCGGCACCCGCGTGAACCGCTGTCGCGAGTGGCGGAAGATCTGGCGATGGACCGAACCTCGTTGTATCGCGCCTTGGCGGCCCTGGCCAAGCAGCACTGGATCAACTTGAGCGACGGGGCGGACAGCCGCTCACGCACAGCCGCGCTGACCAAGCAGGGCGAGGCGGTGCTGGCCGCTGCAGAGCCGGGCTGGGCGAACACGCAGCGCGCGCTGATTGAGCGTTTCGGGGCCGCGCAATGGCAGGTTCTGGTCGAGGAATTGCGACGGCTGGCCGATTGCGCCAGTGCGGTCAAATCCTGAGCGTGAGCTGGCAGACATTCTGGTTATTCGTCACGATGACCTTCTTGGTCTCGGCGACGCCCGGTCCCAACATGCTGTTGGTCATGAGCAGCAGCGCCCGGTTCGGGTTCCGTGCCGCCGTGGCGACCATGGCCGGCTGCCTGATCGCGCTGCTGGCAATGATGAGCGTTTCAGCCGCCGGTCTGGGCGCCTTGCTGCAAGCGCTGCCGTCAGTGTTCGATGCTCTGCGCTGGCTCGGCGCCGCCTATCTGGCATACCTGGGCATCAAGAGTTGGCGCGCACCCCCGGCTGTCACGGCGGCGGATGCGCCGCAGGGCATGGCGCCGCGCGGCAATGCCGGCACGCTGTTTCGCCAGGGCCTGCTGGTTGCCGCCAGCAATCCCAAGGCCATTGTGTTCGCCGCGGCCTTTCTGCCCCAATTCATTCGTCCTGAGCTGCCGAAGCTGCCGCAGTTTGCGATCCTGCTGCTGAGCTTCGCGGTGATCGAGATCAGCTGGTACCTCGTATACGCCGGCAGCGGCCAGCGAGTGGCGCGCTATCTGCGGCGTGCCCAGGTAGTCAAGACCTTCAATCGGCTCACGGGCGTGGTGTTCATCGGCTTCGCTGTGATCATGGTCATCGTGCGTCATTGAGTCGGTCGCAGCGAGCTCAGCCGCCGACAATCGTGTCGAGCGAGAGCCATTCCCTGCCGTCAAACCGTATCAGGAACAGCTGCTTGATGGGCTGATAATCGCGCGGGCTGGTCCTGATCCGGATGCCAGGCCGCAACATGCCGATTTCGATGTCGAGGTTGGCCGCCTGCGCCATGAGGTTGGCGCGGGTCAGATTGTCACCGCACTTTTGCAGCACGGCGACCAACGCCTCGGCGCGCTCGTAGCCCGAGACATTCAACTGATCGCGCAAGCTCGCCTGCGGATTGTATTTGGCCATCCAATCGAGAAATTCGCGCACCGCGGGGTCCCGATCCGCGTGAGCGTGCAGCCAGTTCTTCGAGCGGGCGCTGGTGATGATGCCGGCAGCCTTGTCGAGCCCGGCCGGATCAAGAAATGCAGCAACCGACAGCGACGCGTTCGGTATGAACTGCAGCGGATGCCAGCCGATGTCGTAGGCGCTGCGAATCGCCGCGCTGGCTACGCTTCCCCAGGCCAGATCCATGAACACATCGGCTCCTGAACTCTTGAGCGTCTCGATCTGCGCATCGACGTTGCTGTCGCTGAGCCGGTAAGTGGCCTGTTGGACGATCATCGCCCCGGCCTTGTCAGCCAGTCCGTCGCGCAGGCCCTGGTAGAACTCCTGGCCGGCGGTCGAGTCCTCGTACAGCGCCGCGACCCTTGCGTTGGGCTTGTGCTGCAACAGGTACTGGGCGTAGGCGAGTCCCTCGGTGCGGTAGCTCGCATAGAATCCCATGGTCCAGGGAAAATGCACCGGATCGTCGAACACGGCCGAGGAGGCCTCGACGAACAGCTGCGGAATCTGGTGCGCGTTGGCATAGCCGCGGATGGCCAGGTTGCTGTCGGTGCCGAAGGAACTGAACAGCGCCAGCACCTGGTCCTGTTCGACCAGATGCTGGGCGAGCGCGAGCGTCCTGGCCGGATCCGAGCCGTCATCGACGCTGATGAAATTGATCCGGCGGCCGTTGATGCCGCCGCGATCGTTGATCATCTGGAAGTAGGCTGCCTCGGCGCGCGCTACCACGGCGTAGTCCTGGGAGACACCGGTATACGGGGCAATGTTGCCGATCCGAATTTCGTTGGCGCTGGCGCCGGGATCGTAACGTGGGGCGGCGCCCACCGATCCCGCCAAAGCGATGCCCGCACACAGCAGTGCCGTGGATTTGCCCATCGGCGGGCAGTCTAGAGGAGCGTGCCGCCGGCTACCAACTCAGTAGCGAAATACATGGGCCGCGCTGTCATCCCGGCATCGTGTCTTATGTCATGCCGGGTCGCGCCCGGGTCACGCCACAGTTCGCGCCTCGGGGAGCTGTGATGCACTTAACGACGCCGCGCGGGCGCTGCTCCTATCATCTGTCAAATGCTCGAAGTCATGGGCGTGGTCAATCGTCAGCCGATGCAGGCCATGCCGTAATGCGCCTGAACACGCTGCGCTCGAAAATGGTGGTGTTTCTGGTGGCGCTGCTCGGCATCGTCCAGATCGGTGTGTTCGCGCTGGTGAACACTGCCACCTCCAATGCCGCGCGCACCAAGATCGACGATGAACTCACGGTCGGCGAGAAGGTGTTCGCGAGCAACTTGAAGCAGAATGCCGACCGATTGGCTCAGGCCGCTACCGTGCTGGCGTCCGACTTTGCATTCCGCGAGGCCATCGCCACCGGCGATGGCGCCACCGTGGACTCGGCATTGCAGAATCACGGCGCGCGGGTCAAGGCCGCGGTCGTGCTGTTCGTGAATCTGCAGGGCATGGTGGTCGACGATACCCTGCGCCTGGGCGCACCGCCCCGGCGCTTCGAATTCGAATCGCTGATCGCACAGGCGAAAAGCACCGGTCAGGCGGCCGCCATCGAAATGCTCGACCAACGCGTGCTGCAGTTGGTCGCGGTCCCGGTGCAGGCGCCACTCACGATCGGCTGGATCGTCATCGGCTTTTCAGTCGATCAGCCGCTGGCCACGAATCTGCGCAGCCTGACCGGTCTGCAGGTCTCGTTCGTCACCGAGCAGAATGGCAAGTGGAACATACTCGCATCGACCTTGGCGCCAGAACAGTCGCTGGCGCTGACGGCGCGACTGCCGGCGTATGCACAGGCGCTGAACACGCGCGTTCTGGCGATGCCGCAACAGCATCAATTGCGCGTCGTGCCGCTCGGGCAGAGCGACTCGCAGCACTTCGTCGCGGTGCTGCAGCGTCCGATTGACGATGCCATGGGAAGCTTTCGCATGCTCAGTGCGAAACTGGTGGCCCTGGGTCTGTTCAGTCTGGCGCTGTCCATCACCGGCAGCGTGCTGATCGCGGTCGGCATTACACGGCCTATCGACGCGCTGCTGCAGGCGGTCAAGCGCATGCGCCGCGGCGACTATTCGATCCCGATCGAAATCCATCGCGGCGACGAGATTGGTATCCTGGCGCAAGGCCTGGATCACATGCGCGCCGGCATTGCCGAGCGCGAGCAGCGAATCCTGAAATTGGCCTATGAGGACACCCTGACGCAGTTGCCCAACCGCTCGCAGTTCGGCGAGCGCCTGCAGCGCGAAATTCTCAGCGCCGGTGAACAGCAGCGCATGCTGGCGATCTTCGTCATGGACCTGGATCGCTTCAAGTATGTCAATGACACGCTGGGCCACAGCGTCGGCGATCACGTGCTGCGCGAGGTCGCTGTTCGACTGCGCAATCTATTGCGCGACGATGACTGCGTCGCGCGCCTCGGTGGCGATGAATTTGCCGTGCTGGTGCCGACCGGCGATAACGAGCGGATCGTGAATCTGGCCAAGAGCATTCTGCTGGCGTTGGAGCAGCCGATCGATTTCGAGGGCCAACCGCTCGATGTCGGTGCCAGCATCGGCATTGCGCTCTATCCCGCGCACGCGCTCGACGCGCAAACACTGGTGCGCAATGCCGACATTGCCATGTACGTGGCCAAGCGCAGCCGCGGCGGCTACACGATCTACGATCCGCACTACGATAGCACGCAGCAGGAGCATCTTTCGTTGCTGGGAGAGCTGCGCCGTGCGGTCGAGCTGGGGGAGCTGCGGCTGTATTACCAGCCGAAAGTGACGCTGAGCTCCGCCGGCGTGCATGCCGCCGAGGCATTGATTCGCTGGGCGCACCCGGTGCGCGGCATGGTGCCGCCGGGACTGTTCATACCCTTTGCCGAGCACACCGGATACATCAAGATACTGACGCGCTGGGTGCTGTCCGAGGCGATCCGTCAGTGCGGCGTGTGGTTGCGCCAGCACATGGACATCGAAATCTCGGTCAATCTGTCGGCGCGCGATCTGATGACCCGGGATCTGCCGGAGATCATCAGCGCGCTGTTGGCCGAGCACGGTGTGCCGCCGCACATGATCTGCCTTGAAATCACCGAGAGCGGCTTCATGGAAGACCCGGCACACGCACAACGTCTGCTGGATCGGCTGGCGGCCATCGGCCTGCGCCTGTCGATCGATGATTACGGCACCGGTTATTCCTCGCTCAGCTACATCATGAAATTGCCGGTCAATGAACTCAAGATCGACCGCGCGTTCGTCTCCAACATGTCCGAAGATGCCGACATGATGACCATCGTTCGATCAACCATCGAACTCGGCCACAATCTGGGTCTAAAGGTAGTGGCCGAAGGCATTGAGGATGCCAAGGGTTATGCGCTGTTGCGCAGCTTGGGCTGCGATTTCGCGCAGGGCTACTACATCAGTCCACCGATGCCCGCCGAGGCCCTGCCGGGCTGGCTCAACGGCAGCATTGCAATCAGGCGTCTGCCCGAGGCGATGATCGCGGCGGCGCTGGCGGAGTCGTCGGCGGAGTCGAGCGACAGCCCGGTGTCGGCTGCGGGTTAAGCCGACCGTATCACGGCGCGCTGCGCTTGTGCTGGTACTCGGCTGAGTACAGGCGCAATACGGTGACGGCGAGTGCCATGACCACTGGTCCCACGATCAAGCCGGGCAGCCCGAGGACCTTCAAACCGCCAAACAGTGCGATGAACACCAGCAGCGCCGGCATGGCCGCATCGCCCACCAGGCGTGGCCGGATCAGGTAGTCGCTGAGTCCCACGATCAACAGCGCGCCCCAGAGCAGTTCAACCACGGCCATGGCTGGATGTCCGCTCGCGAACAGATACACTCCGGCCGGAATCCACACCAGCATCGTGCCGACGGCGGGGATCAGCGAGGCCAACGCCGTGGCGATGCCAAAGAACAAGGGCTGCGGCACGCCCGTTATCCAAAAGCCGAGGGCCGCCAGCAGACCTTGCGCGAGCCCGGTCAACACCGTGCCCGACACGGTCATGCGCCCCACGCGCCGGAATTCAGCCAGCAGGCCGCGCGTGTGTTTGGGGTCCAGCGGCGATACCACGACGATCGCCGATACCATGCGTGGCCAATAGCGCAGCACCAGGTGCATGGTCAGCACCGCGAAGAACAGACCGAGCACGACCGCAAAGGCGCCTGAGGCCACCGACCCGGCCATCGCCGCCGAGCGTGAGGCGATCTCTCCGGCGCCGGCCTCCAGCCGGTCTGTCACGCTCGCGGCGGAAATGTCGAAACGCCCGAGCCAACGCGTGGCCGCGTCCACCCAGGCGCTGAGCGGGCCGCCGGTGTGCAGTTGCACACGCACGGAATTGGCGAATTCGACGATCCGCGCCACGAAGTGCGTCACGAACGCGCTCAACGCACCGACGATGATCAGCGTGGAGGTCACTATGGTGATCAACGATGCAGCCACGGGCCGATCGCTACGCTGCACCAGCAGCGCGTACACCGGTTCGAGCGTGAACGCCATCAGCGTGCCGAGCAGGATACCGGTGGCGAACGGCAACGCGAGCCAGACGATGGCCGATACCGCGGCCAGCGCAAGCCAACCGAGCGCGCGGCGTGCGGTGATCATCGCCATCGCGCCCGCTCCTGGGGGCGCGCTCCCGGCTGGTTGGTGCGCTCGCGCTCTTGCCTCATGCTGGCTGGGAAACTTACGCTCATTCCATCGCCGGCGTCAGTGTTTTGCGCGCCGGCCGCCGCCGATCGCAGGCCCGCGATACAATGCGCGCCGAGCACCATGTCGGACGCAGATACTGAAGTCTTTCGATCCGCTTCCCGGGCAGCTTGCCACGATCGCGCCTTCATGCTCTCGGCGGTAGGGATCGCGAGCGCGGTCCAGTTCGACGGTGTTCAGTTCCTGCTGACGGTCGACCCGGCCGATCTCACGCTGGCGCAAAGTCACCTGCGCTCGTACGACGCGGAGAGCCGTCCCGCCCCGCCGTTGCCCGGTCCGCCGCGCATCTACCCCAACGCCTGGGTTGGCTGCCTGCTGTATCTCGCGGTGCTCGTGGGCGTGGACCTGGCGATCTCGAACGGATGGGGGCGGCTCGATGCTTTCGAGCTCGGTGAGCTCGATGCGGGACGCGTACAGGACGGGCAATGGTGGCGAGCTTGGACCGCGCTGACCCTGCACCTGGACAGCGCTCATTTGGCAGCGAACCTTGCCGCCGGCGTATGGTTTGGATTTCTGGCTGCGCGCCAGATTGGCGCTGGCAGTGCGTGGCTGCTGATCGTAACCGGCGCGGCGCTGGCCAATTTGTTTGAAGCTCACTTCGGCCCCGCAACGCATCGTGCGGTGGGCGCCTCGACCGCGGTTTTTACGGCACTCGGCCTGCTCGCCGCGCATTCGTGGCGCACGCGCTTTCATCTGCCGCAAAGATGGGCGCTGCGATGGGCGCCGCTGGTCGCCGGTGCAGTGCTGCTGGGTTGGTTCGGCTCGGCCGGAGAAGGCACCGACATCGTCGCGCATGCGCTCGGATTTGTGTTCGGCTGCCTGCTGGGTTCCTGTGCGGCCCTGCCGGCAGTGCAATGGGCCCTGAACCGTGTGCCGCAATGGCTCGCCGGAGCGGCGGCACTGGCTTCTCTGGGCACCGCCTGGGCGTGCGCACTGCTGCGCGGCTGAGGCGGCGCCGATATCGGCTCAAGGCAGCGCGCTCATGGACAGCGCGAGCACAATGCTCAGCCCCACGAGCACGATCGGTGGCACGTGCCAGTGCTGCAGCGCCAGCAAGCCGAGCAGTACGATGATCAAATCCTTCAAACCGTGGATGGCGCTGGTGGCGACCGGACTGATGAGTGTCGCAGCCAGCACACCGACGACCGCGGCATTGACCCCGGCAAGCCCGGCGCGAGTGCCGGCGTGGCCCGCGAGCCAGCTGCGCACGGACAGGGCGGCCAAGGACAGCAGCAGCCCCGGTACAAACAGGCTCATCAGCGCCATCAGGGCCCAGGCCAGTGCCCATCCCTGGGGCGCCAGCAGCGCCCCAAGGTAGGCGGAAAACGCAAACAGCGGGCCCGGCAGCGCCTGCGCCGCCCCATACCCGGCCAGGAACTGATCGTCCGTGAGCCAGCCGCTGGGGACCAACGCGTCGCGCAGCAGCGGCAGCACGACATGTCCGCCACCGAATACCAGCGATCCGGAGCGATAGAGCAGGCCGATGAGCTGCAGCAGGCTATGTGGGCTGGACAGAGGCAAGCTCAGCAGCGCCAGCCCGAGCAGGGCGACGAATACCGCCAAGGCAACCGTGCCGATGCGCGCGGGGCTGCGTGCGCCGGCGCTCGCAGAGCGCGTTAACGCCGGCGCGGCGAGCCGGCGCGCGGCGCACGCGCCGAGCACGGCGCCTGCCGCAAGCACCAGCAGCGGCGTCATCGCACTGCGCGCGAACAGCAGCCAGGCGGCGCCGAGCACGGCAATGCCTGCGCGCGGCCAATCCGGACACAGGGCGCGCGCCATCTGCCAGACCGCCTGTGCCACGACGATGACCGCGACCCATTTCAATCCCGCGAGAGCCGCAGCCATCGGTGCCGCCGGCAGCTGCGGCGCCCAAAGCGCGCACCCGAGCATGAGCAGGGCCGACGGCGCCGTGAATCCCGCCCAAGCGGCGCAAGCTCCGGCCAGCCCGGCGCGGCGCTGTCCAATCAGAAAACCGACCTGACTGCTGGTCGGTCCGGGCAGAGCTTGGCACAGCGCGACCAGATCGGTGAATTCCTCCAGCACCAGCCAGCGCTTCTGGCGCACGTACGTGCGCTCAAAGTAACCCAGATGCGCAATCGGTCCGCCAAAGCAGGTGAGCCCCAGCTTCAACGCGACCCAAAATACTTCCGCGACTGCGTTCGGCGCCGGCGAGGCAGTCGGGCGATTGGCTTGCATACGCGATCGCCCCGCCCGGTTACCTCAGAATGGATAGTTTATGCCGGTGAACACCGCTGCGCCCTCGCTGCCATAGCCGATATCGACATAGCCGACCACGAACGGGCGGGCGATACCGCGGATCCCCAGGCCGCCGACCGGGTGCAGCTGCGTGAGCGGAAAAGTGCTGGTTTGCGCGAATACCCGACCGAGATCGACGAATGGCGCCAATTCCAGGTCGACCCTGGTGGCGATGGCATTGAAGGACAGCAGCTTGTGGCGCACCTCGAGGGTGCTCGAGAAGGAATCGCGATCATAGTAGCGCCCGGTCCCGTAGCCGCGCAGCGGCTGGTCGCCGCCGATCCCGCTTTGATCTCCGCCGAGACTGCTGAGCGCCCAGAACGGCACGCGGTGAGCGGTCGGCAAGTAGCGTAAAGCCACATGTGTGGCGATGATCGTGTCCGGCGTGATCGGCCAGAAGACGCGGCCGTCCACGCCCGTTTCGCTGTACATCGAATCGTTGAGCACGCCCTGCCGGCTGGCCAGCCCGCCATAGGCTACCCATTCCATGCCGCGCGTGGGCGCGGCCAGGCTATCGCGGGTGTCGTAGCCGATCGACACGCGATTGAGCAGTTGATCATTGGTACCCACGCCCAGGATGTGACCGAAGCGGCTTTCGAGGGTGGCGACGCCCGTCAATGTCCCGGGCAGCACATCCACGACCGAGGCGCGTCCGGTATAGCCCAGTTGCCATGCGTGGTTGAGATTGAACCCGACCTGCACCTGCGCCAGCTCTTCCTGTTCGGTGTAGTTCGTTTCGGCGCTGAACGCCGATTCATTGCCGATGCCGTAGAAGCGCGGCGTGCCGCTGCGATCGAAGATCAGACTTGCGTTGATCGACCAACGCTCATTGCGCAGCCGTCCGATCTGGTACTCGCCATCGAAGCCGCGTTCGACCCGCTCGGCTGCGCCCGCGACGGCGGACCACTGTTCGTCCTCGGAAGGGTAGTCGTAGATACGGGCGTGGGCACCGTAGCCGAAATAGGGGTTGTAATAGAGGTCGGGTGCGTAGATGCGCGTGATGTCGTGGTTGTCATCGGTTTGCAGGCGCACCGGCAGAATGCCGAGCGTGGTGCCACTGTTCGGATCGACGCCGATCAAGGGCACCGGAAGAAACGGCGCCGTGGCCGGATTCAACCACTTTGGCAGATTCGAGCTTGGCGTCGGAACCTGCGTACCCGGTTCCACCGGCGTGGCTTGTGCTGCGGCGTCCGCGGCCGGGTCCGAGTTCGCCGGCGCCGCCAGCAGTCCGGCGAGGCATGCAAAGATGAGCGGTAATGTCAGCGCCGCGCGCCCGCGGCTATCGTATGCACTTTGAATCAGGGCACCAGGCATCGTCACTCCGATTCGCATTCCCGCGCTATCGCGCTCTGGCGCGCACATGCGTTGGCGCTCAAATTCACTGTACGGTTTGTATCGCGCGGCGCGCTATGATAATTCCGAACACGCCGCAAGCTCGGACAATTCACGATCGTCGCGATTGCGCCGCGCCGCGGGCTCAGCGCGTCTGACGTCGCTGCACTTCGGCCGGAAACATCGGCCACCGGCGTATTCTAAATAACATTAACATAGCGACATTACTTCTTGATTAGCAATGTAATTATGATCTGAAACGGCCACCTGCGGCAGCGTCGTTCCGGCCTAAGGTCGCTGATCCGGCGCCGCCGGCCAGTGCCGCTCGAGGCGTTCGTCGACCTCGCCGATGCAGGCGGCCAGCGTGTTGCTCGCGGCCTGAATCTCCTCATGCATGCGCTGTTCCGAGGCGCGTTGCGCTTCTCGCAGCGAAGCCAGCTCCTGCTGCAGATACTGGCGCAACTCCGTGACACGCGAGGCCTCCGCGTTGTCCACCAGTTCGCGTTGTGCGCGCAATTCGGCCGCATGCCGCCGGTGCGCGGCCACCAGCTTGAATTGGGCCGTCAGCAGCAGCCCGAAGCACACCGCGATCAGCACGCTCGCGAGTCCCAGCAGCACCAGCCCCAGCGGCATGCTCACGCGCGTGAAGCCGAACGAGGCCGATACCGGCGCGGCGAGCATTCCCCAATTGACCATGACGAAGCCGATCAATGCCAGGGCCGCAATCCAGATCAATACGTTGGCTGGTTTGAATTTCACGGGGCGGCGCTCCTGTAATCATTCATCGGGCTTGGCCTCAGCTTGGTTCGCCTGTCCTTCGAGCGCCTCGAGCACCTGCGTGGTGTCGGTCGGGGTCTGCATGGCTGCTGCCACCGCGTCGTGGCGGTCGTGCACCATCGGCAGATCGTGGCGCAATTCCTCGAGCAGATGGATCAGTTTGGTGGTTTTCTGCTCAGTCGATAAATTGAGCTGCAGATCGAGATTGAGGCGTTGGGCGTCGAACCGAGCCTGCCTGTTCTGCGAGATCAGAACCACCGTGGTGGTGAGAAAGGCTCCGAGACTCATGAGCCCCTGCAACCAGAAAAACGGCGGCGGATCGAACTGCGGCAGGTGCAGGCGCGCGGCCAGGGCGTTGTACAGCAGCCAGAGCATGGTCGCCGCCAGGGCATAGAATAAATACTGCGGCCGGCCCAGCCATCGGGCCAGATGCTCCAGTCGCCGCTGCGCATCGCTGAGTTTGAATTCTTCGCGACGATGGAAGGCGAGAATGTTGTCTATGTTCTGGCTGACATGCTCGGGCACGCCCTCGTTCGGGCGAGCGGCCATTGCGCCTGCGCTGCCGGGCGCTTGCTGGTCGTGGGCAGACATGCTCCCATTGTACTGAAGCGCCGCATGCCCGCGGCGCCGGCGATCAGGTGGCGCGGCGAGCCGTGGGGGCCGACCAGATCTGCACGCGCTCGCTGCCGGAGCTCGAGTCGAGTCTCGACTCCGCCGACAGATGCGCGAGATAGCGCGTGAAAAGCTCGATATCCAGAGGCTTGACCCAGTGCGAGTCGAAACCGGCGGCTCGGGAGCGCTGCCGGTCGGTCTCCTGGCCCCATCCGGTCAGGGCAATGAGCGCCATCGACTTCCCCCAGGGCTGCGCGCGCATGCGGCGCGCCAGCTCGTAGCCGTCGAGGCCCGGCATGCCGATATCGAGCACGGCGACCTCGGGCGCAAAGGCTGGCGCCGCATCCAGGGCGAGGAAACCATCCGCCGCAGTGCGGACATCGTGACCGGACAAGCTCAGCAACGTGGCCAGGCTTTCGAGCGCGTCGTGGTTGTCGTCCACGAGCAGAATGCGGCGCCTGGGCGCGGGATCTGCGGCCGACGTGTCCACCGCCGCCGCCGCCTCGAAGCCGGCCGCGGGCGTTTGGGCCAGCGCCGGCTCATCCAGTGCGGCCGGCAGACGGATGGTGAATTCCGTGCCCTGGCCTACCCCGGCACTGTGGACGCTGATGCTGCCGCCATGCAGGCCGAGCAGCCTCTTGACCAGCGCCAGACCGATACCCAGGCCGCCGCGAGAGCGCTCCTCCATCATTCCAGCCTGACTGAACAGATCGAACACCGTGGGCAGCAGCGAGGCCGGAATGCCGATGCCGTTGTCGCGGATGCGAATCTCCACCTCGCGGCCGATCAGCCGTGCGCTCAGATCTATCCTGCCGCCCGTGTCGGTGTACTTCACCGCATTGCCGAGCACGTTGCCGAGCACCTGCGTCACGCGCGTGAGATCGCCCAACAGCCGCAACGGCGTAGCCGGCATATCGATGTGCAGCTCGTGCTTTTGCTGCACCAGCATCGGCTGCACGGTCTCGACCGCGCGGGCCACGGCAGCGGCGAGTTCCACGGGTTTGACGTCGATGTTGATCTTGCCGCGCGTGATACGCGAAACATCGAGCAGATCATCCACCAGACGCGTCAAATGCGATGCCTGTCGCTCGATCACATCGCGCGCCCACTCCACCTGCGCAGCGGCCATGGGATTGAGCCGCATGAGCCTGACGGCATTGTGGATCGGCGCCAGGGGATTGCGCAGCTCATGCGCCAGCATCGCCAGAAACTCGTCCTTATGCCGATCGGCCTCCTTGAGTTGGTGTTCGATGCGCGCACGCTCGGAGATTTCACCGTGCAGCGCGCGATTGGCCTGCTCGAGTCCGGCAATGGCCTCTCGCAGCGAGGCGTTGAGCTGTTCGAGCTCGCGGGTTTTCTCAGCCTGCAGGTTCGAATGTGCCTCGGCGAGCTGGCTGTTGGCCTGCGCCAGCGTGCTGTTGAGTTGCTGCAGCTCGCGCCGCTTCAGATGCAGCTCCACCAGGACGGCCACCTTGCTGCGAAGGATTTCCGGCGCCACCGGAATCAGCACATAGTCCACGGCGCCGAGCTTGTAGCCCTTCAATCGGTCGAGGTCGGTGATGTGCACGCCGGTGACGAAGATGATCGGCGTGCGTTCGAATCGCGGATGATCGTGAATCATGGCCGCGGTTTCGAACCCGTCCATACCGGGCATGCTGACGTCGAGCAGCACGACCGCATACTCGCCCTGCATCAGCCGCTCGAGCGCCTCGTCGCCGGAATGGGCGCTGACCAGGTTCTGCCCGAGATCCTGCAGTATCGCCTGGTAGGACAGCAATCGCCCCGGCTGGTCGTCCACCAGCAGGATGTTGACCTTGGGGCCGTCGCCGCCCACGGGGCTGCCCGGGCTCATCGGTGCAACCACATCCGCACCAGCGACAGCAGCTGGTCGCTGTTGACGGGTTTGGCGACGTAGTCCGAGGCGCCCGCCTCCAGGCACTTCTCGCGATCGCCCTTCATGGCCTTGGCGGTCAGCGCGATGATCGGCAGCTGCCGGAAACGTGAGTCGCTGCGAATGCGCCGCATGGTCTCGTAGCCATCCATCTCCGGCATCATGATGTCCATGAGTACCAGCGACAGATCCTCGGTGCTTTCGATCTGCCGGATCGCATCCTGCCCATTGCTGGCGCTCAGCACCTGCATGTTGTGCCGTTCGAGCAGGCTGTTGAGCGCGAAGATGTTGCGAACGTCATCATCGACCACCAGCACCCGGCGTCCGCGCAAAGCGTCATCGCTTTGATGCAGGTGCTCGATCATCTTCTGCTGCGCCGGCGGCAGGTCGGCGACGATGCGGTGCAGAAACAGCGCCGTCTCATCCAGCAGCCGCTCCGGCGAATGCACGCCTTTGACCACCACGCTCTTGGCCTTCTTGCGCAGCTCGCGCTCCTCGGCCTCGCTGAGCTCGCGACCGGTGAACACGACGATAGGAATATCACTGAGCTCGGTCTGCAGCTGAATCGCATCCAGCAGCTCGAAGCCCGACATATCCGGCAGCCGCAGATCCAGCACGATGCAATCGAAGCTGCTGGTGCGCAGCAGCTCCAGGGCGACGGCGCCCGTGCCCGCCGTGGTGATCTCGACATCGCTGTGATCGAGCAACGCACGGATGCTCATCTGCTCGGCCGGATCGTCCTCGATCACCAGCAATTGCCGCACCCGCGGCTCGGTAAATGCGCGGATGCGATCAAAGGCGTGCTCCAGGCCATCGGTCGTCAACGGTTTGTTGATGAACGAGAAGGCGCCGCGCTCGAGCCCATATTGGCGCTCCTCCTCGATCGTCAGGATCTGCACCGGAATATGTCGCGTGTCCGGATTGCGCTTGAGATGACTCAGCACCGTCCAGCCCAGCATGTCCGGCAGGAAGATATCGAGAGTGATGGCGGTCGGGCGGTATTTGCGCGCCAACTCGAGCGCAGCGGTGCCGGTCTGGGCGACCAGGACCTTGAACTGGCGGTCCCGAGCCAGATTCAACAGCACGCGCGCATAGTGCGGGTCGTCCTCGACGATCAGCAGCACTGCATCCGCGGGTTGTAGATTCTCCCGGTCATCGCTCAGCTCTTCCTGGCGTGTCGCCGGCAGCACGATCGGCTGATACGCGCCGATCGCCGGCGTGTTGCTACCCCCCTGCAGCGCCACCTTGTTGAAGGCCGGTCCGCTGTAGACCAAGGGCAGGTACAGCGTGAAGGTGCTGCCACTGCCGGGCACGCTGCTCAGACGGATTTCCCCGCCGAGCAGATGGGCCAGCTCGCGGCTGATGGCGAGACCCAAGCCGGTGCCGCCATAGCGCCGCGCGGTGCCGGCGTCCGCCTGCTGGAAGGCTTCGAAAATGATGCGCTGCTTCTCCAGGGCGATGCCGATGCCGGTGTCGCTGACTGAAAATTCGATCACTGGCTGCACCTGGCTGAGCAGTGGATGGTCCGGTGCCCAGCCGCCGGCGGCGATGCCCACGTGCAGCCGCACGCCCCCGTGCTCGGTGAATTTGAGCGCGTTGGACAACAGGTTCTTGAGCACCTGCATCAGGCGTTTGCTGTCGGTGGTGATGGCGCGGCCCAGATGCGGATCGAAATTGGTGGTGAAGGCCAGCTTGCGGTTATCGGCTTCGTGCCGGAACGAGCGCTCGATTGTTTCCTTGAGGTGTGCGAACGACAGCTCCTCGGTCTCCACCGTCACCGTTCCGGACTCGATCTTCGACAGATCAAGGATATCGCTGATCAGATTCAACAGATCGGTGCCGGCGCCGTGGATGGTCTTGGCGAATTCGACCTGGCGCGCGGTCAGATTGGTATCCGGATTCTCAGCCAGCTGCTGGCCGAGGATCAGAATACTGTTGAGCGGCGTGCGCAGCTCGTGCGACATGTTGGCGAGGAATTCCGACTTGTAGCGCGAGGTCAGCGCAAGCTCCGTGGCTTTCTCTTCCAGCGCGCGGCGTGCGAGTTCAATTTCCTGATTCTTGCGCTCGACTTCCACGTTCTGTTCGGCCAGCAGCCGCGCCTTGGTCGCCAGCTCCTCGTTGGTCTGCTGCAATTCCTTCTGCTGTGTCTGCAGCTCGGCGGCCAGCTGCTGCGACTGCGTCAGCAGGCCCTCGGTACGCATCTGCGCCTCGATGGTGTTGAGCACCACGCCGATGCTGCCGGTCAGCTGCTCCAGGAATGCAAGTTGCGAGGTTGTGAACTCCTTGAGCGATGCCAGCTCGACCACGGCTTTGACGTTGCCCTCATACAGCACCGGCAGCGCAATGACATTGCGCGGCGTGGCCTCGAGCAAGCCGGAGCGAATGCGGATGGCATCGGGTGGAATATCGGCCAGCAGGAATCGCTGCCGATCGAGCGCGCATTGCCCGACGATGCCCTGTCCCATGGCATAGCGGCGCGGTTCACCGCCATCGAGCGGATCGGCGAAGCTCGCGAGCTGCTTCAGGCAGGCGGACCCACTCGCGGTTTCCATGACGTAGACGACGCCCTGTTGGGCGTTGACCAGAGGAGCCAGTTCGGACAGCAGCATCTGCCCGACCGTGACCAGATCACGCTGGCCCTGCATCATGCGGCTGAACTTCGCCAAGTTGGTCTTGAGCCAGTCCTGTTCGGTGTTGCGTTCCGTCGTGGCGCGCAGGTTGCCGATCATGGCGTTGATGTTGTCCTTGAGGTCCGAGACCTCGCCGCGGGTGTCGACCTGGATCGATCGTGTGAGGTCGCCCTTGGTCACGGCAGTGGCGACTTCCGCGATCGCACGCACCTGTGTGGTCAGATTCGCCGCCAGCAGATTCACGTTGGCGGTCAGATCCTTCCAGGTACCGGCGGCGCCCGGCACGTGCGCCTGGCCGCCGAGGCGTCCTTCGACTCCCACCTCGCGCGCCACCGTGGTCACCTGGTCAGCGAATATCGCCAGCGTGTCGGTCATGCTGTTGATGGTATCGGCCAGTGCCGCGACCTCACCCTTGGATTCCACTGTCAGGCGCTGGCGCACATCGCCGTTGGCGACGGCGGTCACGACCTTGACGATGCCGCGTACCTGATTGGTCAGGTTGTTGGCCATGACATTGACGTTGTCGGTCAGATCCTTCCAGGTGCCGGCGACGCCGGGCACGACAGCCTGGCCGCCGAGCTTGCCTTCGGTGCCGACCTCGCGCGCCACGCGCGTGACTTCGGCCGCAAAGCTGTTGAGCTGATCGACCATGGTGTTGATCGTTTCCTTCAACTGCAGGATTTCGCCCTGCACGTCGACGGTGATTTTGCGCGACAGATCGCCGCGTGCGATCGCGGTCGCGACCTCGGCGATATTGCGCACCTGACCGGTGAGGTTGCTGGCCATCCAATTGACGTTGTCGGTCAAGTCCTTCCAGGTGCCGGCGATTCCCGGGACGATGGCCTGACCGCCGAGCTTGCCTTCGGTGCCGACCTCGCGCGCCACGCGCGTGACCTCGGCCGCGAAGCCGTTCAATTGATCGACCATCGTGTTGATGGTTTCCTTGAGCTGCAGGATCTCCCCACGCACGTCGACCGTGATCTTGCGCGACAGATCGCCCTTGGCCACCGCGGTTGTGACTTCGGCGATGTTGCGCACCTGGCCGGTCAGATTGGTCGCCATGGCGTTGACCGAGTCGGTCAGATCCTTCCAGGTGCCGCCGACGCCCGGCACGATCGCCTGGCCGCCCAGACGCCCGTCGGTGCCGACTTCGCGTGCCACGCGCGTCACTTCAGCGGCAAACGCATTCAATTGATCGACCATCGTATTGATGGTTTCCTTGAGCTGCAGGATCTCGCCCTTGACGTCGACCGTGATCTTGCGCGAGAGATCGCCATTGGCGATCGCGGTAGCGACGTCGGCGATGTTGCGCACCTGGTTGGTCAGATTGCTGGCCATCGAATTGACGTTGTCGGTGAGGTCCTTCCACACGCCGCTGACGCCCTTGACGTCGGCCTGGCCGCCCAGATTTCCCTCGGTACCGACCTCACGGGCCACGCGCGTGACCTCGGCCGCGAAGCCGTTCAACTGGTCGACCATCGTGTTGATGGCCTCCTTGAGCTGCAGGATCTCGCCCTTGACGTCCACGGTCACCTTGTGGGAGAGATCTCCGCGTGCGATCGCGGTCGCCACCTCGGCGATATTGCGTACCTGGCCGGTCAGATTGCCGGCCATCGAATTGACGTTGTCGGTCAGATCCTTCCAGGTGCCGCCGATGCCTACCACGTACGCCTGGCCGCCCAGCTTGCCGTCGGTACCGACCTCGCGCGCCACGCGGGTCACTTCCGAGGCGAAGG
>Ga0302325_10003528_pt1 | contig 36798 bp, 34 predicted proteins | sample Palsa_T0_2_FD_201948 | JGI IMG/M metagenome (GOLD analysis project Ga0302325, IMG submission 201948) | Peat permafrost microbial communities from Stordalen Mire near Abisko, Sweden - Palsa_T0_2 | ecosystem: Environmental > Terrestrial > Soil > Palsa > Peat permafrost | place: Sweden: Abisko...
GAGCGAAAAATCATGCGAACCGGATTCACCTCAGTTTTCGCCCGAGGGATTTCCACAATGATCCATAAACCCAACAGAAATAACCATCTTAGCGAGCGATGGAGCACAAAAATCCACAGGCACAAAGCACGTCCTTGGGCGGTAGCGACCCCGCTTTGTGCGGCTTCCGAGCCGCCCAACGCCACGGGCGCCGGGGGTCGCTACCGCCCAAGTTGTTCATGCAGATTCTCTAGCTCCGTCGACAGCAGAACTGCAAGCAAACTACCCAACAACTTTGAATCCCGAACACGCGAGGAGATGAAGACATGGCCCTGATTCCGAAGATAGAACCGAAGCAAGAAAGGAAGCTCGTCTCGGCACGCCTCGACGAGGAAGCGCACACCCTGCTCCAGCGCTATGCGGCCTTCCTAGGGGGCGCCACCCACGAGTACATCATCGGCGAATCGCTAAAGCGTCTGTTTCGCCGCGACAAAGAGTTCAACGAGTGGCTGGCAAAGCAGGAAGCGAGTACTGCAACGGTCTCACGGGCCAGCAATACTTCCTCGCCCGATCTGAAGATCTCAGCCAAATCAGTGCCGAGCGCAGCATGATTCACCGGGTTCTTAATTCGAAGAACTTTCTCGCAATGGTGTTGGCCATACTCACCGGGACGGTCCTATATATAAGGATGCCCTGGTCCATGACGACCGCGCTGGTTTCGCAATCATGGATTGAGTACTTCCTCCGGCTTATCGCCATTCGGGACCCGTGGACCTACGCCGGCCTCAAAGCTTCCTATCATGTCATGCTGTTCACCACGCCCTACGTGGGCTATTCGTTTCTGCTCTCCGCTCTCTATATCTTTACGTTGCGGCCGCGTCGCGCCGCAAAGCCGCAGGCTCTGCCACCTTATCCTGCTGTGGAGACACGCAGCAGGTTGAGTTTAGTTCTAGGGGAGGTTCACAACCCGCGTTTGCCCATTCCGGCCGAGAAACCCCGTTGGCTCGTCATCCCCGAACGCGGACTCTTTACCGGCACTATGATCATCGGTGCGGTGGGCAGTGGCAAAACCAGCTGCTGCATGTACCCCTTCACCGATCAGTTGTTGGGCTACCGGGCGGCCGATCCCCAAGCCAAGGCGAGCGGCCTCGTGCTGGAGGTCAAAGGCGACTTTTGCCACAAAGTCAGAGAGATTCTCAGACAGCGTGGCCGCGAAGAGGACTACATCGAAATCAGCATCGATTCCGAGTGGGCCTACAATCCGCTCCACAACGACCTGGACGGCTATGCACTGGCTTATGGAATCGCATCGTTGTTAAACAACTTGTTTGGCAAGGGCAAAGAGCCGTTTTGGCAGCAAGCCTACACCAACCTCATCAAATTCATCATCATCCTGCATCAGATTGGGTTTGGGTACGTCACCCTGTTTGACGTGTACGAATCGGCGATCTGCCTGGACGTGTTCGAAAAAAAGATGCGGCAGGCCGAGGAAAACATCCTGGGGAAATCGTTCCTGGCGGTGCCGCGCGAGACTTTCCAGCCACATGCGTGCGAGTTGGCCGAACTAGGCTTTGAGGCCGATGAAAGCGGACAACTGTATCGAGCGGCCGATTCGCCAGCCGCACGGGAGGGATTGCAAAAGCTCGGGATCGAGCCGAACATCCAACACGAACCCAGTCCGGCCGGCGTTGATCTCGACAAGAAAGAGCAACTCGATTCTGTCAAGCGTTGGTATAACGGAGATTGGAAAAATCTCGACAAGAAGCTGCAAAGTTCGATTGTCGAAGGCATCTCGGTCTTTCTATCACTTTTTGACGACAACCCTCGCGTCAAACGGACGTTCTGTCCGCCCATCGACCTCTACCGGCAAAACACACCCCAGACATCGGGGCGGAAGCCGCTGCCTCCCATAGCAACATTGCTGGAGCAGGGCAAGGTCATTGCGCTGAATTTTCCCGTGAGCATGAATCCAGGATTGGCCAGGGCGATTGGCGTGATGCTCAAAATGGACTTCCAAAGGGCCGTCTTGAATAGAATCCCTCACATCTCAGCGGATACATCTAAAGTGTGGCGGCCAGTCGTATTTATATGCGACGAATACCAGCACTTCGCGACGGTCGGCGAGAATGAGCCCAGTGGCGACGAGAAGTTCTTTACGCTCTCGAGGCAAGCCAAGTGCGTTCCGATCGTGGCAACACAAAGCATCAGCTCTTTGAAGACGACATTGCCGGGCGAAACATGGCGAACTTTGTTGCAAACGTTCCGGACGAAAATCTTTCTAGCTCTGTCGGACGACTTTTCCGCCAAGATTGCCAGCGAACTATGCGGCCAGGACGAAAAATGGCGGGTGAACTACAACATCTCGGAAAGCGGCCACGATTCCCGGGTGAGCTATCTCACTGGCAAGCCTCTAGCCGACAAAGCCCACATCAGCACCTCCAAGACCTACAGCCAGCAGCGAGACTACAGATTCGATACGAAAACCTTTACGGAATTGAAAAACGCGCAGTCCGTAACGTTGGCATATGACGGGCTCGATCCCTTGCCGCCTCTGTATTGCTATCTCAAGCCGTACTTCAACGACGTGGATAAATCCTACTTTCGCCAGCTCTCTGATGGGCAACTGTGATGGACGGCTTCGAGCTGATCCTTCCGTTCCTTCGCCCCATCCAGCACCTGATACTCGACCCCGACATCAGCGAGATTATGGTCAACGGCCCGGACGCGATCTTCATTGAAAAAGCCGGATACCTCCAGCGCGTGCCGGAAGCGAAGCTCACCCCCGAATCGCTCATCGTCGCAGTCAAGAACATTGCCCGCCGTTTGGGTGACGACATATCCGACGAGAAACCCATCCTCGACTCTCGGCTACCGGATGGAAGCCGAGTCGCCGCCGTGATTCCCCCATGCAGCATCCACGGTGTCACTCTGACGATTCGCAAATTCAACTCCCACAAATTCAAAATGAATGACCTCGTTCAAGCCGGCATGCTGACAGCGGACCTGGCGGATCAGTTGGCCGAGTTTGTGGTAGGGAGGAAGAACGTCCTAATCTGCGGCGGCACTTCCAGCGGCAAGACGACGTTTCTAAACAGCCTGGCCGAATTTATTCCTGAGGACCAGCGAATCCTGTTGATCGAGGACACGGCAGAGATACGAATCGAAAAGGAAAACGTCGTGCGATTCGAGGCTCGCCGCGAACAGAACGGCTTGCCTGCTGTGACCATCCGGGATCTACTACGGGCGACACTGCGCCACCGGCCCGACCGAATCATCCTGGGTGAAATTCGCGGCGGCGAAGCCTTCGACCTCTTACAGCTTCTCAACACCGGACACAGCGGAACGATATCCACCGTTCACGCGAACTCTGCGGCCCAAGGCATTTCTCGCTTTACGACCTGTGTCTTACAGAGCGGTGTGGAACTGCCGTATCGAGCCATCAAGACAAACATCGCAGACTCTCTGAATATTATCGTTCAGATTGATCGCCGGCCCGGTACCCGGTTCATTTCGGAAGTTCTTGAGATTCAAGGATATGAGCCGGCATCTGATCAATATAATTTCGCACAAGTTTACACCACGGCCCAGAACGCCTAGAAACCCCGTTTAGCAAACAGTTTTCTAACCACTGCGGCGCACCGCGTCATTGTCCGGCGCAAACAGCTTCGGCAACAAAGACGAACCGTAAATGATGCTGATAACGTCTTGGGCCATGCCTCTCCCCTACTGCCCAATCGTGCCGATAACGTCCTCTATCATGGGCCAGCGTGACTTTAGCAAGGGTTCTAACGCACGTAATCGCCAAGGCTCACTTCGAATGCATCTTCAAGGAATGCAATGGTTTCGGGTTGCGCATCAAGAGAAGCACGAATATGGGTCGTGGTGTAAATCCCTGATTTCCGTTTCCATTTTGCATGGGAGCGATCTACGGTCCGAATCCACTGCACCGTGGCTACGTACTCGCAAAGATCATTTGAATCTACATTGTCATCCATGCCGGCGCACCGTAGTTTATTGCGAAGCAGGGACTTGCCTCGGATAGCAACTTCTCGAATGGGTTTTGCCCGAGAGGTCAAATGGCCTACCCCGACAAAACCCTTGCGTTTGAGATACGCGGCAACTATGTCGCCTTCGTGAAAACCGAGCATGGCATCGCGCCAACGAATTCCTTGACCCGCGGAAATAAATCCGAATTCGACGTAGTCATCCCAATTGCGATGAACGCCCTCGCCAACGTTGTAGTAATAGATCCCGCATCGGTAATCGAACCCAGTTAGCATTGTATGAAGAGTGTTGTGGGGCCGGAAATTCTCCGAGTAGTGGCCGGAAGAGATGTTGGTTAGCCCCCTCCCGAGTTTCCAGAGGAGTGTTTTCTCCACCAAAAGCGCGTCATGTTCTGACAAATCTCGCGCGATCACACGAATGATGGGTTCAAGTCCAGTCTTGCGTATCGCAGCGATGCGTTTTGCTTTTTCCGAATCAGAATCGTCCGACAAATGCGCATCCTTGCGGGACCCTTTGCCCTTGCCGAAGTAGAACTCTTCGTAGTTACGGGGATCAATATAAACGTATACGTAATAATCGTGCGTCGGCTTCATGTGGCCTTACACCTATCGATTCGCGAGTTGTTTCAGGGCAGGCGCCGCTGCCGTTTTGGTGTCACGTCAGATCCGCGACAGGAAAATCCAGCGCTCCCTTCCTGTCCAGGATTTTCTCCAGGATAACCCGCTCACGAATCTTGAATTCGAAATTATAACGGTATACTGCGAGCATTTCTTTGTCCTTGTTGGGACCCTCCAAGGGTTTTCGTTTCTCCGGCGGCTGAATGTATTTACCTACCGCCGCGTCGAAGCTTTCGATGTCCTTCCAAAATCCGATGTTGATGTAGGTTATGTAGGCGTTGTCCGTAATACTGAAAGTGTTGAACTTAGAATCCTCTGCCTCGACCGGCTTCGCAAGCACTTCCCGGTAGAGCCCGGTGTTTGGGTCGATACTCATTTTTTCCCATAGCGCTTTGAATGCTTGCTCGTTCTCGACGCCTCGCTTTATGAGCCAATGCACCATGATGATTACCATCTAATCCTCCATCAACTTATTCGCTAGCTTGAAAAGCAATCCTGCGTTCGATCTCGCTCGGCTTCCCATTCTTTTACTTCAGACCCACATTGGCTGGTTGCAGGTGTTCTTACCTGGTCTCTGTCAGCGTTGCTTCCCTTGTGTTCACCGACAAGTCGAAACCACCCTTGCTGTCGTGTCCAACATCCGAAGCCCCGCTCGCCGGAACCGGCGCGACACGTAGCACCGCCGGCGTGACGCCGTCGGCGACGACCGTCGCCTCGCATGCGTTGATTTGCAGCCCCTCTTCCGTCGGAAGCGGAATCACCAATGGCTTGTCCTTTGACACGCTGCCAGATTGGACGGACTCGAACGGCTCACCGGCGGTCGGCTGCATGATCCTGTAGGTTCCCTGAATCAGCAGTTCTCCATGGCCTCCTCCGGGACAGTTTCCAGTCCATTCCCTGTCGCGGCCGGAGATGACTCCGCTCGCGGCGGCAGTATTACCAGTGATGACAACGTGCTGGTCTTGCGACCTGACGTTATCGGTGTTAACCCACGACGCCGTCGCATTGATTTGTTCGGCACCGGGAGGGGCATTCCATGCGACATTCACGGACCTGCTTTCATTGCAGCCGAAATTCACCTGCCCCGAGCTGTTGCGGAAGCTCACTTCCGCGGGTTGCAACGCCCTGCGTTGCCCTGTGAACTTCAAAACCGCTGTATAGGACGGAGGTTTTTTCTGTGCTTCGGCCTGCGCCGATACGCTGTTGCTTGCCCGCACCAGCGCCAGCGCAACACCCGCGAACCCCAGAAAAACAATTGCAAGCAGCACCGCCACTTCGTTCGGCGTTGGCTTGCGCATGGTCTTGACGAGGCGATAGGCAATGGAGCCCAGAACAAGGAACGCAAGCGACAGCAAGCCCAAAGGCTCATGTCCGACCGCCTCAATGATCTTCGCGAATTCCTGCACAGGCATAGGTTTAAACTCCGTAGGCCACTTAGTTTTCGCCGGGTAGGAAACTACTTATTGGTGTGCCATCCTATCAAGCCCGCTCGATGTTAACAATCCCGTGTCACAAAACACTTTTCGCTAGTAATTACCGCCCGCTTCATATCTCTTCGACAAGAAAATTACGCATGAATCTTAGTAGCTTGACAACCTGGTGTAGAATGTCCCCACTTCGTAAGTGGTACTCCAGCTTCATAGGCCGATCCCAGGGTTCCCCGTATCGGAAATACATATTGGAGGCGATGATGAGAGGGAGACTTGTCTATGGCGAAGGCCACTTCCAGCCGTTACGAAAGCTCTTTGCTTCTTTCCTGTGCCTCAGCATAATGTGGGCAAGTATACCGACCCCTTCTTTCGCCCAGGTTCCCGGTTTAGCGGCAACGACGGCTCTAAATGCTGCTGGCCTGGGTGCTCTGGCGGTCGGAGTCCATGGTCTGGTCAACGACGCCATTTCACAAGCAAACAAGGATTTGGAGGATCGCCTCAGACAACTCGAAGCGATCGTCAATAGCGCGCTGTTTTCGCTTACGACGGCTATCAACTATGGGATCGACAAGCTGGATGCTACGATGCAAGCCAACCTACGAGTCTTGAACGACAACGCTCAACAACTTCTTGCGAGGTTTGGGGCCTTGACTAAGGCCACGTTGGCGCAGGCTCAAGCCTATCTGACGGATGATATTAACCAAGAAGGCAACGCGTTGGGCAACGCCGTGGCTCAGGTCGATTTCATCAACACAACTCCAGTGTTGAACGTGGCTAAGAGTGGTATCGCGATATTCAGGGCTCACGGTAATGCAACGGAACTTTTCGTAACGGGCGTAGGACTGACGAAGCTGGGCGTTGTTCCGGAGGTCAAACTTTTCGGGCCGAACAACTCTGTCACTCCGGTCATCGTTGAATCGAACACAATGGCGCTGCTGAAACTCTCGATCCCGACCAATCTTATCAGCCACGACGGAAGCTATACTCTTTCGCTAAATTTGTGCTCGGGCACGTATTGGTTCGGCTGGAAGAAATATGTCGAGCAAAAGGTTCCCCTTCTTGTCTGCCCGATTCCCCGTTTCACAGTATCGACCAAGCTATGGGTCGAAGGGGACGCATGGGAGACGAGGACCAGATACCTCAACGAGGGCAACCTGAATAACGGCGGCCTTTACGGCGTGCAAATCCTGTCCGGTAACGGAAATTCGAGCATGGTTATCACCGCTCAACCGTCGCCTGGCTGGGAGCTTTATGACCCCGGTTGGGGTCGCCTCATAAACTGCGTGAGAAACGCCCAAAACGGATACACCGACCTTACCTACGCTGGGGGGATCACCTGCAAGATTTATGTTGATGGCCGCAACGGGGACGCACATCTGAATGTGGCGGCCCAGGTCGCCGAACGCCACCGGGTCCACAAGGCTGAATGCGCCGCTGCATTTACGGATCAAAGAGACCTAATTGGCACCGTGGCATCAACGTTCGAATTTCCGCGAGCCAACCTCAACGGGGCGTGCGACAGCGGGGTCGTACTAAAAGCCTTGTTCAAGTCAAATCTCGGCGATGCTCTAACTGATCAGCACGGATTCCTCGCGAACGATCAAGTGACGGTGGATGTAGGCGATGGCGTAGTCACCTTGAAGTCTGCGCCGCAGTGCCACGAACATGCCTACGGCGAAGTTGTTGTTGCGGGCAAGTAGCAAGCGGAGAGATAGCCATCAGATAACTACGGAGGATTGGCAATCGGGAGCCCTAGAACTCCTAGAAAACTAACTGACTGTCACCGCCACGGCCGTAAACGCGATAGTGTATTTTATCGGGTTTGAAATCAAGACCAAGAATCCGGTTACAACAGACCGGCATTGACTGGCCGCACTCCCGTTGCCGGAATGCCACAGGAATCTCCCAGAGCAATCATCGAGGGAAAGAGACAGTTCTCATGGCAGGAGCCATATGTCGGTTCCTCCATAAATCCACCCACAAAGTGATACAGCTGACTTCCGGGATTGGGCTGACCGAGCGGAGACAATACCAGAGCCAGCATCTGCAGCGTCTGTAATGAGGCACAAGACATCGAAAACGCGAACACGTTCTCGCGCGATTTCAGCGGGTGATCCGCAGGCAGTCCTTCAATATATTTGGGATCATCCAGCATTCCTTGACGTTCCAGCTGAACGTGACCGGGATCATATTGTCCGAGACACTGGAGACACGGCCGTCCAATCGTAGCCGTATGCGCCCGCCAGTCAGCAGCTGCCAGCTTGCCAAGCCGGTTTGTGCGGGCGCGGATTCCGCCGTCGATAACCGGAATCAAATGGGTGTAGGCAATCAAATTGAGCACGTACCGGCCCCAGGGACGGTCGACGCAGGAAAAAAGCACATCGCAATCCAGCGCCGCCCGGTATCCCGCTTCTTCGTAAACTGCCGCTGCGACCTGATGCACCCGGAGGCTTGCCGTTGCGCGATCGCGCAGGTGGCGCGCAAGAGCCTCGACCTTGAGGCGACCGACATCGCGGCTTGTGGCGTAATTAAGGCGGTCGAGATTGTGTTTCTTCACGATATCGAAATCGACCAGCGTGATATCTTCAAAACCCGTCCGGACGAGCGACTCTGCAATCATGCCACCGACACTGCCAGCACCGACCACCCCGATCCGCAATCTCACCATATTCGCGTGACTCTCCTGCCCCCAGGCCGACACGGTGCGGATCTGCTCTTCGGTGGAGCGAGGAACGGGAGCGAGCTTGTCGTTGAAAGTTATTGAAAAAGCATCTCCTACTACGCGCGCTGATGCGCACCAGCCAACCGGATAGGTGCGCGGCGCGGTCCGCTGCCAGAATCGCGCGCTCCATGAGCCGTCACCGGCCAGCGTCAATCCGACGAACGGCAGACCCGTCGCTCCGAAAACCGCTCCTGCATTCCCCTGCTCCGCGACGATGTCGTCCCTGCTTAAACCTTGTGCGCCTCGCCCAAGCGGGTGGCTATGCAACAGCGCCAGTCCGGCACCGATCTCTGCCGCCTCCGCCATGGCGCGCTCCAGAAAAACAGGCTCGAAGCTCGCATTGCCGTGTACGTTTCGCTCACCGTCGCGGGGAAGGAGTAGGCGTTCGACAATTGCAGTGGAGCGCGTTTCGCCCTGGCTGGCGCGCCAGAGCCCAAAGCAGATGTCTTCCTGGCGGTCCCGCCGCAGCAGATGTTCGCGGGCAAGCCGATCAACCTCGCCCGTCATCGCGACGCTGCGCTCCGCGCGGCTCATTGCGAATCCCAAAGACGCCAGACGTGACTCATATAAGAAGCGACGGTCTTCTTGCCTGTGGGCCAGTCCGCAGGCGGTCGCGACCAGTATTGCCACTCTGCGCCAAGTGCCTGCTGGAACGGCATCGCCTGATCGCGATGTATTCCGCCCGTGGGGTGCAGCCCGCCGCTCTGAACTGGATGAATCAGGGCAGCAATATGTATGCCGCTCGGTGGAGTGACGGGAAAATCGGCCGGCACGACGAACCCATGCTTCAGCTTCGTGCCGGCGAACTTGCCGCTTTCGACCGCATAGTCAATGACCACGTGTTCGGGTTTATCCGGCAACGTCACCGGCTCGTAGCCCAGGTCACGCAGACCCTGGAGAAAATACTCCGCGCCTGTTTGCATGTGCCCTCACTAGGAAACCGGAGTCGGCCCGGTCGAAACAATCTGAAAGCGCTCCCCCTCGTGGATCTTGATCGGTTCGTCGCCCTTGCCTTGGTAACTGATGCGGTGATGGCCGTCGATCTTAACCAGGTAGTGCGTCGCCGGGTCTTTATGTCCGAATTCCTTGATAATTTCATTCGGGGTAAGTTCCCGCCGGTCCGTTTCGACGGGCTCGCCATCGACGAAGAAATGAATCTCGTGATGATGGCCCATTCCCGGATGCGGGGCTTCGTTGCTCAGATTGCTCGCTTCAATGGTCATTTTATTGTCTCCTTTAATGGGAGTGTGTACTCCCATTTTAGTATATATTGCGCCAGTCCTACCGTCAAGCTATAGTGGGACACGCCCATCCCACAACAGGAGGAGACCACGTGACAACTTTGTACGAACATATCGGCCACAAGATTCGAGAATTGCGGACCTCTTATCCGAAAGGAATGCTGAGCCAGGAGGCACTCGCTGAAAAACTGAAAGTAGCATCCAACACCGTCTCGCGATGGGAGACCGGCACCTACAAACCCACGCCGAAAGACCTCGATGGCCTTGCGCGTTTTTTTGCGGTATCTATTACGACATTTTTCCCTGATCTGACGGCCGATGATCCGCGCGTGTCCGCGCTCACGTCCGCAACAGGCGGCCTGGAGGACAAGGATTTTGAAGAGGTCATCCGCTACGCGGAGTTTCGCAAGGCAAGACGTGCAATGGAGAACGCGAAGCGCAGCAAAAAGAAGGCATAACGATTCCTATGACTCGTCGCGAATACTACGAAGATCTGAAACGACTGGCACTGGAGAAACGCACCGAACATTGCGTGGAAACAGGCCGTTTCGGGCTTTCGGAAGTGCGAGTCATTTATAAGAATGAAGGCATACGCATCGACCACTGGCCCCTGCCGAGAAAAGTGAAGGCGTTGTACATGTGCGGGGATAGCGACTGTTCCGTGGCCCTTCAGCCCACCCTGCCTTACGAGCCAAAGCTTTTCGCGCTGATACACGAACTCAAGCACCACTACCGTGACCGGGCGGTGCTTGGCGCAGGCGTGATCTCCTGCGGTGACTACGACGCGAACGAGTTAATTGAGAAGGGCGCGGAAGTATTTGCGGCCGAGTTCATTTACCCGGAGAGTGAATTTTACGCCGATCTCCAAAAGCTGGGGGTTGTAGTGCGGCAGGCTTCCGACGTGGTGGTCATCAAGCGCGCATGCACCGCCAAGGTCAGCTATCGTTTCATCTGCAAGCGGCTGGAGCGGCTGGGGCTGATCGGCGTGGGAGCATTCAACGGTGTGCAGTTCCAGAAGCTGGAGGAGAAAATCCACGGCGTCCCTTACTTTCGTCGCCGCTAGTTTTGACGTGGAAGCATTGGCAGAGGACAGTGCTTAACGCCCTGAATGATAACGTCCTTTATCATTCAGAATCCCGATAAAGAGGTACCCCCTCGGGAAGGCGAGACCGTTGCGGATGTGTGAGCACGTGGGCGAGAGTCGAAATCCGTCCTCGCAATCGCATTGGTAAACACTAGCCGACTTGAACGAAGCCGCCCGCGCGGCGGACGCTTCGCGTGAGGCGAACGTAGCGGTTCATGGCGAACGGCTAAAGTAAGTTATCGGGTCACAAGGATGTCCGCCCGAGGTGTGAAGATGCGCACCCGACACGTGTTTGCAGGATCCTTCTTCGGCAGGACGAAGGTCGTTTCGCCGAAATTGAATTCGCGGGCAATCTTCTGCATGCCCTCGGTCGAAATGCTGCTGGCGTCAGGCAGAACCGCGAGTTGATTACCGCCGAAAGGTGTCGAACTGAAAACATCGACGATGTGAAACGTGTACTTCATGAGATTAGCCTCCGTGCTCCGCCTCAAGCCTTGACGACGAGGTCGATCTCAACGCAGGCCCCAAGCGGCAGCGCGGCCGCCGCGATCGTTGTGCGGGCGGGAAAAAAGGGCTGACTGAAATGCTTTGCGTAGATGCCATTCATCGCGCCGTAGTCACTCATGCTCGTGAGAAACACGCCGACGCGCGCAACGTCATCGAAACTCTTGCCGGCCGCCTTGAGAACCGCCGAGAGATTCCGGAAGACGCGCTCTGTCTCGGCCACAATACCCCCCTCGACCACCTTGCCAGTGGCCGGGTCTTGGCCGACCTGACCGCTGACGTAGAGGAAACCACCGACTTCGATCGCCTGGGAAAACGGGCCGACCGGCGGCGCGAGTTCGGGCGAGGTAACTGCGGTCTTGCTCATGGCAAACTCCTTTGGATACTGGGTTAGATGGTCAGGATAGTGGAGCTCGAGGTTGCGCGCGCCCAAGGAACTCACGATTCCCGCAGCGCCACAATTGGATCCACCTTGGTCGCTCGCCAAGCCGGAATGTAGCTAGCGGCAATCGCAACCACGAGCAGAAGCAAAGGCACCATCAGAAATACGGCCGGATCATGTGGGCGAACGCCGTAGAGCAAACTTGCCATCATTGAGGCGGTCGAAGCGGAAAATATCACGCCGGCCACAATTCCGAGGCCAGCCAGGACTACACCTTTCCCCAGGACAAGTCGCAAGACATCCGCTCGCTGGGCACCCAACGCCAACCGCAGACCAATCTCGCGTGATCTTTGGCCAACCATATAGGCCAGCAAGCCGTAAATTCCGATGGAGGCCAGCAAGAGCGCCCCCCCCGCAAATCCCGCCACCAAATTCGCCGAAAACCTGCGCGATGCCAGCGATGCATCCAGTACCTGATCCAGCGAGGTGACGCCGAACACCGGCAACCCCGGATCAACGCTCTGAATCGCGCCGCGAATTTGCGGTTCGAGCGTGCTCGCCGGCGACGAAGTTCGCAGCGCCAAGCTCAACGACCGCCCGACAAATTGATTCAACGGAACATAGATGTGCGGCACGCCATCGACATCGAGCCCGTCGTGCTTGATATTTTTCACCACGCCCACCACGGTGCTCCATGGATTCGTAGGATTCTGCCCGAAACGCAATCGGATGCGCAGCCGCCGGCCCACCGGATCATGATCCGGCCACCAGTAGCGCCTTGCCGTCGCCTCATCGATGATCGCCACCGGCAACTTGCCATTTTCATCGTCCTCGGTGAAAAAGCGTCCCTCCACCAGTGGTGTTTGTATCACCCGAAAATAATCCGGGCTGATGCGGATAACTTCCGCGCTCAAATCTCCCGAGGATTCGGTGGGCCGGTCTTCGATGGCCAGCGAATTGTGATTCGTGCTGCCGTACGCTGCCGAATCGCTGTTGATTGTGTCGGCGGCCGGCAAATTGGACGTAATCGCCGCCAACTCCACGCCGGGAATCGCGTTCGCGCGCCGCAGCAGTTCGCGATTAAATGGAATCTGCTGCGCGAGGGTGTGATATGGATCGAGCTGTGGATCATTCGGGTTCGGCAGATAGATATTCGCCGTCACCACTTGCGATGGATTGAACCCCGGATTCTGCCGCAACAAATCGCGCAGCGTTTCCAATAGGAGTCCCGCGCCGATCATCAGCACTACCGCAAAAGCCAGCTGTGACACCATCAGCGCGTCGCGCATGCGCCCCGCCTTCGCGCTGTAACCCGAGCCGCGCGAGCCTTCGCGCATCGTACCCGCAAGTCCGGCCTTCGAGGAATGGATCGCGGGGGCCAGCCCAAACAGCAGACCGGTCGCGAGAGAAATCAGTAACGCAAATCCCAGGACCCGCCAATCAATGTTTACCTCGCCTAGCCGCGGAAGATTCGCCGGCACAAATCGCAAGACGGCTTTCAGCGTAATCACCGCCGTCGTAAGCCCTGCGATTCCTCCGATGAAAGCCAGCAACAGCGATTCGGTGAGCATCTGCCGGATCATCCTGCCCCCGCTCGCTCCCATCGCCGCGCGCACTGCCATCTCTTGCTGTCGTCCGGAGGCGCGCGCCAGAAGCAGGCTACCAATGTTCAGAGACACGACGAGAACGATTAAGACTACGGCAGCCATCAACACGACCAGCATCGGTCGAACCTTACCGACCAACGATTGCTGCAACGGCACAACCTCAACCGTCCATTTCGCTTGCGGAGGATAATCATTCGCAAAATCGCGGCGCAGATTGGCAGCCATGGCATCAAGCCGCACCTGAGCTTGCGCTACAGTGAGGCCCGGCTTGAGACGGCCGATTGCCCCGGGCAATATGCGCAGGCTACGCGCTGGCGGTGGGAACGGATCGGCGCTGTATCCGCAGGTAATCCACACCTCCACGGCTGGAATGGTCGGTCCGGGGTTGCGAAATCCGGGAGAAAGTACACCTACAATCGTATATAGATCGTTATCGAGGCGGAGGCTGCGGCCGAGGACGCCAGGATCAGCTCCATAAGAGCGGCGCCACAACGCATCGCTGATCACGACCACGGGTGCGAAACCGAGCGCGAAATCCTGGTGACCAAATAAGCGTCCTAGTTCGGGAGTGGCGCCGAGCATGGAAAAGTAGTTGGGGGAGGCCTCCATCATTTCCAAGTGTTCGGGCTGTTTGGCGCCGGTCAAGTTTGTGGGGCCGTAAACGATGACACTCACATCTTCGAACACATTCGTCTGCGTTCTAAGATCGTCGAATTCCGGCACGGAAAACCGAACGCCCCGCAGTCCTACCCCTGGGTTGTTAAAGTAGATCCTTACAAGACGGTCGGGGTCGCGGAACGGAAGAGAACGAAGCAACACGGCGTTCACGATGCTGAAGATCGCCGTGTTGGCCCCCACGCCCAGAGCCAGCGTCAGGACTGCCACGATCGTGAAGGTGGGCTTCTTGACCAGCAGGCGCAAACCATAGCGAACATCCTGAAGTGAAGTCCCCATGAAGACGCTCTTTTCGGTCAATACACAGACTCTTATTTGGGCACCCGTTTGCAGCGGTCCTACTTAGACCAGGGCGGAACCACGCCGTTGCTGCGCGCGTACGCGATCGACTGCCCCAGATGCTCGTGTTGATCTTGGCTAATTAGCATCAGCGCGCCCTGCTTCGTCATGTCTCTTCCGAACAGTTTCACCGGCGCCTGCAGGTCGTTGTCGGAGAGTGCCGCAATCGCTTTTTGCAAATTGAGGTAAGAAGCCTTCAGAGCTTCCTGCATTTTCTCCGGATCGGTGATGGGCGCGGGCGATGCCCCAGTATTCGGTGTGCCCGAAAGCACGCTGGCGAGCAGGCCGTTCTCTTTAACGATCAGGTTGAAGACGTCGGCGACGGAGCGAACGCCCTGGGCGGGCTTCCAGTCGTACTTGCCCGACATAACGCGTGCGAGTCCGGTGAATTTGTCTGAAAGCGTTCCGGCATCTTTTGCGAAGGCGGCCTGCAATCCTGCCGGCTGCGACTGCGCCCCCGCCAACGGCACCATCAGAGCGACCACAAGCGCGTACACCCCGTACTGAGTCAGAATCTTCTTCATGTGGAAGTCAATCATGTGTCTCCAGGGTTTCCTAAGCTTCTTGCTCTTTGTAAGGGAGGATCGACGCGTTCCACAAGTTCATTATTATCACGATGATGTTGCCGTTTACGCACGATTCTGTTATTCGTTGGGAGGAGATTTTAAGAATACTTTAAGGAGGCTCTCTTGCTCGACGATTTACACGCGCTCGTAGAGTTTGCCCAGGCCGGGTCCATCGCCGGTGCAGCCGATCGTCTATTCCGGACACCATCCGCTATAACCCGGCAACTGCAAAGGCTGGAGGCCGCACTGGGCGCCGAGTTGCTCGACCGCTCAGTAAAGCCGCCGCGCCTGAACTCGCTGGGCTCCAAGGTGCTTGAACAAGCGCGAGATCTGTTGCAGCGGACGGAGGCGCTGAAATCTGTTGCGTCGCGCGACGCCGAACCTCACGGCCTCTTGCGCATCGGACTCGCGCATGCCCTGGCCGAGGGGACGCTTATCGAACCTATTCGCGCGCTGACTGAAAAATACCCCAAGGTCCGGCTGCGGCTGTTGAGCGCACTTACCGGTGAATTATTTAACCGGATGCTCGCCGGTGAACTCGATGTTGCTGTCGTGTTTTTGCCCGAAGGTAAAACCGCGCCTTCACCTCTTCTGACGAATATCATCGCTAGCGACCGCATGGAGATCGTTCAAAGCGCCGCAGGCAACATTGACGGTGAATGGGAAAGTTTGAGCCGAGCACCCTGGGTGCTCAACCCGTCTGGGTGCTTGCTTCGGGCAAGCCTCATCGATCAGATGGAACGTGCCGGCTTCACCCCCATGGTTGCGGCTGAAATCCACTACAACATACATTTGCAGCTAGCCCTCATTCAGTCAGGATATGGAGTCGGGCTGCTGCCATCCCGCTTTATTGCTAGGAAAAATTGTCGAGACACGGTTGAAGTGCTGCGTCCCCCATCATTTGACTTGCGCCTGTCCGTAGCTATAGCGCGGATTGGACAACTGGGCGCCCTGGAGAGGGCCGTCGAACTGTTGGAGCACGGCATTCGGCACCTGTTTGAGGCAGCCCATACAAAGGAGCCCATGACGAGGCACCGCAGAGGTGTGCCCGCGAATCGGCGGGCGGCGCGACCACCCAGGTAGTCACTTGACATCGCCTGTTGCAGCCTCTCTACTCACTTGCGTTAGGTCATGATTCTGGCCTGTCCTGAGACTCGAATCGGACTGCCTCGATAAGCGGGGATTTCGGCAGAATCCGAAGCCGATCCAATCCGTCCTTAGTGACCACAGACTGTTTGTGGTTCACATTCCTCAACCACCGCCGCGGCAGGTCCGGTAACATAGTTATAGGCATTCTGATCCCACGCAGCGGTCAGCCAGTCCGCATCGAGCGCCGCCGACAGCGCACCGCCGATGACCCAAGCAAAGAATCGCCCACTCGCTGTGCTATGAAGGCCATCGATAACGTCTACGGCCAGCGCGCTTACAACTTGCTCAGCCGCAACACCTCCGCGAGGCAGGGGGTTATGGAGCCGCCGTCTGAGAATGCGATATTGGCACGGCGGAAGTCAGCATTTGACCAGAGACTCGGCAACGTCGAATCCGCAATTTCGGTCGGATGACGGGTCACTCGGAAGTTGCGGGCACTTCGTCGGATCAGTACCGACAAACGCGCCAGGGCCCATGAATATCCCCGGACACATTTCGCGGTGGCAATCGACTTGAGAGAATGGTCGCCAGCGGGGAGAAAAGACAGGAAACCTATTGAGGGCTTGCCAAGCCATTTGGTGAATGATAAAGGACGCTATCGCCAACAACCCGAATCGGCCGCGTCCAAGCCATTTCAGGCGCTGTCGCCTGCGACAGAAATCCCAAGGCGATCGTTCACCGCATCTTGAAGCTTCTGTTTGCTGCCAATATACCGTTCAGTTGTTTGTACAGAAGCGTGGCCAAGCAGAAACTGAATCTGTTCCAGTTCGCCTCCAGAGCAGTGGCATAGGCGGGCGCAAGTGCGGCGAAGGTCGTGGGGTGCCAAATTGCCTATCCCGACCTGTCCGGCGCACCGCTTCACTGCGTACCAGACGACGTTTGCTGTCACGCCAAAGGGCCGGATCACTCCTCCCTTCAATACCTGTCTGAATACTTTGCCGTCGCTCACTCCGGAATGCCGGAGCCAGGCATCAATGAGTTCCTTGGACCACGATGGCACTGGCACGGTTCGTAGGCGCGCTCCCTTGCCAACCAAATTGACAATGACCCAGTGACCCTCTCTCGACTGCAACTGATCGAGGTTCAAGCCCACAACTTCCGAGCGCCGCAACCCACATCCCAACAGCAATCCGACCATTGCCCCATCTCTCCAACCGCGTAGATTGGTCTTCGAAGCAGCATTCACGAGCTCTTGAGCCTGGTTGCGGGTGAGCCAGTTGCCCATTTTCCGTCCGAGCCGCTTCACGCCCTTTACTCGTCGAATTCCAATTGCTAGTTCCGGGCTTAGCCAACCGCTCTCGGCAGACTCATCGGCCAGCCTCCGGATCGCTGATAGGTGCAGGTTGATAGTAGCCGCGGATAGAGAGAGGCGCTCAAGGAATGAGCGGTATCTCACCACGACTGAACGGTTGAACTCTAATCTAGGCTCGCTGCAGTACCAGGCGATGAACCTGTCGATGGCGTATGCATAGCTTCGCCGTGAGTGCTGAGAAGCAAGTGTATTGAGCACTGCGATCTTCGATTGTTGCAGTTCGGGGATTGTGGCGGTCGGAGAGAGACCGACGGAATAGGGCTGCTCTTGTGGAACCATGGGAAGCGGCTCCTTTTGGCCGCCTCCACAGTTTTCTACTCAGGGGATTTCGCCGCGATACGGCTCCCAGACTAGAAGCCATCTCATAAATGCCTGAGCAAGATTACGGCGGAAGCTAAGTGCACCATGGCGAGGAAGTTTTCTGGTCGATGTTCCCAGCGAACCACGATGCGGCGGTAGTTGTGGGGCCAGGCGAACAAACGTTCGACTTTCCATCGGCGACGATAGCGGCGCAACGCGCGGCCGTCTTGTGTAAAAGTTTTGTGACCGGCATTCGGGCCTCCGACCCGCACGAGGAGGTCGTATTCGGGTGCAAGGTATGCTGAGATGTGGCCCTTACCTTCGCTCCCATATTCGCCGCCAATTAGTACGTCGACGAGGCGCAAGTTTTCTCGGCCAAAGAGTCTTAGGTGGGCGGCCGCACGGATGACTACATCTTGTCCTACGCAACGGTCAGTCTTAATAACGGCATCAGCGGCGCTCGCCAGCGACGTGACGCGCTGCTCAGTCTTGTTAGATGACACTTCGGCGTACGACTTAAACTCTCGAAATCCCTTCAACCGCTGTTTTCGCTTGTATCGCTCTTTCAATGAATGCGCTGGTAGCCCTAATCTTTTTTGGTCGCTGGGGGGCGCTCAGCCTTGCACTGCTTTATCTTTTATTCCGTAAGGGGAACAATTCACTGGCATTTGCGCTGGGTCTGGGCGCGGCAACGGCTTTCATTGCCCTGCTTCCAGTGGCCGCTATGTTGTCGCGGTCCGGGCGCCATCTGGCTTTCTTCATAGCAGTGTTTAGTGGGATTCTGCCGCCGTTTACCAATTTGATGAATGGGCTCCATCCACAACTTGCCACGCTCGGGGCGTTGCTCCTTGGGCTCTTCAGTATTTCTTTGGCAATGCTCGGGCTAAGCAGCATTGTCGCATTCCAGAAGATGGCGCTCGAGGCCAAGGGGGTGGGGAAACTGCGATTGGCATTTCGCGGCGGAATGTGCGCACTTGGCGTTTGGCTGATATTCACGCTGCTTGGCCTCTTTTTCGGGGGCTTCAGCATCTGAACTTTCCTTGCGCCGCGGCCACGCTTCTGCTGACCCGCTTGACCGCTGATCACTACTTTCTTCTAGCTACCGCTCCGAGCGCGTTTGCAGACCTAGAGGCAATCGGCTGTAGGGCACCTTATCCGCGTTCTTGCCTGTTTGGCCACGCTATAAACCCCGGACAGCGGGTGAAGCGATTTTTCACGGCGGTGCGGGTAGAGGGCTACGAGACACAGCCCGCCGCAGAGCAGCAGCAACGTGCCAGGCTCGGGCACACCGAGCGGACCGCTGGATGCAGTTACGACGTTCGAGTACGTGGCCACTGTGGGGCTCAAAGAGTTGATATCCACGGTGAGCAAGCTATCGAAACCCGTTGGATCGCTGCTGGGAATTGGATTGCCATCAGGGTCGTAAATAAACATTGAGAACTGGTCCGGCGCCAGCACGCCGGCCGAGACGTTAGTGGTTAGTTCCAGGGAAAACGATAGCTGGCTGCCGGCGGTGAAAAAACCGGCAAAGACGTTCGTGAACTGGTCGTCGGTGATCATCGCGCCCCCCGCCAAGTTCGCGCCGGATACGACATCGCCGAAGGTATTCAAGGCATCTACCGCGCCACCGCTACCGCCGACCCCGAAAGAAAAATCGGTCAGGGTCGCGGTGTTGGTTCCCGGAGTGGGCGCGTCGCCGTCGGTAAGCACAAAAAAGACTTCGGAAGGACCACTTTGCCCCAGGCCAGAGGTATCGACGCTGACGGTAGTCGAAATGCCGTCCGCGTAAGCGCCCCGTTGGGTTAGCAGCAAGCCTATCGCGACCAGTAACACTGCCGCGACCCGCGCGGAAAGTACTCTGCCGCACTGCGAGGATGGTGGATTTTGGTTCGTTTGGATTTCCTTTGTAGTGGTCATAGAGCGATCTCCCTTATGGTGCGCCGCTTCCCGCCTCCACCTGAGTGCCGTATGTGAAAGCGGCGTGGCTGGGGTCGGTGAAATACAAAAGAACATTGGTGCTGCCGCCGGGCGCCAGCGAAAGGGTGGCGTCGGTGACGTATGGGGTTCCGGGCACCGCACAAGTAGTGACACCGGTAGGATTGAACAATTTCGCATTGCCGCTGACCCCGGGGATAACGAGTGAAATGGGGCCGGGGATCGAAATGCTCCCAGAATTTGTCAGCGTAACCGTTTGTTCGTACAGATGGGTGACCGGACTGTACAAGTACGGACCGCGCGTTACGGTGATGTCAGCGGTGACGTTAGCCTGGCAGGGCGTGGATGCCGCCGGCGCGTCGCTGACGGTAATCATTTCGCTGATGTTCACGGGGACCGCAGTCGGTGGCAGCGCGATGGTGCCGCTGCCGCTTCCCGAGCCGCTGAGAGTTATCGTTTGCGTGTAGCTCGCTCCCGACACGGCGCTTGGCGGGTTGCTCAATGCCGCGTTGTCAGTGAATACCATGGTTCCGCTCGGCGACGTGCCAGCGTAAGAGATTGTGAAAGAGCATTGCCCCCCACTCGGCAAGGATGTGGGAAGAGCGGTCGCGCCACTCGAACAAATTGTCGAAATAATCGTGAAACCTGGCGTAATTTGCACGGGACCGCTGAATACGAGTGGCGTGCCACCCACGTTGTACATCGTCAGCGTTTGGATCTGCCCAGGGGTACCGTTGAAGCCCAGGCCTGCCGTCGAGAAATAGGCGGCTGGCGGGGCGAAATCGGGAAGTATGGGGCTAATGAACACCGCGTCGTTCACGGTAATTGGTTCTTGAATCGACAGATCCGACCAGAAAGGTTGGTCGCTCACGATAATGGATTCCGTAATTGTCGGAATAGCAATCGTCAACGACGATAGAACCGTAACGTTGTCTTGCACCGACATCGGGTCAGAGTCCGTCTCGTCTTGGGTGAATGTAAACGGATTGCTTAAGTTTCCCGCAGCGGTGGGAGTGACATCGACGAGGATGGTCGCGGTCGAACCAGAACTCAAAGTTCCGAGACTGCAGCTGATCGTCACGCCCGTAGAATGAGCGCCTGTGCAATTTCCCTGACTGGACACCGCCCCCTGATTCATTACCGAGGATTCCAATTTGTGGGTAAAAGTAAGATTGGTCGAGGGATTTGGTCCAGAGTTCATGAGCGTGATGGTGTATTGGAGCATCGGCGTACCCACAGGTACCACAGTAGGGGAGTTAGTGACCGCCATGGATACATCGGCCGTGGAGGCAATACCAGTCCCCGTGAGCGCAATGGTGTGCTGAAATAAATTGCCGAAGGGAGTTTGCGGGGCGTTGCTGAAAGGCGAGTTGTCCGCAAAGACGATCTGCCCCGCGCTGGGACCCAAAGCATTTGGGGTGAAGGTGATTTGAAACAAGCAACCGCCCCCGGCGGGAAGCGTCACGGGAAAACTTGGACCTTCAACGCCATCGCACAACACAGCCGTGGTGGCAAACTGGCCCCCGGCGTCGTTCGCGTAAGCGATGGACGAAATGATTAACGGGGTAGCCCCGGTGTTCGTAAGCGTGAGCACCTGAGGGGACGGCGCGCCAAGCGCAACCCCGAAGAAAGGGAGAGTGACAGCGCTGAATTGCGCGAAGGGATTATTTGCGGCCGAACCCGCGCCATTGAGCACGACGGAAAATCCCTGCGAATTGCTCACCAAGACGTCTGGCGCGCCATCACCGTTTACGTCGATGGCCTTCATCTGGCCGGAGTTGGGTCCCGAGGCATAGCCTTCTACGGGAGCGTTCAGGCTGCCACTGCCGTTGTTCGGGAAAATGTAGGCGATTCCGCCAACGACCGCCGCGACATCCGGCAAACCCCCGGCATTGAGATTGGCGACATCAATCTGCGCAACATTCTGAATTATGTCCCCGCCGCCAAAAAACGGACCATACAGTGGCACTTCGCCTTGATCGGTGAACGTTCCCGGAGCAGCGGTAGAGTTCAGTAACACATGCAAACCGTCGCCGGCCGAAAGTACGATGTCCAGAAGACCATCCCCATTGATGTCGCCTAGCGCGACCGACGAGATCCTCGGCGGAAGCACGGGGAGCAGCTGAGCGAGGAGGCTTGTCGGAGTGCCAAAGGTGCCCGTGCCGTCGTGATTGTTGGGAATCAGTGCCACGGCTGTAGCCACAGGAGAGCTGAGAATCGTCGAGGCCGGGCTGCAGATGTCTCCTCCATCCACGACGACCAAGTCCGGATAATTGCTCCCCAAAAGCTTGCCAGCTGCCAGCGCGACCGGATTTGCGACCGGGGAGACATAGGATGTGGCGGGCTTAAAGCTTCCATCGCCATTGGAGATCAGCACGTAGATTCTGGACTTGGCTCCGCCGCTGTCGCTGGCAGCGCAGTTCTCGGGAATAGCCAGAACGATATCGTCAATACCGTCGCCGTTTACGTCAGCCGCAAGGATTGGCGGACGCTGCGGGACGAAAAACGGAAAACCTGGAAAATTCGAATCGCCGCCCAGGTAACAATTCGTGCCCGGGGAAACACCCTGGCACTGCGCTGCGACCGTAAACTGAAAACTTCCGCCGTTATCGAGCAGTAGGATGCCATCCGGCAAGACCAGCGCTAGGTCGGGAAGTCCTCCTGAGAGGATCGCAGTGCGGAATTTACCTGCCGCGATGGCCAATGCCGCGGGCGCGATCCCCGTAGTGCTGGCTCCTCCTCCCAAGTCGAATACGGGCTGGGCCACAAATCCTGGCGCGCTACTCGTTTTGTACACATTTTGAAATGGGGTGACGGTGGCGGCGAAACTAGACTCGTCCACTCCGAGCACCGCGACATCCGGGGCCCCATCACCATCGAGATCGGCCACTGCGAACGCCGGAGGAGTGTTACTGTCCGTCAGTGTCGGGGACTGCGCGAAAAGAGGCGCGAGAGTCGGCTGCCCCGTCGTTGGGTCGAGTAGATACACCGCGATGGATCTGGCCTCAGGAATTTGCTGGGAAGAACCGCTGCTGCCCATGAACACGCCGCTATCCAGCAAGATCCATTTGTTCAACGCAGGGGAGAAACCGGCGGCCACCCCTTGGCCCGCTGGGCCGAAGGGCTTGATCAGTGAGCTTGAATTGAGGCTCGGAAAATCCAGGTCGACTCCCAGATTGTGATTTTCATCGAGGTAAGCAAAATCGGGAACGCCGTCGCCATTGAAGTCTCCTTCGACGATCGCGAAGCCGTTGGGGCCGGCGATTGTGGTCAGCGGTCCGAAAGTGGTGGCGCCGGATAGCGTGTTGATCGATACCGAAACGTATCTGATCTCGCTGGCCTCGCTGATACCGACAATATCGGTAAAGCCCGGACCACTGAAGGAAGCCGTCGTCAAGTCCGTCCAGCCATTCGGTCCGGTACTAACGTCGAGGCTCGAAGAAAAAGCGAGGGCGCTTACGCCCAAGGACGTGACCGTTTCATTCATAAACACATTAAAATACTGCGTGAATGGGCCGGAGTTAGCCAAAAGCACCAGGCTGGGACCGGTGCCGGTGCCAAAATCTGCGGCGATCAGAGTACCGTAGAGCGGCGACCCGGGAGTCGAGTAACTGGCGTAACTGTAAAAGCCACTTTGCGAAGTCGAATTCGCGGCGTTGAGGTACACAGTTACGCTGCCGGCAACAGCTCCGCCAGCGTTCGACACCGCGATATCGTCAAAGCCGTCCGCGTTGAAATCTCCCACACCCACGGAAGTAACGGCTGTTGCGTTGGCCACGCAGGTGACGGGTGAATTGCCCACGGGCGCGGACAGTGGCGCGTAGATGATCGTCACTCCGCCGTTCGGGCAGCCAGGCGCGGACGCTACGGCTACGGCAATTCCGGGGGGCTGGTTTGGTCCGTTGAAATGGCCTACACCGATGTTGTGGTTGGTTCCGAATTGCTGTCCGGCGATGGTGCCGACCGGGACCACGCCTTTCGACGTGAAACTTCCATCGCTGTTTCCCAGGAAAATTTCCACTTGCCCATTGGCCGGGTTGTTGGGGGTATATTCGGCCACCGCGAAGTCGAGCAGCCCGTCTCCGTTGAAGTCGCCCATGGCCACGGCGTTGGGGGCCGTTCCGAGCGAGCCATTATAAACGGACGGAGCCTGCAAGACGGGCGGCACCTGGGCCTGCGGATAGGCTGCCGAAGGGATGAGAAACACTAACGCGAGTTGGCTCAGAGCGCGCGACAGCCGCCGAAATTTAGAGCGCTTCGACAAAACCTGATTCCGTTTAGAGGTCATCTGCTGTTACCTTCCGCGGGAATTCGCTCACGAGCATCTGCCCTGCGTCTTCGCTTCCACTCGTCCAAGCTCGCGCGACGCGGCATTCGCAGTGCCGGGAAAGATATCTGCTCGCGAGATTTCTTAACTAAAACTGAAGGTCACTGTCACGGATACGGACTGACCCTGGGCTACTGTCAGCGTCGAAATGGAATGGGAGGTAAAAACGAAACCGGCCAAAGAAGTCCCCGGCTTTTGCGGCACATTGATGAAAGCCAATGCCTCAACTACGCCGATGCTTCCGCTCGCTTGCGACGCCAGAATCGTGCCAGTCAGCGTGAATCCGCTTGGTGTAGGAAAGCTCGAAACGGCCCCAGCATCGATCGAAGTCGATGAAGATAAGGTGTTCAATGTCGCTTGCAGTCCTTGATTGCAATCGGGTGCACTCGTGGGCGGAGTCGTGTGTTGGACGCAAAAAGACGGAACGTCCGTTACGAAGCATGACGGAGTGAGGCTCGAGTTTATGAGGCCTCCATAAGTGCTGTTTTCATTTGCGATGCTGAACGCGCAAGGTGGGGAAGCCCCCGAAGGAGCCTGTAGATTTAGAGCCCAGCCACCCGCGAGTAGAGTCGGTGAGCCTGCGAACGCTCCGGACCCGTTCAGCAATTCGTACAAAAGGGCCGCGCCACCCGGCATATTGGAGAGATTAGTGGTCACGAGGCTATTCTCAAACTCGACGTGCTTGTCGACCGACCCGTCTGGATTGCGGACCTCGATGCTCCAGTGACCGTGGACTTTTATTCCTTCTTGGCCGCCTTTGCTGGGGAGATTTGGCTCCGCGGGTGCGGGGGTATTTGTGGATGCCGACGCAGGCTTGATCGCTGTAGCGGAAACCGGCGCAGAATTTCCCGGGAGCACGGCCAACTTATGATCAGACACCGAGGGCGCGTTTGTGTTGCTCTGCGCGCGGGTGAGGATGCCGGTAGAAAGTGATATACCGAGAAGAGCGAGAAGCAGCAAACCTCGCAAAGCCAGTCTCGCCACTGCTTGGTCTTTATCGTTCGTCTTCATGCTGTTTCTCCTTCGTTTGTGTTCGGGTCTCACATCTTGCTGTATCGAGATAGATAAAATTGGCGCTCCCACGAACCAACTACGGGAGGCAGCTCCGGCGCGTTCGAGGATCACGCGTGGCCCGCCTCCGGCCTAGCATTTCCGGAGCTTCTCGGCTCGTTCGCGCAAAACGCGTGCTCAAGCTTTCCTCAGCGGAGTCGCCCGCCTGTGCTGCTTCGTCGCAACGAGGTCTCGCACTTGCCTTCGTGGGAGATCCCAGCTTCTTCCGAGCCACGGATTCTGGGGACGAATCGGGGCGAGTTTGCTTAAACCCTGCCGAAACGTCAATGTACGGGGATAAATTTATTTCTCTACTAAGTCTCAACGGCGAGTTGTCAGAAAACACACGAGTTATCAGAGTCTGGTAAACCTGGCTTCAGGGTACTGGAGCTATGCTAAAATCCGCCCATCCCCGGCTGCTTTAAATAAGGACTGTCCATGGAGTCGGCCGCCCGCCCGCCAATGCTCAAGTTCGGTCCTTATCTGGTGGACCTGGCTGCGGGAGAAGTACGCAAAAACGGCTCGCGCATACGGCTGCAGGAAAAACCCCTGCGGGTCCTGGCACTGCTGGCCGAAAGGCAAGGCGAGCTCGTCACCCGTGAGGAACTGCAAAAACGTCTGTGGCCCCAAGACACCTTCGTCGATTTTGAGGCCGGACTGAACACAGCGGTCGGCAAGCTCCGCGATGCCCTTTCCGACAGCGCCGAAAACCCGCGTTATATCGAGACCATTCCCCGCCGCGGCTATCGCTTCCTCGTGCCCGTTGAACCTCAAAACGGACACCACACCAGCCCCGACCTCCCGGAAAACAACCTTTCGATCCCTTCTGCACGGCCCGGCCCTGCGCCGGCGACCCCAGTTTCGACTGTGTCAGTATTGGTGTCGGCCGTCGCGAAGCTTCCAGCCGTCGACGCCCACGAAGCACCCAAAACAAAATCTGCAAAGCGAACGACAGTTTGGATTTCGCTCGCAGCCGCCGTCGTGCTGGTCTTATTGGCCCAAGGCTATTTCTACGTCCATCACAAGCCAATTCTCGCAAACAAAGACACCGTCGTTCTCACTGAGTTCGCTAACACCACGGGCGACGTAATTTTCGACGATACGCTGAAGACGGGGCTGAATGTTTCCCTGCGGCAATCCCCATTCCTCGACGTACTCTCTGAGAACGATGTCGCGAGAATCTTGCGGCAGATGACCCGTCCGGTCGACACGAGACTCACACCCGACGTGGCGTCCGAGCTTTGCCAGCGCGCGGGAGGTAAGGCTTATGTTGCGGGTTCAATCGGTCGTCTGGGTAACGAGTATGTGCTGGGACTGAAAGCGCTTAATTGCCAAAATGGAGCGACTCTGGCTCAGGAACAGGATACCGCTGCAAACAGAGAAAATGTTCTGGATGCGCTTGGCAAGGCGGCTACGAAACTCCGTGGCGAGTTGGGTGAATCCTTAGCAACCGTCAAGAGTTTCGACGTGCCACTCTCGCAGGCGACCACAGCTTCGCTGGAAGCCTTAAAGGCATACAGTCTGGGGATTCAAACTCTTCACGAAAAGGGGACAGTTGCTGCTGTTCCGTTCTTCCGGCATGCAATTGAACTTGACCCGAATTTTGCGAGCGCTTACCTATATCTGGGCAAGATGTACACCAACCTCGGTGAAACAAATCGTGCCCGAGAGTTGTTCACGACCGCCTTTTCCTTGCGCGATCACGCCAGCGAACGAGAAAAGTTCGACATCGAATCTCTTTATTTCTGGAAGGTAACAAATGACTTGGAAAGTACTACTCGCGTGTTCGGCGAATGGCTCGGCAGTTATCCGCGAGACCATGCGGCGCTGGCCAATCTGGCCAGTGTCTACGCCTCTGAGGGGCAGTACGAACAGGCCGTCGAACTTGCTCGCGAATCTGCACAACAGAACCCCGATGATGTAATGGGACGCATCGATCTCGCTTACGATCTCATGGAAGTGGGTCGATTTCCGGAGGCTCGCAAAGTTCTCGACGACGCGGTAGATCGCCACCTTGATGACGAGTCCTTGCACTATCTGCTTTATTCTCTGGCCTTCCTCGCAGAAGATACGCGAGGGATGGCGGAGCAGGTGTCGTGGTCCGAAAGTAAGCCCGAGAGCATTGCGGATTTTCTTTCATACCAAGCTACTGTCGAAGCCTATTCCGGGCATCTACGACGTTCGCGGGAGCTAAACCGCAGGGCTATAGAATCCGCGGAGCGAGCAGGCCTAAAGGAAAGCGCGGAGTCCTGGCGCCTGGAGGGTCTGTTACGCGAGGCCGCTGTCGGAAAATTACGGGAAGTCCAGCAAACCGCTCTCAGCCAGCAGGGCCCCAGCGGACTTTCCGCATTAGTGCTTGCGTGGGTGGGGAATTCATCGCATGCACAGTCTATGTTGGAGAGTCTCAGCAGCCGATTCCCTCAAGGCACGTTGGTGCAATCTGTTGTGCTGCCGACAGTTCGCGCACAGATCGAACTCTCACAAAAAAAACCCCAGCGGAGCATTGAGCTTCTGCGTGCCGCTGCGCCGTATGAACTGACGGATGCCTGGTTGGGTGGTTGTATCTACCCCGCTTATGTCCGCGGTGAAGCATACCTCTCCGCGAATCAAGGCGCGGCCGCCGCTGCCGAGTTTCAGAAGATCTTGGACCACCGCGGCCTGGTGGTCTCGTGCGAGACGGGGGCGCTAGCGCATGTCGGAATCGCACGCGCCTATACCCTACAGGGCGACGCCACCAAAGCCAAAGCCGCCTATAAAGATTTCCTGGCGCTATGGAAAAACGCCGACCCCGACATCCCTATCCTGAAACAAGCCAAGTCCGAATACGCGAAACTGCAATAAGTCCCTGCGACTTTTCACACGAGAGCGGAGGCGTGGTATGACCTGACCGGCTTGAATTAGTCCAGCGGGAGTGAGAGAAAATCATTCTAAAGGAGAGCTGGACGTGGCGTTGCTGCGGCAGATTGAAAAACCAGCGAGGGCGAGACTTCTTGTTGTCCTTGGACTGAAGCCAGAGCCACTGGAATTGTCGGATTTTCCGGCTGTCTTTATTTCGCAGCAGATTAATGACATGCGTGATGCCCAAACGCCGAAGCTGCTCGACATCGGACCATGTGGTTATCATGCCTGGGGCGGCGAGCAGGCCTTCAAGAAGGCACGGTTCACACCGTCTGACTAGAACGGGGACGTTCTCCTAACGTTACGTACGTTACGCAGCCATTCGTCGTCTCCCTGAAAAACCCCCATATCTGCCAAGATTTCGTTTATAAATGAAATCTGTGCATGGCATTTTGGGCAAGCATTATATTCCCCCGGCCCTTTGTATCCACATTGGCACACTATATAAAACTCCTTCCGAATGATTTTATATGGCGACTTTGCACCCTCAATTGCCCGCAATTTTGCGCATACCTCACGCGATGTTCGAAGAGTTACAGATGGCCGTCCGGCGAGGGATTCCGCCATGTACTTGATTCTGGCGTTCGCTCTCTGAGGGAATTTCGCGCTTCTAATCAATTCCAGAATGTCGGAAGCCAGATGCGGTACAAACTGCCGCGCATACGGTTGCGCATGGACCTCAAACACGTCGATGACATCCGCCTCTTGCAGGCACCTCATTAACGCATTCCCCAAATTAGGCCATTTCTCAGACAGCATGAGTTTGTAGTTCGCGGCTCGTCCCCAAACCGTTGTGTACTGTGCGATCCGGGGCCTGCCGCGCTTTGTCGGTTTTTCAGAAAATCCGTCAACCTGTTTTTTCGGGGTCAAAGATTAGCCTTCTCTGTTTCGCGATTTTGTGGAAACTTCCGTCCTTCCAACATTGATTATACGGAGAGTACGCATAATTTCCCTATATTTATACGGAACATTTTCTGTGCCTTCTGCGCATTCGGCGTTCCATTCGTAAGCCACTATTTTATATGGGTTTATTATTGGCGAGGCTGGCGAGGAATCTCGCTAAACCAGGAGAGCTATGATGCATTTAAGCGGAGAATACATGTTTCCCTGTCCCGTTTGCGCGACTCCCTTACGGGTAAAACAAACGAAGAAGAGTAAGCCTTACGTCGTCTGTGATCCCTGCGGAATTCAAATTTTCATTCGTAATCCCACTGGCATCGCTGCTTTTAACAAGCTAGTTGCAAGTGCCAACCGTGAAGATGTGTGGGCAAAGTTGAGAGATATCGAGCCGAGATATCGCTTGAAATGCCCCAGCTGTGGCCACCGTTTCTGGATTGAGCCAAGCCTCATCAAGACCAGCTTCTTCGATGGAAGCCTCCAAGGATTTCAATGCCCCGGTAAAGATTGTGGCGTAACGGTGCCCTGGGAGAAAAAAAGATGAAGATCACAGCCGTAGGAATCGCCGTAATTATCTCCGCAATCGTCGTAGGCCTTCTGGTGCTCCACCATTCTCGGGCCGAAATTTCCATCGCGAAGTATCGCGTGGATGCATTCACGGGACCTGACGTAGACAAGGCCGAAAATCAGCCGTCGCCTGGAGAAACGCCTTAGCTAGGACCGATATCGTTGAGCCTGAACACCACGAATCCACTAGAGAAGCACGCAGTAGTGGGCGGCGTGTGCCCGAGCGGAATCGTGACACCCGCTGAGTGCGATGCTATTGTTGCACCCGCTACGCCTTCTTCGATTCAGGCAAGGAGCTTTGTGCCTAGAAGAAGGTTTCAGAAAGGAAACGTCATCATCCGGGGCAAGACGCCGAGACGATACGGCATGTACCGCGAAGATGTTCTGCAATCCGATGGAACATTTAGGCGCGTACGGCGCTGTGTCCCTCTTGGCCTTGTCAGCAGTTTGTCGGAACGTTCAGCGCGAAAAATGTTTCAACCATATCTTGATCGAGTGAATGCTGCCGCGATGCTACTGTCTAAGTCTGGCGTAACCTTCGAAGAATTTGTCACAGAATGGCGCACCAACGTGGCGGTAAATTTGAAGGCCAGCACCACTCGGACAGCGGAATCGCACCTAAGGGCACATATCATTCCAAAGCTGGGTGGTCTGCCATTAACAGAGATCAACACGAAGGCTATTCAAGGCTTCGTCGCTTATCTGGCTAGTGGCGGACGATCGAAGAAAACGGTTGAAAACGTGTTGCTCACCCTATCTTCTATCCTTCGAACGGCAAGGGCTTGGGATTATGCCTGTGGCAATTTTTCGGTTGCAGACATCACCATGCCGCGCGACGGAGTGAGGAAAGAACAGCGAAGTTTCACGGACGCGGAAGTCGGGAAAATCCTGTCCGCGAGCCCGGAACCGTTTAGCACCATTCTGGCGGTGACGGCGGTACTGGGTTTGCGAATCGGTGAAGTCCTGGCACTTCGGGTCATTGACGTAGATTTTGTTCGGAGAATCATCCGGATCAGGCAGAGCGTTGACGCTGCCACTCGGAAGATTCAATCGGTGAAATCCAACGCCAGCAGCGCAGATGTCCCGATGCCGTCGCAGCTAGAGGCACGCCTGCGTGCTCACCTGCAGACTCGCGAAGGGAAAGGTGATCTGCTGTTCGTCAATCGCGATGGACGACCGTTTTCGGCAAATAAACTGCGGGAGAAACAGCTTCATCCCTTGCTGACGAAGCTTGGCATTCCGCGTGGCGGCTTTCATTCGATGAGGCACGGTGCGGCCAGTTCCCTGCTTGCAGACGGCGCAACTCCGGCCGTAGTGCAGAAGCAACTGCGGCATAGTGACCCACGAATAACGCTGGGCGTCTATGCGCACGTAGTTGGCACTCAACAGCGCGATGCTGTCGAGTGCCGATCCGCGCGGATCGAAGAGTATGCTGCAAAATAGCTCAATTGGTGTCAAACGCCTTATTGGTGTCAAAAACTCCAATAAAGTGTTGTAAATGCTGAAGGTTGGTAGGGGCGGTGGGGATCGAACCCGACACCCTTGCGACAAACTCTGGACCACATTTAGCTTCGAATCCGATCGAATTCGCTCGTCCGATGCCGCCTTTGGTTGCGAGCAGTGAAGTCACGATTTTCTGGGCACGGCACACCTTCAGACCGGTGAATGTGGTTGGAACAATTCGTCCAATCGGACTTTTACAGTGGTCGGCGAGGGCACGTGTGGGCAGAGACAGCGGTTCGTATCCCGATTCAAACATCAATAGAATCTTCTAATGATTCGAGAAAGAGATTTCTAATTGCAATAAAATTCCTTTGCCTTGAATAGGGCATCTTGCGATACTCGCATTGCTTCTTCTTTCCCCGCACGAAGCACGGTCAATCTTCAGAGAGAATCCTGTCCCCATCAAAAAACGATTCGCGTCGAAATTGATCTTTGCAATGTCCGCAAGATTACAGCCCGCGGACGGCGCTTAGGGTTGGGGCGTTCGGCAGCCTCCGAGGCTTATACGACCCACGAACGCCCCAACTATACCTCGGCAATGGACACTTTCAGTTCGTGATCGCGGCGAGTTCGCTCGGATTCTCCCGAGCCATTACGTCTCATTGTGAGTGAAATGTATTCACGGTTCAGCTGAGACGGATGCGAGTGCAGATGACCGCTTCGAGGTCCGCTTGCGAGTTGCCAAGTGCTCTGCCCAATCTTTTGGCATACGCTCCGTGGGACATCCGGGTTCTCGGGCGTTTTTTCAGCTGATGAAATGCATAAACCTGGGTGCAATTAGGGTGCAACAACACTTCCCGAGAGTTACTGTGGGCGCCAGAAGTGGCGATCGGCGCCGTCTGTCACGGCAGAGGTCGCGAGTTCGAGTCTCGTCGTCCCCGCCATTTCTTTTCAAGAGCTTACCGAAAGTGCTCCATTTTCGCGTGGGCACAAAAAGGCACAAAATAGGTACAGGAAATAGAGGCTTTCCAAGCAGAGCTTACGTTTTCTGCGTTTTTTCTCGGAACAAGAGCGCGACGACTGCCTCCTGCGCATTTCGCTTTTCCGTTGTGACTGCCTGCGTGTATGTGTCGAGAGTCACACGAATTGTCGAATGGCGCAGCAGCTCTTGCATGATCTTCAGCTCTGCGCCGGTAGATCGAAGCAGCGTCGAATAGGTATGACGAAAAGTATGCCAGCCGATTCGCTTCGTGATGCCCAGCTTTCGCGCAAGCGGAATGATATGGTGCCGCATGATCTCCTGGGCCAAGAAAGGCCAGCGACCCTGGCTGACCGGACTCGCGAATACCCAGCTCTCCGACGATTGATACGGCGTCTGCCGATGCCATTCGCGCAGAGCCTTGACCAGATCGTCGTGAGCTGGAACAGGTTTCTGTGAGGTTTCGGTCTTGCAAACGCCAATAACGTTCTGCACGATCGAGCGCGTTACATGAATCTGTTTGGCTTGAAAGTCCACGTCTCTCCACTTCAACGCGAATAACTCGCTCCTCCGCAAGCCGGTGGTCACGGCCAACAGGACCAGAGTCCGTTCTCTAAAGCGTAAATTTGCGAGCAATCCCTGGACTTCTTCGCGGGTCAGGATATCTGGTGCCGCGCGGCGTTTGGCGCCTTGCCGAACCCACTGAATGGGGTTTCGGTCGCAGAGGTCGTGACGGCGACCGTGATTGAACAACAGGCTCATTACATTCCGTATTTTGCTGCGTGTTCCTGGCGCCCGGTTCAAAGACTTCAGCCATGATTCGACTTCCACTGCCCGAATTTCAAACAACCGATACTCGCCCCACCGAGGTTCAATCCATTTCCTGAGATAACCTTCGTAAGCTTTCCTTGTCGAATAGGCGATGCGGGTATCGCTTCGCACCAGCTCTCGTTGCTGAAAATGCCTCGACAAATCGGCTAGTGTGATCGATTCCTTTCTAATCCGAACATCATTCAGATTGATTTCTCGTCTGAGACCAAGAACCGCCTTCCGGGCGGAGGCGATGCTTTTCAGGTCATCAGCCGTTCCAAGAACGATGCGGCGGTGTATTCTTCGGCCGTCTGGCCCGCCCTCGCGCCACCTGAAGCACCAAACATCCGGCCCTCGCTTGCGCCGCTCAACTGTCACACTTCCGTCCTGCATATTGCTTCCCCCTTCCTGCACGAATGAAACAGGGGGATAGGCTAACGGGAATGGTCAATCTGCGTAGCTTGGTGGCCTCGAAGGCGGGTTGAACGCTGCTTTGCAGCGGCAGTCGCTCAGATCGATGCTCCGCGCTTCGCAATTCAAGAATCCTCACGGATGGTCAGAAGAATGGGAGAGAATATCTTCTATGCCTTCTCTAGCGCGTTGGATCGGTCTCGGCTTGCTCAGTCTCGGGTTGCTCGCTCTAAGTGCAAGTCTCTCTGCCCAAACTGATAAGAAGGTTCAAGAGATAGTGATTCATTCCGGCTGGGGAGGTCTTGGAACGCCTCAAGACCTAGCGGTAACGATCCTGGCGACTCCCAATGGCTTCCAAAGGGACGGGAAGCCGGTGAAGCCAGCCCTAGTAAAGGCGCTCGTATCCGCGGCTGAAGCGCCACCAATTTCGAAACCCGATGCCCCCAATTTGGGGATAACCAAGAGTTGGCTTCAATCGCAATTAGCGCTTGTCGAAGATCGAATGCCCGCGAAGATGTCTGAGGCTACAGCGCGCCAAAAGGTTTTGTTCGAATCCACGTTTACCGACCCGGAGAAGATTGGCAACGTTGTTCCTGCCCTATTCACGTTCACGAGATTTGATGACTATCCCCGCGCGGAGGTCAGGGTTAAGTTCTCTGACGGTTCACAGATCAGCTTGACTTCGAATTCGTACTACGAGTTTATGCTCCCGTGGACTAGACACGGATCTGAAAACGAGGAAACCTACAATGCCGATATCCCGCGGGCGATTTCGGCACTCCTTCCTTCAGAGAGCGTCAACAAGGAGCGGCTTGCTGATCCTGATTTTAGTTTTCATCTAGCTGACGCAGTGATGAATAACATTGAGGGCCAGTGGAAGATAATCGGAGCCGAAGACCGCGCTGGCGATTCGCTCGACAAGCTTCGCCGCCGCTATACGATCAGCGCCAGTGACATCAATCCTTATCACAATGCCGAGTATGGCGTTTCATGGAGAACCAAAGGACCACACGAAACCAACCTCCACGTCACTCTACATAACCCCGATTTCCCCCCGAATATCGCGGTTGAGGGCATTTTCCTTTCAGAAGGCGGCAGAATCCAAGGAGTGGATGGGTTCCTCCAGACAGGATCACGATATGAGGACCTGACGCTGTCTGTCTCATGGTTGATGGATTGGCTTCGCGAGCACCCTGACACGCATGCGTATCTGTTCAACGTTCATGGGCTTTCCTTTGGTGAACACGCTATGCAGACCTTCTCCAAAGACATGGAACTCCGTGAACGCAACGATCTGGTCGAAAAGGTTCGCGCCGAACAGTCACAGATCGCGTTGTTAAAGATTGATGGAGCGGACTGGCTCATTTTTCCGGACCGGCATCTTCTTCTTTGGCGATACGAGTGGTCCCACGGTCTACTCAATTGGACGCCCGACGATTTCGGTGAAGGCAAATGCGCCGAGTATCGCGTGAATAATGGCGGGTGCTCTGGACGGGAAGTCTCGCCGGACGGAACGCTCATCTCCGCCAGCACTCCGAGAGATGCAGAGTGCTTGAAACACTGGCGCAGCACGCATTCCTCCAGTTCGTCGCCGACCCAGGTACTCTTCGAAGTAGCGGAGCATGGACGCGAAGGATTCATCGACCGCGCTGGCCAGATTGTCATCCCTCTCTGCTTTGATGCTGTCGGACAATTCTCCGAAGAACTTGCACGATTCGAGAGGGACGGACGTTGGGGTTACATTGATTCTGCCGGAAACATAGTCATCCAACCAATTTTCCCCTGGGCCGAAGAGTTCCATGAGGGACTGGCTCATGTGCAGGTTACCGGAACGGTCCTCGGCTATGACGGCCGCTGGGGCTACATCAACCAAACTGGTAAGATCGTCATCCCTCCGAATTCTGGCCGTATCATTAGCGATAGCAATGGTGAAGAGTCGGCCTTCCACGATGGCTTGGCGATGGTCGAAGTCGAGGACAAGGCCATTCCGCCGCGCAAAGGCTTCATCGACAAGGACGGAAAGCTCGTCATACCGGCGAGGTTCACGTATGTCTACCCATTCTCTGAGGGCTTGGCGGCGGCTACGGAGTCCGAATCCGGCGACACGGGATGGGGCTACATTGACAGGTCCGGGAACTGGGCGATTCCACCACGCTTCGACTGGGCCAGCAGCTTCCAGTCCGGACTCGCACCCGTGAACCGAAAGAAGAATTGCGGCTATATTGACAAGAAAGGTGACCAAATTCTCCGACTGCCTGCTCCTGGCGGGCAGGAAGACTGCGCTTCCGCTTGGGGCGATTTCACGGACGGTCTGTCACGCTGGCTATTCGGGAAAAAATACGGGTTCATAGACCGTAGCGGAAAAACCGTGATCCCGCCGCAGTTCGACCTCGCCAATGGTTTCTCTGAAGGTCTGGCTGCCATTCAGATCGACAAGAAATGGGGCTACATCGAAACCACAGGGAAAATGGTGATAACACCTCAGGAATTCTGGACCGTCAAGCCGTTCCACAATGGATTGGCCGAGGTGCAGACCAAGAACGGTGGCACCGGCTACATCGATCGCTCAGGCAAATATGTCTGGGGACCGCACAAGCGTGACGATGCGACGGACTGACTGCAAGGTGGCGTTCAGGGCGGTTTTTCCCTAAGAATTCCCAACCCACAACCCGACCCACAATTCTTGTAGCCTTGTACGTCTTACGGGTATTTTGGCAGTCCCCGCGTTGTTCTAAGTTGTTGTAAAACCAATCCACGCTACGCTGTCACTGCGGCAGCTAATGAATTTGTGCCGGAATTTCTTGGTGGCAGTTCTGGTGGCAGTTGGATTGTCAATTTCAGGCGAATTCAGACATTGTGTGGCGAGCCGAATTTGTGGCATCTCGTTGAAATGGCGTGTCTTGACTTGGTGAGGCACTTGCTGGCGCAAGCGCTAGGATGGCTTAAAAGGCCTCTGCTCTACCACTGAGCTACGCCCCTAAACTCTTTATCTTGCAATGGCTTGCGAGGAACTTCCCTCGTTGTCATTTTTGTTGGTGGCACTTGTGGTGGCAGTTGGCCCCAGCAAAGAAACCACGGCATGCAGTTTGCTCGGTGCGAGATGCGCATAGCGTCTGGTCATCGTCAAACTCTTGTGCCCCAGCAAATCCGCGATATCTTCAAGAGGGGCGCCCTTCATCCGCAGCCGACTAGCAAACGTATGGCGCAAGTCGCGCCAATGAAAGTTCTTGATCCCGGCCTCCTGCAAGGCCCGATCAAACCAATGCCGCCCGTTTTCGAGTGGCTCACCCGTCTTCGCCGACTGGAACACCCGGCTTTTGCCGTTTCCCCGGTGCTTGAATGCCCCCAAGGCTGCCACCGCAGCATCATTGAGTGGCACATGCAAGGGCTCTTCGTTCTTGGTCCGCGGAATGTTCAGCATCCGACCTTGCCAGTCTACCATGTCCCAAGTCAGTCCGTCCTGGCTGCCCTTGCGCAGCTCGGTGTTCAGCGCCAAATCGAACTCCGGGATATGTACGGCCCATTTGGCCTGGACGACTTCGCGGAGACTTTTCTCCTCCGCGGCCGTC
>Ga0302325_10003532_pt1 | contig 36791 bp, 40 predicted proteins | sample Palsa_T0_2_FD_201948 | JGI IMG/M metagenome (GOLD analysis project Ga0302325, IMG submission 201948) | Peat permafrost microbial communities from Stordalen Mire near Abisko, Sweden - Palsa_T0_2 | ecosystem: Environmental > Terrestrial > Soil > Palsa > Peat permafrost | place: Sweden: Abisko...
GCCGGACCAGAAGGCCGCGGCTGCCGCGGTGCTCTCCTCGTCGCAGCCGCCGACGACGATCGGGATGGTGGCGAACTGGCCGAGCGCATTGCCCTCGGCGAGCCGCTCCGGGCAGAACGCCAGGCCGAAGTCCTGCCCCTGGGTGAGTCCGCCCTGCTCCAGCAGCTCCCTGACCAGGCCCTGCGTCGTTCCCGGCGGCACGGTACTTTTCAGGATCACCAGCTGGCCCGGCCGCAGGTGCGGCGCGAGCCGGGCGCACGCGGCCTCGAGGTAGCCGGTCATGATCCGCCGTTCCGCGTCGACCGGAGTGCCGACCGCGATCAGGATCACGTCCGTGTCCGCGACCCCGTCGAACTCGCTGGCAACCGTCAGCGTCCCGGCGGCACGGGCTTCCTGCAGCGCATCGGCGAGGCCCGGCTCGTTGAAGCGGCAGCGGCCCGCCGCGATCTCGCCGACGAGCGCCGGGTCGCTGTCGATGCCGAGTACGCGGATGCCCCGGCTGGCCAGGGTCGCCCCGATGCACGAGCCGACATAGCCGAAGCCGATCACCGCGACTGCCGGCTGCCCGTCGCCGGGCAAGAATTTCACGTCCCAATCCCCCCGGATTGTCAGGTGACCAGTCGTCTCGCGCTGGCTGAGGCAGTCCGCCGGATGCCACGCTGGGCGGCGCCGGCGGACACGAAAGGGTGCAGAGCAGCGAATCCACCAGACGATAGGTTTCGTGCCGAATATCGTATTCAACGCGAAGCGGTCTTCGCAGGCGCTCTGCGATCCTGTCCGTGTGCCTGGCCGTCCCCACATCCGCTGTTCTTGTGCTCAGGGCCAGTCACGCTCAGCCGCCTGCAGCCGGGGGGCCCGGTGTCAGCCGGAATTACCGCGACGACAGCGAGGCTCAGCAGGGGCACCGGCCAGCAGCGCGACGCCGTGAATGTTCTCGGCAGCCGCCAGGGCGATGCCGCAGGCGAGAACGGCTCCGCCCGCGACCCGCGCGGCCGGCCAGCCGCGGGCCCGCAGCAGGCGAACGGCGGGAGCGGTCACCGCGAAGATCACGACTGCGGGGATCAGGCTGACCGTGGCGACGAGCGCTCCGGCCCATAGCAGCTGCGCGTACGGCCCCGCCACGCCGCCGTCCTGGACGCCGAGCGAGGTCAGGGTGCGCCACCACTGGCTGCCGAGCCGCGTCGGACGTGTTCGGCCTGCTGGAGCCGTCGCTGGGCGACTACGGTGCCCGGCGCTAGGGCGCGTCTCCCAGCCGGGTGCCCGGCGGCATCGCCTGGCGGCCCGACCAGCCGGGGGACCGGAAATCAAGTCGCCGCTGCCCGCCTCGCCCGGTACGGTCTCGTTCATGGCATGCCGTATGAGTGAGGTCGTGCTCGGTTGCCGCGACCCTGAGGTGCTCGCGCGGTTCTGGTGCGAGGTCCTGGACTTCGTCGTGCTCGATCGCGAGGAGGACTACATCGAGATCGGGCCCCGCGAAGGGTTCGGCGGCCCGCAGCCGACGATCGTCCTCAGCCGCAGGGACGAGCCGGAGAAGGGAAAGTCCCGGCTGCACATCGACGTCAACGCCACTGACCGCGATCAGGGTGCCGAACTCGAGCGCCTCCTGAAGCTCGGGGCCCGCCCGGCCGACATCGGCCAGACCGGCGAGGAGTCCTGGCACGTGCTCGCCGACCCCGAAGGCAACGAGTTCTGCCTGCTCAGGGCCCGCCTCAGCCCACTCTGACGGGTATCGCCGGCAACGGGGGGCCGCGCCCGGCCTCCGCGCCGGACTCCAAGACCGGCCCTAGTCGTAGCTGACGCTGACCTCCGGCGTCAGCGCAACGGACTGGCAGGCAAGAATGAGCCCGCCGGCGAGATCGGCGTCGTCGAGCACCTCGTTCCCGGCCATCTCCACCTGGCCCGACGCGAGCGTGCAGGCGCACGCCCCGCAGATGCCCTCACGGCAGGAGAATGGCGGGTCGAGACCGCCGTCAATCAGCACATCCAGCATCCGCCGGCCGGCCGGCCAGTCCAGCGTGCGCGTCTGGGCGTCGAGCGTCACCTCGAGCGTTGCCGCCACCCCGGCCGTCACCGGCTCCGGCGCGTCGAAGGGGTTGTGCTGCAGCGACAGGAATCGCTCCACCCGGACGCCGCGCGGCGGGACGCCGGCCTCCCTGGCCGCCGCCCGCACCACGGACAGGAACGCGTCGGGTCCGCTGGCGTAGATCTGGAACGCGCGGAACGGCCGCAGCAGCGGGAGCAGCCGCTCGCCGGTCGGCAGGCCCTGCAGCACGTCCAGCCAGTGCACGACCAGCAGCCGCGGCCCGGCCGCCGCGGCAAGGTCCCTCAGCGCCCGGCCGAAGATCACCGAGCGCTCGTCCCGGTTGGCGTAGACGAGCACGACCCGGCCCGTGCCTGCGGCGAGCACCGACTTCAGGATCGACATCACCGGCGTGATGCCGCTGCCGGCCGCGAGCAGCAGGAAGTCGTCGTCCAGCGACGACGGCACGAACATGCCGGCCGGCGGCAGCACGTCCAGCACGGTGCCCGGCCCGACGTTGTCCGCGATCCAGCGCGACGCGTAGCCGTCCGGTGTCTGCTTGACGGTGACCGTCAGCGCATCGCCGGTGTGCGGCGAGCTGCACAGCGAGTAGCAGCGGGCGACGGATCCGCTGCGCTCGCTCGGTATGCGCAGCGTCAGGAACTGACCGGGCTGATAGGCGAACGCGGATTCAAGGCCGGGTGGCACCGCGAACACCAGCGAGCAGGCCTCGGCGGTCTCTGCGACCACCTCCGTGACCCGGAGCTGGTGGAAGGGCCGGCCGGACGCCGTCGTCACGGCGGCGCCACCGGCAGCAGGCCTGCCAGGACCGCGGCCTCGATGCTCGCCCGCATCGCCTCGCAGCGCTCGATCAGCGCCGTCTGCTGGCCGAGCGCGGTCCGCCGGGAGAACTCGGCGCACTGCCGGACGGCCGCGGCGTCCCACTGGACGCTGGTGTGCTGGAAGCTGAACTTGGCTGCCAGCACCACCGCGCCGCAGCTGCCGCAGGCGACCGGGCAGTACACCGACTGCCGCTCGTCTGGCCGTGCCGGGGTGCCGGGCAGGACCGCGCCGGTCATGCCGGGCCGGCCGGCTGGCGGGCCGCGAGGTTGGCGGCGACCTCGGCCTCCCAGGCCTCGACCGCGCGGGTGGTATCGATCTCGAACTCGTGCCGCGCGACCATGTCCGCCGGGATGTCCTCCACGTCGGTGTAGAACTGCTCGTACCAGCGCCGCAGCTGGTAGACCGGGCCGTCGTCAGCGCACAGCAGCGGGTTGTCGATGCGGCTCTTGTGCGTCCAGATGTCGACGTCCTGCTGGAAGCCGAGCCCCACGAACCTGGCGAATCTGGCCGCGACCTTGTCGGCCTGCTCCGGGGACAGGCCCGGCAGCTTCTTCACGATCACGCCCCACTGCAGCACGAAGCGCTCCGGCGTGACCGGATAGTGGCAGTTGATCAGCACGGCGTCCATGGGCACGCCGTGGTAGTCGTAGTTCAGGTAGTCGATCATGTACGAGGGACCGTAGTACGCCGCCTCCGACACCAGCCCGATCTCGGTGGCGCCGCCGTTCGCCGTCGCCGCATCCGGCTCATAGTCCTGCCGCGACCTGGTGTTGAGGTACTGGCTGGCGATGTGGCCCTCGAAGACGTTGCGGAAGTAGGTCGGGAACGCGAAGTGGATGTAGAAGAAGTGCGCCATGTCCACGACGTTGTCGACGACCTCGCGGCAGTTGGCGTCCACGGTCAGGCTGTCCCAGGTCCAGCCGGACCAGTCCGCCGAGTAAGCGCCGTCGATCCGCGGGATGGTGATCGCCGCGGGAGGCGGGCTGCCCTGCGGGTCGTGCCAGATGAACAGCTGCTGGTTCTGCTCGAGCGTCAGCCAGGAGCGCGTCCGCGCCGCCGGCGGCACCCGCCGCGAGTACGGGATCTTCGTGCACTTGCCGTCCGCGCCCCAGCGCCAGTCGTGAAACGGGCAGGCGACCGAGTCGCCCTTGACCGAGCCGCGGCTCAGGTCGCCGCCCATGTGGCGGCAGTAACCGTCGAGCACGTGCAGGTCCCCGTCCGGGCCGGCGAAGACCACGAGCCTGGTGCCGAACGCGTCGACGGCATGCGGGCTGCCGTCGCGGAACGACGCGGCCAGGCCGAGGCAGTGCCAGCCCCGCGCGAACCTGGCCGGCGGCGCACCGGCGTCGATACTCCGCGCTCCGTTCCGGTCGCTCATCAGTCCTCCAGCAAGGGCCGGCCCGCTGACCAGCCAGACCGCACGCCAAGGGCAGTCCGGGCCGCTACCCCTAGACTAGAACATGTTCTAGTCTAGGGGTATTGTGCGGCTGGCCACAGTCGTCGCGATCGGAGGCCCCGCAGTGGCTGAGTACGTCGGGCACGAGGTCGTCGAGGGCGTCCGCGACCTGCTCCCGGTGCTCCGGGACCGCGCGCAGGAAACCGAGGACGCGCGGGTCGTGCCCGCGGAATCCGTCAAGTCCCTGGCTGAGACGGGCTTCTTCCGGCTGCTCCAGCCCGCCAGCTTCGGCGGCCTGGAGGCCGACCCGCTGACTTTCTACACCGCGGTGCGGCTGATAGCGAGCGCCTGCGGCTCCACCGGCTGGGCCTGCTCCGTCCTCGGCGTGCATCCGTGGCATGTCGGCCTCTTCCCGCCGCAGGTGCAGCAGGAGGTGTGGGGAGACGACCCGGCGACCCGGATCTCGTCCTCCTATGCACCGACCGGCAGGGCCCGGCTGGTCGAGGGCGGCCACCAGGTCAGCGGCCGGTGGAGCTTCTCATCCGGCTGCGATCACGCCACCTGGGTCCTGCTCGGCCAGATCGTCACCGACGATGACAACCGGCCTGTCGACTTCCGGACCTTCCTGCTGCCGCGCGCCGAGTACGCGATCGACGATGTCTGGGACACCGTCGGCCTGCGCGGCACCGGCAGCAACGACATCGTGGTCGCGGACGTGTTCGTGCCCGAGTACCGGTCGCTGAGCTTCGTGGACGTCTCCAGGCTCGTCGTGCCGGGGCAGGCACTCAACCCGGCGCCGCTGTACCGGCTCCCGTACGGGTCGGTGTTCTCCTACGGGATCACCGCGCCGATCATCGGCATGGCGACCGGCGCCTACGAGGCGCACGTGACCTACCTTCGCGAGCGGGTCCGGGTCGCCTACGCGGGCCAGAAGGCGGCACAGGATCCGTTCGCGCAGGTGCGCGTTGCCGAGGCAGCCGCCGAAATCGACAGCGCCTGGCTCGCGCTGGAGCGGAACATGACCGACCTGATGGGGTACGTGCGGGCCGGCCAGCCCATCCCGGTCGAGGTCCGGCTGCGGGTGCGGCGAGATCAGGTCCGCGGGACCGGCCAGTCGATCCGCGCGGTCGACCGGCTGTTCGAGAATTCGGGCGGCCGCGCGCTGAAATCCGGGACGCCGATCCAGCGATTCTGGCGCGACGCGCACGCGGGCCGGGTGCACGCAATCAACGACCCGGAGCGGGCGCTGTCGATGTTCGGCGGCGGCGAGTTCGGCCTGCCCGTGCCGGCCGACGCGATGCTGTGATGCTGTGATCCGGCTCATCCCGGCGGGACGCCGGTGACCGGCTCCGGCGGCGCGCCGGGACGCCGCAGCGCCGAGATCGGCGGGCTGCCGGTCGCTTACTACGACTCGGGTCCGGTGCAGGCCGGGGCGGCTGCGCCCCGCCCGGGCGGAACGGGCCGCGGCGACGCGGACACCGTGGTGCTGCTGCACGGCGGCGGCCCGGGCGCGTCCTCGTGGAGCAACTTCGGGCCGAACCTGCCGGTTATCGCCAGGCGGTTCCGCGCGGTGATGATGGATCTGCCCGGCTATGGCGGGACAGCAGCGCGCCCAGCCACCGGGCACTTCTTCACTGTCGCGGCTGAGACGCTGGCCGCGCTGCTGGACGAGCTCGGCATCGGCAAGGTGCACCTGATCGGCAACTCCCTGGGCGGCGGCTCGGCCATGCGGTTCGCGCTGAGCTATCCCGAGCGGGCCGGACGGCTCGTGCTGATGGGGCCGGGCGGCCTGACCCTGAACGTGCTCGCGCCCGATCCGACCGAGGGAGTCCGCCGGCTGATGGAGTTCGGCGCGCCGCCGGGCCCGAGCCGGGACAAGATGGAGGCCTTCCTGCGTGTCATGGTGCACGATCAGCGGCTGATCACTGACGAGCTCATCGACGAGCGGTTCGCGGTGGCCAGCCAGCCCGAGGCGCTCGCCGCCATGGTCGCGATGGGCGCCTCGTTCTTCGGCGAGCACGCCGAGGACGGCATGCTCTGGCGCGAGGCCCACCGCCTCCGGCACGAGGTGCTGCTGATCTGGGGCCGCGAGGACCGGGTGAACCCGCTGGACGGCTCGCTGATCGCGCTGAAGCAGCTCCGCCGGGCGCAGCTGCACGTGTTCGGCGGCTGCGGCCACTGGGCGCAGCTGGAGAAGTTCGATGAGTTCAATGAGCTCTCGCTCCGGTTCCTTTCAGGAGGCGCGGCATGACCGGCCTGATCAGCTCTCTGGGATACCTGCGGATTGCCTCGGCTGACCCGGCTGCGTGGCGGGAGTTCGGCACGAAGGTGCTCGGCCTGACTGAGGGCCGCGGCCCCGACCCGGACGCGGTCTACCTGCGAATGGACGACTTCCCGGCCCGGCTGATCATCGTGCCGGGCGACGCGGAGCGACTGCTGGCCACCGGCTGGGAGGTCGCCGGCGACCAGGACCTTGCCGAGGTAGAGCGCGCACTCGCGGCTGCGGGAGCGCCGGTCAGGACCGCCAGCGAGGCCGAGCTCGCGGACCGGCGCGTCGGCCGGCTCCTGCACGCGGGGGATCCGTCCGGGAACGCGCTGGAGATCTTCAGCGGTGCCGCGCTGGACAGCCGGCCGGCGGTCAGCCAGTACGGCACTGCCTTCGTCACCGGCAGCCAGGGCCTCGGCCACGTCGTGCTGCCGGCGGCCGGCGACGAGGAGACGCTGGCGTTCTACACCGGCCTGCTCGGCTTCCGGCTCCGTGACTCGATGCGGCTGCCCGGTGAGTTCTTCGGCAGGCCGGGCACCCAGGTCTGGATGCGCTTTCTCGGCTGCTGCCCGCGGCATCACTCGCTGGCACTGGCGCCGATGGAGCCGGCGGCGGGCATCGTGCACCTGATGATCGAGGTCGCCACGCTGGATGACGTCGGCCGCGCGCTCGATCGCTGCGTCCGCCGCAAGGCGCCGGTCAGCTCGACCCTTGGCCGGCACGCCAACGACCTGATGGTCTCCTTCTACGTGCAGACGCCCGGCGGGTTCGACATCGAGTACGGCACCGACGGCCGGGTCGTCGACGACGCGACCTGGGTCAGCAGGGAGAGCACCGCCGTCAGCCTCTGGGGGCACGTGTTCAGCGGCGGCGGCACGCACTGAGCCGCGGCGCGGTCCCGCGCGAGCGAGCAGGCCGGCCAGGCGGGACACTGGAGGCATGGACCTTCCGTCGCCCGGGCCAGATCCGCAGCGGTTCCGCCAGGTACTGGGTCATTTCGCCACCGGCGTCACAGTGATCACCGGCATGCACGAGGACGCGCCGGCGGGCTTCGCCTGCCAGGCGTTCGCCGCCCTGTCGCTGGAGCCGCCGCTGGTGCTGTTCTGCCCGGCCCGGTCGTCCGGGACCTGGCCGCGGATCGCGCGCGTCGGGGAGCTGGGCGTGAATGTGCTCGCGGACGGCCAGCGTGACCTCGCCCGCAGGTTCGGGGTGACCGCGGCCGACAAGTTCGACGGAGTCGAGTGGCACCCCGGCCCGAACGGGGCGCCGATCCTGAGCGGCGTCCTCGCCTGGGCAGCGTGCACAGTGGAGACGGTCCACGAAACCGGCGACCACTTCGTCGTGATCGCCCGGGTCACCGATCTCGGCGACTGCGCCGCCGGCGATCCGCTGCTGTTCTACCGGGGCCGCTTCACCCTGTCGGCAGCGCAGGAGGACAGTCCGCCCGAGGTGGTCGACACGCTGCTGTCGTGGCCGCGCTATGCCGACTGGATGTGATCCCGTCGTGACCCGGACGCCAGTCAGCGCGCCTGGAGAACCCGAGCAAGGGGACGCCTTCGGCGCGGCCCTGCTTGACCAGCTGGCCGGCATCGCGGATCCGATCGTGATCGAGCGCGACGACGGGCTGGTGACAACAGATACGACGGACTACCTGACCGGGCTGGACGAGCGCGACCTGTGGTCGCTCGACCGGGCTGGCGGCCGGGTTCTGGATGTCGGAGCGGGCGCGGGCCGGGCGTCGCTGGTCCTGCAGGAGCGCGGCCACGAGGTAGTGGCGCTGGATGTGTCGCCTGGCGCGGTCCGGGCCTGCCGGGACCGGGGCGTGCGCGAGATCTTCGCGGGCTCCGCCGCCGAGGCTGCGGCGGGACCGCTGGCCGGCAGCTTCGACAGCGTGCTCCTGCTCGGCAGCAACCTCGGACTGCTCGGCTCGGCCGAAACGGCCGGGCCCTACCTGGACGACCTCGGCGCGCTGCTGAAGCCGGACGGCGTGATCGTCGGTACCGGCCTGGATGCCTATCAGACGGGCAGGCAGGTGCATCTGGACTACCACGACCGCAGCCGCCGCCTCGGCCGGATGGGCAGTCAGCTGACCTTCCGGGTGCGGTACCAGCGGCTGGCTACCGGCTGGCTCGACTGGCTGGCGATGTCGCCGGATGAGCTAGCGGCGCTGGCAGGCGCCGCCGGCTGGGAGGTCGCCGACCTGCTGCCTGGCGGTACCTACGCCGCCGTGCTTCGCCGGGCGGCGCAGTCCCGGCAGTGACTCAGCGACCGCTTCCAGCGCTGCCGTCCGGGCGGACGGGGCGCCGGGCGGCTGGCGCGATCACGCCGCTCAGGCGGCCAGAAGTCCACGCCGACCACGTACAGGGCGGCACGGGCGTCCCTGGTCAGGTTCCGTGCCTTAACCCGGTCGGCGGTGGTGGAGATCCGCACGAGCCGGGCAGCCGCGTCAGGCACGTACAGGATGTTGGACAGCTGGGGCCCGGCGTCCCTGCCGACGGTAGCCAGCGTGCCGTGCGTGCTGCCGGCGATGACCTGCCAGAGCTCGTCCTGTGTCGGCATCAGCCGGCGGCGGCGTCGTCCGCCAGCAGCCCGAGGCCGATGCCGAGCATCCACACGTCCTTGCTGATCCCGGTGCCCGCCTGGGTCGGCCAGACGCTGCCGGGCTTATGCAGGGCCGGAGTGCGCAGGTACATCGCGACCAGGCTGCCGGCGAAGCCAGTCAGCGCAGCTCCCGCGAGCTTCCTGGGCACGACCGGGATCAGCAGGGCGGCGCCGGTACCGATCTCGGCCGCTGACAGAGCCTTCAGGAACGTGGCGGGCGGCATCTTCGACACGACCGGGAAGGCACCGGCAGCCATGGCGTGCACGGCCTTGGCCTGTTCCTCACTCCCGTTCCATTTCTCCAGGCCTGAGTGCAGGATGTACGCGCCAGTTGCGACTCGGGCCGGGATATCGCGCAGATGCCGGAACATCACTGCTCCTTGTCAGCCTGAAACCAGGCGGGTAGTCAGCGGACAGCTTTCAGGAATCACGCCTGCTTGCTGTACCCGGATGAGTGCGACTCGGTGGCCGCCATCTCCTTCACGAGCACATGCAGCTTGCTGATCCGTGCGTCCAGATCGGTCAGGAAGCCCTGGACGGCCTGCCGCTTGGCCTCGACCGTGGCACGCAGATCCTGCTGCAGCTTCAGGCTCTCACGAACCAGCTCCAGCCGCTCGGCAGAGCTGGTCTCCTCGTCGTGATATGCCAGCCGGATTTCCGCCAGCCGGTCCTCCCCCCGCAGGACCAGGGCGATCTCATCGAGGTTGAAGCCCAGCAGCTCCTGCAGCTGCCGGATCCTGGTGACCCGGGCGAGGTCATCCGCGGAGTAGCGGCGCAGGCCGCCTGGAGTGCAGCCGCACGGCGTAAGCAGGCCGATCTGCTGGTAGTAGCGGAGTGCGCGCTGGGACACACCCGCCTTCTCGGCGGCCGCGCCGATGCCCAGCAGCTGCTCCTGGGCATCGGCGTTCACGGGCTCCGCCGTGGGGCCCGCGCGCGTCTTGCTTCCGCTCCCGGTCATCGGCTAATGACTCTCGCCGAGCGCTTCCTGCGCGCCGCTGAACTCCGGTTCGGCAGTCTCCGCGTCGGGCGGATAGCTCACCATCTCGCCGACCAGGGCGTCAACCGGGGCCTCGGCCTCGACCGGCGCACCGTGCACGTACCGCTTGCCGCGCAGCGCCGACGCGATGATCGCGATCACCGTCGCGATCGCCGCGAACGTGAATGCCAGGTGCAGTCCGCTGGCGAACGGCTCCTCGATCAGGTGCGGGAAGAAAGACCGTCCGGTGATGTAGGCCACCTGCTTGGGCGGCATTTTCGCCAGCACACCGGTCGGCCCGAGCAGCTCCTGGATCGGGTTGTACCCGAGGAACGCGGAGAACAGGCTGCCGATCGGAGGCTCGTTTGCCACCGCGTGCGCGGCGGCGGGCGGAACGCCGGCTGCCGTCAGTCCCTTGTACAGGTGCGAGGGCAGCCGCGCGGCCAGGCCGAGCGTGACGATGGTGAAGAACAGGCCCATCGACAGCACGGTCGCCGAGTTCTGGAAGGTGTTGAGCATGCCCGCGCCAGCGCCCCGCTGCTCCGGCGGAAGGCTGTTCATGACGCCAGCCTGGTTCGGCGAGAAGAACAGGCCCATGCCAGCCGCGAACAGGAAGATCAGCAGCGCGAACCAGATGTAGCTGAAGTTGATGGGCAGCGTCTCCAGCAGCAGGAAGGCCGCGCCGGAGACGATCAGGCCAGTAGTGGCGAACAGGCGGGCTCCGTGCTTGTCTGACAGCCAGCCCGCCACCGGGCCGACGATCAGGAAGCCGAGCGTCAGCGGGATCATCGAGATGCCCGCCCACAGCGGCGTCTGGCTGAAGCTGTAACCGTGCTGCGGCAGCCAGATGCCCTGCAGCCAGATGATCAGCATGAACTGGATGCCGCCGCGGCCGAGCGCGCCGAGAAGGCCGGCGATATTGCCGAAGGTGAACGCGCGGATCTTGAACAGTCCGAGCCGGAACATCGGCGCCGCCACCTTGGTCTCGACCCAGCCGAAGATGACGAGAATCACGATGCCGCCGAAGATCCCGGTGAGCACCCACGGGTTGGTCCAGCCGGTGGGGTGGCCGCCGTACGGCAGCAGCGAGTAGACGATGCCGGTGAGGACGGCTATCAGGCCGACAGCGAAGAGCCCATTCCCCAGCCAGTCGATCTTGGCCGGGATCCGGATCCCGTTGTCCTTGAGCTTGAGATAGGCCCACACGGTGCCGAACAGGCCGAACGGCACGGACACCAGGAACACCAGCCGCCACTCGATCGGGGCGAGCACGCCGCCGAGCATGAGGCCAAGGAAGGAGCCGCCGACCGCCGCGATGCCGTTGATGCCCATCGCCTTGCCGCGCTCCTCGACCGGGAAGGCGTCAGTGAGGATCGCGGTGGAGTTGGCGAACAGGAGCGCGCCGCCGACACCCTGGAAGATTCGCATGATGATGATCCACAGCGCTCCACCGGTGCCGTGCATGAAGGTCACCGAGAGCAGGATCGAGAAGAACGTGAAGACCGCGAAGCCCAGGTTGTACATCCTGACCCGGCCGTAGATGTCGCCGACCCGGCCCAGGCTGACCACCAGCACAGCGGTCACCAGCATGAAGCCCATGAACACCCAGAGGAAGTACGAGGTGTTCGACGGCACCAGCGGGTTCATGTTGAGACCCCGGAACAGGTCGGGCAGTGAGATCAGCAGGATCGACTGGTTGATGGTCACCATCAGGATGCCGAGCGTCGTGTTCGACAGCGCGACCCACTTGTAGTTCTTGCCCCGGCTATCCGGGGCGGGGGTTGCCTCGAGGGTGCGTTCCCCGACCGCCATGCGTGCTCCTCATCGCTGCTGCGCTGAACCGAATGCCACCGCCAACTCTAACCTTGACGTTAGCGTCATACTTCCACGAGATTCAGTTCAATCCGTGTTGCCAGCGGATAGCGAGCAAGTCGTTACGCACTGCAAGTGGCAGGCGCAGCAACGGTCCGGGGAACGTCTTGACCGAACTGGCCGCTGACCTGTACAGGAGGGACGTGCCCTCACACGCGCTTCCGCCCGGCGAGAATCGGGCCCGCAACCGGGCCAGGCGCCGGAGCAATGTCCGGTCGGCGATTCTCGCCGGTCTGCCCGCCATCACAGTGATCGCCATTGTCAGCAACGGGCGCCAGGAGCATGCGAGCGCCGTCTACTACCTGATCGGCGTGCCCGTCATCGTGGTCCTGAACTGCGGCTTCTATCTCGCTGTCGCCGCGGCGAGCCGCCTGGCGGCCCGGTCAGTTCACCGCCGCCCCCGCTGGGTCTATGGCTGCCTGGCGATTGCCTGCTGCGCACCGGCTGCGATCGTCATCCGGCTGGCCATCGAGCATGACCGGGCGCACACCCTCAACGAGGGCGGCTGGGCGTCGCTGGCCGGCGGCCTGCTGGCGACCTACGGTGTCCTCGGGGCACTGCTGATGCTCGGGCGGGCAGTGGTCCCGGGCCAGAGACGCCGCGCCTTCTGGCTGTTCCCGCCCCAATGGCTGGATCACGAGCTCATGGCCGGCCCCCGGCCCGGGCCAGGCGGCTGACACTGCCGGTCTGCACCGCACGGTGCCTATTCAGTCGCAGCAGGCCGGCGCGCGTTGTAGGTTCGGCGCGATGCCCGCCCAGCCGCCGCCCGCCGTTCTGGCCGCCTTCGGCGTGGCCGGTGAGCCGCTGATCGCGCTGCCCGGCGGCCAGGGCACCTCCTGGCGCGCGGGGGACCTGGTGCTGAAGCCAGCCGACGGCAGCCCGGCTGAGCTCCGCTGGCAGGCATACGTCTACTCCCGGATCTCCGGCGACGGCTTCCGGATTGCGCGGACGCTGACGACCGCTGACAGCGCCGCCTCCGTGGCGGGCTGGCGCGCCACGCAGTGGGTAGCAGGCCAGCACGAACCACGCCGCTGGGCCGACATCATCGCCGTCGGCGAGCGCTACCACGCCGCGCTGGGCCGGCTGCCGAGGCCGGCATTCCTGGCCGCGCGCGACAGCCCGTGGGCGACCGGCGACCTGGTGGCCTGGGGTGAGCGGCCGGCCGCCGAATTCGATCAGGTGCCGCACATCCGGCGCCTCGTCGCCGCGCTTCGGCCGGTGACCGAGCCGAGCCAGCTTATTCACGGCGACCTCGGCGGCAACGTGCTGTTCCATCCTTCGCTGCCGCCCGCGATCATCGACTTCTCGCCGTACTGGCGCCCGGCGGCGTTCGCGTCCGCGATCGTCGTCGCCGACGCGCTGGCATGGGAAGGCGCCGACGCCGGGATCCTGGCGGCCGTCAGCCACCTCAGCAACTTCGGCCAGTACCTGATCCGGGCGCTGATCTACCGCATGGTGACCGAGCGCGTGGTCGGCATCAGCCACCCGGCCGGCGGCGCCGACCCGTGGGCACCGGCCGCGGCGCTGGCGCTCTTGCTCGCCCGATGAATCCGAACACGCTGATTGTGCGATCGCACATCAGTTGTGTACGTTTGGTGATGTGGACGGGAACGCGCGGCTGACCGCGCTGGTCGAGGTGCTGCAGCGCGACGGCCGGGTTGACGTCGCGGAGATGGCAGCGGAATTCGGCGCGGCCGAGATGACTATCCGCCGCGACCTGGATCGCATCGCGGGCATGGGCATGGCCCGGCGCGTTCGCGGTGGCGCGATCAGCCTGCTGATGCGGGGCGAGGAGCTGCCGTTTGCGCTCCGGGTCCTGGACCGGTCAGAGGCTAAGGGACGGATCGCGGCTGCCGTCGCCGAGGTTCTGCGCGACGGGGAGGCGGTCCTGCTGGACAGCGGGACCACCGCGGTCCTCGTCGGGCGCGCGCTGGGCCGGCGGCGGCTGACCGTCATGCCGATGTCCCTGCATGCTGCGTCGGAGCTGGCGGCAAGCGAGTCTGTGCGGCTGCTGCTGCCCGGCGGCGAGGCGCGCCCCGGGGAGCTGGCGATGGTCGGGCCGCTCGCGCTGGCGAGCATCGCCGCGCTGCGGTTCGACACCGTCGTCCTGTCGCCCTGCGGCCTGGCGGCCGGGCAGGTGACGGCGCACGATCTCGGGGACGCCGAGGTGAAGCAGGCCATGGTGCGGTCGGCTGCCCGCGTGATCATCGCGGCCGACAGCTCGAAGTTCCGGCAGACGGCACTGGCCGTGGTCGGCGCGGCCAGCGACGCCGACATGATGATCACCGACACCGGCGCGCCAGCGGAAGCGGTCGAGTCATTGCGGGCCGCCGGGCTCGAGGTGCGGTGTGTCTAGTGCTGCCCTGACCAGCCCGCCCCGGGCAGGCGACACCACGAACCGGGTGCAGCGGGCCGCGACGTTCGCGGCATTCGTGAGCCACGGGCTTCTCTTCGCATCGTGGACCGCCCACATTCCGCAGGTGAAGCACCACCTCGGGCTCACCGACGGAACGCTGGGCCTGGCGCTGCTCGGCGCCCCGGTCGGATCGGTCCTCGCCATGTTCGCGGCGGCGCGCCTGCTGCCGCGGTTCGGCAGCAAGCGCCTGGTCCAGGCCAGCCTGCTCGGCTACTGCATCGCCGGGCCGCTGGTCGGCCTGGCCGGGTCGCTGCCCGCGCTGTTCGCCGCCCTGTTTGCCTGGGGCGCCTTCCAGGGCACCCTCGATGTCTCGATGAACACGCAGGCCGTCACCGTCGAGCGGGCGGCGCGACGGCCGCTGATGTCAGGCTTTCATGCCAGCTGGAGCATCGGCGCGTTCGCCGGCGCGGGTATCGGCGTGCTCGGCGTGGCCGCCGGCCTGTCGCTTACACCGCAGCTGATCCTTCTTGCCATCCCGGTCCTGGTGATCACCGGCGGGCTCACCACGCGGATGCTGCCGGATCCAGCCGGGCCCGCCGCGCCGCCGGACAGCCGCGACCAGCCCCGCCGGGTGACGGCCCGGCTGTCCAGGCCTGTGCTGATACTCGGTGCCATCGCCTTCGCATCCATGCTCTGCGAGGGAGCGAGCGCCGACTGGTCCTCGGTCTACCTGCGCGGCTCCGTGCACGTCACCGCCGGCGAGGCGGGGCTTGGTTACACCACATTCGCGCTGGCGATGGTTCTCGTCCGGCTCTCCGGTAACCGGCTGCTTGCCAGGTTCCCGCGGCAGAAGCTGCTTCCGGCGCTGGCCGTCGTGGCCACGATCGGGTTCGCCGCCGGCCTGCTCGGCGGTCGTGCCGCCACCGTCATCGCGGGATTCGGCTGTCTGGGAATCGGCCTCGCGCTCGTCGTCCCGACCGTCAACAGCGCCGCGGGGCGGCTGGCAGGCCTCAGCCCAGGTGCCGCGATCGCAATGGTGTCCGCATGGGGCTGGGCTGGCTTCGTCTTCGGGCCGCCCATCATCGGGCAGCTCGCCTCGGCCACGTCGCTCACCGCGGCGCTCGGCATCCTCCCGCTGCTCACCGCCTGCATCGTGGCCGGCACCGCGCGAGCCCGCGCGCTCCGCGATACCGTCCCGGCGCGCACCGCCCGCTCCGCAGCAGGTACTAGCGGCTAGCTGCCGGCGGCTGGGCCCGCTGGGCCCGCTGGGCCGGCTGCTCGGCGGTGCCGTGGGCCTTGATGAAGGCGGCGATCCGGTCGTTCAGCTCATCGATCCGGTTGAATCCTCCGTGGCTGCCGGGGACGACGACGACTTCCGCGTGCGGCATGAGGCTTCCCCGTGCACGGGCCTCCGCCGGGGTGAGCAGCGCGCTGCGCGCGCCGGTGACCAGCAGGACAGGCACGCTGACCGCGCGGAGTTCGTCGTCAGTGAGGATGCCGGGGAACTTGGGCTCAGCGTGGTAGCCGCGGGTGCCTGCCCACATGAGCGTCATCAGATCCCGGTCCAGCATGGCCGGGCTGTCCAGCCACCGAGCCAGACGGCGGCGCAGCGGCATGGGGGTCAGGGTGGCCAGCCCGCTGATGGACAGCCACCACCAGAAGCGGGCGTCCAGCCTGGTGAGTCCGGCGGGGTCGAGCAGCGTGATGGAGGCCACCCGGCCGGGCGCGCGGATCGCCTGGTTCATGGCGATCCAGCCGCCGTACGAGAAGCCGACGAGGTGCGCGGGGCGGTCGCTGAGCTTGGCCAGGAGCTCGTCCAGCCAGGCGGCGCAGTTCTCCGGGGGAGTCATCAGAGCGCGAGCGATGCTGGGGTTCGCGTCGCCGGGCAGGTCGATCCCGTAGACCGGGCTGCCTCCGGCGAGCGCCGCCGCGTACGGGTACAGGCCGACGCTGTTGAACGCGCTGAGCAGCACGACCGGCTCTCCGCCCGGGTGCGGCCGGTAGGCGTGCACCCGCGTGGTGGCAGTGGCGGTCTCGATATCGAGTTCCTCGCAGGGCTGCGGCCAGAGCGCGAGGGCCCGCTCGTAGGCCGCCATGAACCGCTCGCGCGCCGCATCGTCTGTCCACGATCCCGGCTGGTCCTCGGCTGCCAGGTCTGCCGCACCTGTGATGCGCTTGAGCACGGACATGTCTCGCCTCCTGCAACCAGGCCAGCTTTATGGTACGAGCGTATCATTAACGGGTCTGGTGATGGACGAGGGTACGGTGGCCGGGTGCCGAAGCGGGTCGATCACGAGGAACGGCGGCGGCAGATCGCGGACGCGCTGCTGCGCACGGCCGCCACGCGCGGGCTGCACGCCACCGGGATGCGTGAGGTCGCGGCCGAGGCCGGCGTGTCCCTGCGGCTGGTCCAGTACTACTTCGGCACCAAGGAAGAGCTCCTGCTGGCCGCCATGCAGCACCTGGCAGTCCAGTTCAGCGACCGAGTTCTGGCGCGGATCCAGCGCGAGAAGGAGGCAGGCAGCCCGGCCAGCCCGCGCGAGGTCATCGCCGCCATCCTGACCGAGGCGGTGCCCGCCGACGACGAGCGGCGCACCTTCACCGTCCTGTACACGGCCTACTTCGCGCTCTCGCTGACCGACCCGGCGCTGGCGATCGCCCCGCTGGCCAGAAACTCAAGCGTCGTGAGTGACGTGGTCGCCGCGCAACTGCGAGCGGCCCAGGCCGCCGGTGCCACGCCCGCCCCCCTGAACCCGGACCTGGAAGCCGTCAGCCTGCTTGCCGTGTCCGCGGGCCTCGGCCAGAGCGTCCTGGGCGGCCAGTCCTCGCCCGCGCAGGCCCTGGCCGTCATCGACTACCACCTGGACCGCCTGTTCCCGCATCCCGGCCAGCGCGACGCCGAGGGTCCCTGACGGCACCGCTTGCCGGACATGCCGCCGTCACGCCCGACGGCCGGGGCAAAAGTCTTGCCGCCCTCATCAGGTCCATCTAGTGCCACTAGATTCCGGTGGACGGCCGCGTCTGCTGTCCACAACTGCCCGTTCCGCAGCTTGACGCGGGCCATGCTCTGCCGACGCACTGTGGCAAGGCCGGCGCGGGCAGGGTGCGGCAGCCCGGGCGCCGGTTCCTGCCACACTGGCTGCAGCACGGCACCCGCGGGCGAGCGATCGGAGCAGAGACAGCCGCGATGACTGCGATCTACCTGCTGCGCCACGGCGAGGCGGACTACAGGCCCATCCGCGAGCGTCAGTGGCCCGGTTCGATGGCCGACCTCGCGCCGCTCACGGCCCGCGGGCTGCAGCAGGCCGTCGCCGCGGCCGGCCTGCTCGCGGCGGTGGGCGCGGCGAAGCTCGTGTCCTCCCCGTTCACCCGCACGCTGCAGACCGCCGGAATCGTCGCCTGCCGTGCCGGACTGCTCGTCGAGATTGAGTTCGACCTGCACGAGTGGAGCCCGGACGACACCTTCGGCTGGCAGACGCACGCGGAGGTCCGCGCGCTGCTCGCCGATTTCGACCGCTGCGGCGGCGAGTGGCCGCCAGGCGAGCGGCGCCCGTGGGAGCCCATGTCGTCGGTCCGCGCGCGCGCCGCGGCCGCGCTCCGCCACGCGCTCGCCGGGATGGACGCCGCTGGCACGCTGATCGCCGTGTGCCACGAGCTGGTGATCAGATCGCTGACCGGCGAGCCCGAGACTGATACCGGCCAGTTCCGCGTCATCGACTCCGGTCAGCTCCCCTGACCGAGCAGGTCCTCGATCGCCGCGATTGATGCCGGCGTGCTGACGTGGACGATGCCGTGGATGCCGAGAGCGCGCGCCGCGTCGATGTGGCCCGGCACGTCGTCGAGAAAGGCCAGCTCGTCCGGCCGGACCCCCAGCTCGTCACACAGCAGCAGGAACGCCCGCGGATCCGGCTTGGCCACGCCCGCCTCGTGCGAGTAGACGATGACGTCGACGAGCTGCTCGAACCTGTACCTGGCCTGTTCCTCGCGGCGGGCCCCGTCAGCCGAGTTGCTGAGGATGCCGGTACGGACCCGCGGGCGCAGGCTCGCCGCGTACGCGACCAGCCCGGTGTCCAGCTCACCGCAGTACCAGTCCCACAGGTCAGCCGTGAACTCCGCCCGCTGCGCTTGCGACAGGCCGAGTGCCGCCGCGTACTGGCCGAGGTACTGAGCCTCGGTCAGGCCGCCGGTCTCTGCCAGCCCGTCCGGGTCGACGGACGCCAGCGCGGCATCGAAGTCGGGCCCGGTCATCGCCAGCCGCGTCCGCCACCGGTCGTGAAACTCCTCGATCGGATCGATCCGCTCCAGCACGCTCCCGATGTCGAAGCCCACGGCCCTGATCCGCATTCCGCTGAGTATCCCGGGTGCCGCACCGGCGCCAGCATGTGAATATCGGGTTATGGCCGCCCTCTACGACGAACTTGGCCGCACCTACAGCTCGACCAGGAGGCCTGACCCGCGGGTCGGCGCCCGCATCGCCGCCGCCCTGTCCGGCTCGGCGACAGTCATCAACATAGGGGCGGGAACGGGCTCGTACGAGCCACCGCAGACCGTCGTGGCGATCGAGCCGAGCCCGGTCATGATCAGCCAGCGCCCTCGCGGCTCTGCGCCCGTACTCCGAGCTGCTGCGGAGCACATCCCGCTGCGGGACGACTGCGCCGACGCTGTGCTCGCCGTGCTGACCATCCACCACTGGAGCGACCTGGAACGCGGCCTCGCCGAGATGCACCGGATCGCCCGGCACCGGCTGGTGTTCCTCACCTGGGACGCCGAGGTGATCGGCGAGCGGTTCTGGCTGCTGTCGGAGTACCTGCCGGCGGCCCGGCAGGTCGACGCCGAAATGGCGGTGCCGCTGGACCGGCTTGCCGGCCTGCTCGCCAATCCCGTCGTCAGTGCCGTTCCGGTGCCGCATGACTGCGCCGACGGGTTCGGCGCTGCCTTCTGGCGGCGGCCGGCCGCCTACCTGAACCCGGCCGTGCAGGCCGGGATGTCGCTGTTCGCGAAGCTCGACCCCGCCCTGTACGCGGACGGCCTGGCCAGGCTGGCCGATGACCTGAGCTCCGGCCGCTGGCAGCGCGAGCACGCCCACCTGCTCGACGCGCCGGAACTCGACCTGGGCTACCGCCTGGTCGTGTCTGAGGCCTAGCCCGGCGGCGGTACGGTCACCTGGTTGCTGATCGAGCCCGCGTGCCTGAGTGTGCCCAGCAGCTCAACCCTGACCTGCCGGTTCTGCAGGCGCTTGCCGCTCAGCGTGAAGCTGGTCGTGCCCGCCGCCGTCAGCCGGTTCTCGCGCACGTAGGCCCAGCCGCTGGCTGTCTCGACCTGAAGAACAACGTCATTGCCGCTCTGGGCGTCCTGCGTGCTCACCGCGAGCACGTCGATGACACCGCCCGAGCCCTCCCCAAGAACCGCCGACACCAGCGGGCTCACCCGGACCAGAACGGCCGGGCTGACAGCGCCGGTCCCGGCCAGCCTGAAGACCGCGTTCTGGGTCAGTACCGGGACTGTGACGGCCACGTTCCCGGCAGAATTTGTCGTGGCGTTCCCGGCGTTCTGCCAGGCCGCGTGCCCGGTGAGGCGCTCCCAGAGAGTGACCTCGGTGCCCGGCACCCCGGCGCCGGAGCTCTGCAGCTGGCCCTCGATCACCACCTGCGAGCCCGCGGTGACAATGCTGGCGGACGCCGACGCCAGCAGCTGCCGCGGCGACGATGCGGAGCCCGGCGACGACGAGGCGGATGCGGAGGGGCCCGGCGCCGGACCGCGAGCAGAGGACGACGGCGAGGCGGCACCCGGCGACGTCCGCCTCGAGCCGGCCGCGCCGGGCTGCAGTGAGTGGCCGCCAGGGCCCGAGGAAGACGGCTGGTGCTGCTCGTCCGGCACCCCGACGGCGCCGAACACGTCGTGCGCCAGGTGCTGGACCGGGGCCGGGAGGACGGCCGCGTAAGCCGCCGCGGTCATCCCGCCGCACAGCGTCACCGCCGTGGCCGCCGCGATGGCCCAGCGGGCTGACCAGCGCAGGCGGCGCGGGGCCTGCCGGCCGCCGGCCGCCTCGGGCGGCGCTGGCGCATCGGTGGCCAGCACGGTCGTGAGGGCGGTGGCGGACTGACCCGCGTTCGCCCGGAACATGGCCAGCGCGTCCCGCTCGCCGGCAAGCTCGCCCGGCGCGGGACCCGCGGTCAGCGTGCGGAGCACCTCGGCGAGGCCAGGCTCCAGCGGCCCGGTCTCGGCTGACAGGTCCGGGTTCATCAGTCCACCTCCTTCAGTGCCCAGAAGGGCTGTCCGGTCAGCTCCGTGCTGCCGAACGGTGACGTCGTGGCGGCCGCGCGGCCGGCCAGCGCCCGGACGGACGGGTCGGCGGCCAGCGTGCGCAGCCCGCGATGGAGCGCCACCCGGACCGCGCCGGGCGACTTCCCGAGGATCCTCGCGACGTCAGGCGTATCCAGCCCGGCGATGACGCGCAGGGCCACGGCCTCGGCCTGGTCCTTCGACAGCCGGGCGAGCAGGGCGATGGCGCCCTGAACCGACATGCCGTCGAGCACCTGATCCTCGACCTGCTGCCGGTCGGCGAGGATGTCCAGGCCGCCGGCCACCGGCGCTGCCGGGCGCCGGGACCTCGCGCGGGCCGCGTCGACCGCCCGGTGCCGGGCGATCGTGAACAGCCAGCGGCGGAAGTCCTCCTCACCGCCGGAGAACCTGTGCAGGTCCCGGACGACCTGCAGCCAGGTCTCGCTGGCGATGTCGTCCGGGTCGTCGCAGCCGACCACGCGCAGGAACCGGAGCAGGCGCGGCTGCAGCGCACGCCACAACTCAAGGAACCCGGCCTCGTCACCAGTGCTCGCCCTGGCCAGGGCAGCGTCGAGCACGCCTGTCTCAGTCGTCATTGCGCCAGTAAGGGTCGCACACGGGGCGGGTACGCCGGGGTCACGTCTGCTAACCCGGAATGCCCGCCCGTGCGAGATTCCTGCCGGACTAGGACGCCTTCGCCGGCGAGATGGTGTCGATGTGACTGACTGCCGGGGCAAAGTTGCGCGTGCCGCGGAAGACGAGCCGGAACGTCGCAGGCTTCTTGCCAACGTGAATCCGGAAGAACACGTGACCGAAGGGCCGGCTCAGCTCCGTCTGCACAGCGTTCCACTTGCCCTTCGGCCCGAGCCGCTGCAGCCAGACCCGGAGGTGCCGCAGGTCGTACCGGCCGGCTGTCAGGTGGCCGCTGAGGACAGCAGTGGTCTGGTGAGCGCGGGCAACCGGCCTGGAGTTGCCGATGGCAAGCCTGGCCGGGATCCGGTGTGCGTGCGCGGGGACTGCCGTCGGCACGACCGCAGCGCTGGCAACGGTCGTGGCCCCGGTCACGGCGATCGCGGCCGCGGCGGCGACAGTGCCGATGCGGACAGCCAGAGACGTGGGAAGTCGCATTGTTCTCCTTCAGATTGGGCCTCGATCACAAGTGGAGGCGGCCGACAACACCGACTTGAGCGCCGGCGTCCCCGATCGCGTTACTGCGAAAAATGTGACCTGCGTCACACAGCGCGGCGGGCGGCGCGGTCGCGTCAGTACCGCCGGATTGTCAGACGGCGCGGCTTTACTGGGCGCATGGAAGTGACAGCCTCGCGGGCCTGCTCAGCCCCGGCTGGTACGTGAACTGGACCGACGGTGACGAGTCGACGATCGTGTTTCCCGACTGAGGCTCTCCCTGCACAGGCGCAGGCGGCTCACCCGGACGCTCTCTTCATGGACCGGGCGTCCATTCCCGCCAGCGCGTCGGCGCCGGTCTCCGCGTTGTGCGCGTGCGCGACGTGATGCAGGCCGAAGGTGGAATCCATCCCGGTGCGCATTCCCATCTGGTCTTCGCACTGGTTGACCGCCCGCTTGGCTAGCGCCAGCCCGAACGGCGGCATCCCGGCGATGCGGTCCGCGAGCGCGAATGTGGTCTCCTCCAGCTCGGCCCTCGGCACCACCCGGCTCACCATGCCCAGCTCGTAGGCGCGGCTGGCGCTGAACCGGTCGCCGGTGAAGAGCATCTCCTTGGCGAACCGCGGCCCCACAGCCCACGGGTGCGCGAAGTACTCCACGCCCGGAATGCCCATCCGCACCACCGGGTCGGCGAAGAACGCGTCGTCAGAGGCGACGATCAGGTCGCAGACCCAGGCGAGCATCAGCGCGCCCGCGATGCAGGCGCCCTGCACCATGGCAATAGACGGCTTCGGTATCTCCCGCCAGCGCCGGCACATCCCTAGATAGACCTCCATCTCGCGGGCGTACCGGCTGTCCGCGCCCTGCCGGCCCACGTGGTCCCACCAGGCGACGGCCCGGCGGTCGAAGGAGGTGTCGATGTCGCGGCCCGGCGTGCCGATGTCATGGCCGGCCGAGAAGTGGTCGCCCGCGCCGGCCAGCACGATGACCGCCACCGCGTCGTCGTTGACGGCCGCCGTGAACGCGTCGTCCAGCGCGTACGTCATCGCCGAGTTCTGCGCATTGCGGAACCGTGGCCGGTTGAGCGTGATCACCGCCGTCCGGTCGCGCACCTCGTAGCGAACGACCGGCTCGTCGTCCTGGCCGTGCGCGTCCGGCGGCGTTCCATGATCCGCTGTCATGCTGATTCCTCCCTGAGCAGGCGCTTCAGCGTCTTGCCCGACGGATTGCGCGGCAGCGCCGAGCGGAACTCGACCCGCCTCGGCACCTTGAAGTTGGCCAGCCGCTCCCGGCAATGGGCGATCACCTCGGCCTCAGTCATCTGCAGGCCGGGCCTGGTCACCACGAAAGCCTTGCCGACCTCGCCGAGGCGCTGGTCGGGGACGCCGATCACGGCGGACTCGGCCACGCCGCCCAGCCTGGCCAGGACCTGCTCGACCTCCGCCGGGTAGACGTTGAACCCGCCGCAGATGTACATGTCCTTGAGCCGGTCGGTGACGGTGAGGTTGCCCGCATCGTCGAGCCGGCCCACGTCCCCGGTATGCAGCCAGCCACCGGAATCGATGGCCTGTCTCGTGGCGGCCGGGTCATCGAGATAGCCGAGCATCACGTTCGGGCCGCGCACCAGAATCTCGCCGGCGCCGCCCTCTGCGGCGCCCGCGATCCGTACCTCGAATCCGGCTGTGGCCCGGCCTGACGTCGTCGCGACGATCCCGGGCGAGTCGCCTGCCCGGCACATAGTGACGACGACCGCCTCGGTCAGCCCGTAGCCGGTCAGCACCGTGTCGAAGGTCAGCTCGGCCTGCATCCGCTCGATCAGGGCCGCCGGGACCACGGCGGCGCCAGTCACGGCCAGCCGCAGGCTGGATAGGTCGTAGCCGGCCCGCGCCCGGTAGTCCAGGATCGACTGGTAGATCGTCGGCGCACCAGGCAGCACGGTGATCCGCTCTGCCTCGATCAGCCGCATCACCTTTCGGGGGTCATAGACAAGCTGGGGCATCATCGTCGCGCCGGTCAGCAGGCACACCAGGATGCCGGCCTTGTAGCCGAAGCTGTGAAAGAACGGGCTCAGCACCAGGTACCTGTCAGCGCTGGTGACCTGGCCGCAGTCCGCCCAGGCCGCTGCCACGGCGAGCGCCTGCCGGTGAGAGCTCATCGCGCCCTTGCTGCGGCCGGTCGTTCCCGAGGTGAACAGGATGTCGCTGACATCGTCCGGCGTCACGGCCGCGGCGCGCTCCGCTCCCAGCCGTACCGGTGCCTCGGCGGCACGCTGCTCCAGCTCAGCCCAGTCGAGCACGCTCAGGCCCGGCCAGTCGGGCGCGGCCGCCCGATCCCCGCCGGACGCGTACCCGACCGGCACCCGGATCACGAGGCGCAGCCGGCTCAGCTGACCTGGCTCAGCCCGGTCCGCCTCCCTGAGCGCGGCCAGGCGGTCAGCCCTGAGGAACGGGCCGGCCACGAACAGCGCCCGTGCTCCGCTGCGGCCAATCACGTCGAGTGCCTCGGGTCCGGTGAACCGGGTGTTCACCGGCACCAGGGCCGCGCCAGCTGCTTGGGCGCCGAGCGCCGCCAGCACCCAGTGGTGCGTGTTAGGCGACCAGATCGCGATCCTGTCACCAGGCTCGATGCCTGCCTCGACCAGAGCCGCCGCAATTCCGGTCACGCGCGTCCGCAGCTCCGGGTAGGTCAGCCGCGCACCGCCCGGCTCCGCGATCGCGGGGTGGTCCGCGAACAGCGTTGCCGCCCGCTCCAGTGCCGCGGGGATCGTGAGTTGCACCGGGCTCCTCGGGACAAGCGAGTGCTTGGTAAGCCGAGCCTAGCGGCGGCCGCGGTGCCCGGCCAGATATGCCGTGGTGCCGAGCCTGGCCACCCACCCGTGCCTGACCGAGAGCTGAGCCTGCCGCAACGGTCCTGGCTGCCGCCCTGAGCGTGCCTGCGCGCACTTGCGCCGGCGGTAAGCCATGATCTGGGCATGGCCGACTCAGAGCTAACCCGACTCGCTCGTGCTATCGACGCACGGAGCCGGCTGCACGGCAGCTTCGTGCTGCGGTCCGGCCAGGTCTCGGACGAGTATTTCGATAAGTACCTCTTCGAAGCCGACCCCGTGCTGCTGCGCGGGGTTGCCGAGCAGATGATCAGCCTGCTGCCGCCGGACGCGCAGATGCTGGGCGGCCTGGAACTCGGCGGCGTGCCGATCGCCACGATGCTCAGCCAGCTGACCGGCATGCCGACTCTGTTCATCCGCAAGCAGCCCAAGGAATACGGGACGCGCAAGCTCGCCGAGGGCGACGATCCTGCCGGACGGCACGTGGTCCTGGTCGAGGACGTCATCACCACCGGCGGCGCCGTGCTCGCCGCGGCTACGGCCCTCCGCGATATCGGCGCGACGGTGAGCACCGTCGTCTGCGCCATTGACCGCTCCGCGCCCGGCCAGAGCGTCCTGCCAGCGGGCGGAGTCAGCGTGCGGCCGGTGCTCACGAAAGCCGATCTCGACGCTGTGCAGACGGTCAGCTAGTGCCATCGCCGATTTATCCAAGCCGCCGGCAGCAGCCGCGCGTCAGCATGGGTGCATGAGCGATAAGACAGAATTCCTGGGCGTGACCGCGTACCTCCGTTACCCGGACGGCGACGCGGCGGCTGACTGGCTGTCCGGCGTGCTCGGCTTCGGGCCGCCTGACTCGCACCGGGTCAAGCGCGACGACGCCGGGCGCTGGCAGGAGGGCGAGCTTGCCATCGGGCCCACGCGCATTGACATCAGCGGCGGCGCGGAGCCCGGCGCCGAACCCGGCGCTGGGATGCTGCTGATCGTCCACGTGACCGACATCGACGCCCAGTACCGGCGGATCGCGGCAGCGGCCGGCGAGCTGGACCCGCCGAAGGACGAGCCCTACGGGCCGCGCTCCTGCCACATCACAGACCCGTGGGGCTACCGCTGGTACTTCTGGCAGGGCGAGGCGGTCTATCCCCCGCAGTGACCGGCTTAGAGCCGCTCGATGATCGTGGCGGTGGCCATCGCCCCGCCAGCGCACATCGAGATCAGCGCCGTGCTGGCGTCGCGGCGCTCCATCTCGTGCAGCGCGGTCGTGATCAGCCGCGAGCCGGTGCTGCCGACTGGGTGACCGAGAGCGATCGCGCCGCCGTTCACGTTTACCCTGTCGGGGTCCGGGTGGTGCTGGCTCATCCAGGACAGCACCACGGACGCGAACGCCTCATTGACCTCGAACAGGTCAATGTCGCCGATCGTCATCCCGCTGCGGGTCAGCACCCGCTGGGTCGCGGCAATCGGGCCATCGAGGTGGTAATACGGCTCGTCGCCGATCAGCGCCTGGCTGACGATCCGGGCGCGGGGACGAAGCCCCAGCTCACGGGCCTTCTCCTCGGAGACAAGCAGCACGGCGGCGGCACCGTCCGAGATCTGCGAGGACGTTCCCGCGGTGTGCAGCCCGTCCGGCAGGACTGGCTTGAGCGCGGCCAGCCCTTCCGCCGTGGTCTCGCGCAGGCCCTGGTCGCGGTCCACGCTCCGGAACTCACCCGTCGGCTGCCCGTCCGCGCCGATGACCGGCGCCTTCACCGGCACCACTTCACGGTCGAACCGGCCCTCCGCCCAGGCGCGGCGCGCGTTCTGCTGGGACCTGAGGCCGAACGCGTCGAGATCGGCCCGGCTGATGCCGCGCCGCTTCGCGATCCGCTCGGCGGCCTCGAACTGGTTCGGCATGTCGATCGTCCAGGAGTCGGGCCGCGGCGATCCGATCCCGGTGCCGATGTTGGCACCGAGGCCCACCCGGCTCATGGCCTCCACGCCGCACCCGATGCCCGTGTCGATCGCGCCCGCCGCGATGAGCCCGGCGATGAGGTGCACGGCCTGCTGGGCCGAGCCGCACTGGGCATCGAGAGTCTGGCATCCGGCCTGGATCGGCATCCCGGCGTTGAGCCAGGCGGTTCTGGTGACATTCCCGGCCTGCTCCCCCGCCTGCGTGACGCAGCCGCCGGCCAGCTGCTCGACCTGGGCGGGGTCGATCCCGGCCCGCTCGACGACGGAGGTCTGCGCCTTGCCGAGTATCTCTGCCGGATGCAGTCCTGACAGCGCACCGCGCCGCTTGCCCACCGGGGTCCTGACCGCCTCGACAATCACCGCACTGCCCACGCCAGCTCCTTACCTAGCCGCTCTCATAGTAAAACGCGCCGCTGAAATTGTGGGTACGGGAGCATTCACCGCAGTTGTCCGCCATGTTTGAATCTGACTAGAACACGTTACAGATCCGGAGGCATGCCATGCCTGAGCCGCAGATTGCTCCCGGCTTTGACCTGACCGATCCTGACCTGTACACCCGGCGAGTCCCGCACGAGGAGTTCGCCGTGCTGCGCCGCGCCGAGCCGGTGCGGTGGAATCCCCAGCCGTCCGATATGGGGTTCCGCGATGACGGTTTCTGGGCCGTCACCCGGCACCAGGACGTGGTCGCGATCTCCCGGGACAGCGACACCTTCTCCAGCTACGAGAACGGCGCGATCGTCCGGTTCCCCAGCGGCAATACCCGCGATCAGGTCGAGCTGCAGCGCGTGATCATGCTGAACACCGACCCGCCGCACCACACCAAGATCCGCGGCATCGTCTCCCGCGGCTTCACCCCCCGCGCGATCAACGACCTGCGCGGCGTGCTCGCCGAGCGGGCGCAGAAGATCGTCGAGCTGGCACTGGAGCAGGGCACCGGCGACTTCGTCACCGACGTCGCCTGCGAGCTGCCGCTGCAGGCGATCGCCGAGCTGATCGGCGTGCCGCAGGAGGACCGGCACAAGCTCTTCACCTGGTCCAACGACATGGTCGGCTACGACGACCCCGATTACAACGGCGAGGGAGAGACGGCGGCCGCGGAAGTCCTCGGCTACAGCATGCTGATGGCCGAGGACCGGCGGGCGTGCCCGCGCGATGACATCGTCAGCAAGCTCGTGCACGCCCAGGTCGACGGAGAGGAGCTCACCTCCGACGAGTTCGGCTTCTTCGTGATCCTGCTGGCCGTGGCAGGCAACGAGACCACCAGGAACGCGATCTCACACGGCATGCTTGCGTTCCTGGATAACCCGGATCAGTGGGAACTGTTCAAGGCCGGCCGGCCGCAGACCGCGGTGGACGAGATCGTCCGCTGGGCGACCCCGGTGACGATCTTCCAGCGCACGGCCACGAAGGACACCGAACTCGCCGGCCAGCAGATCAGGGCCGGCCAGCGTGTCGGCATGTTCTACCGGTCTGCCAACTTCGACGAGGACGTATTCGACCTCCCCGAGCAGTTCGACATCATGCGCAGCCCGAACCCGCACGTCGGCTTCGGCGGCACGGGAGCGCACTACTGCCTCGGCGCCAACCTGGCCCGGCTCGAGATCGACCTGATGTTCAACGCGATCGCCGACGCGATGCCGGACATCAGCAAGGCCGGCGACCCGCAGCGCCTCAGGTCAGGCTGGCTCAACGGGATGAAGCGCCTCCCGGTCTCCTACAGTTAGCTGCCCCCGGCCGGCGACCCCGAGCCGTCGCGGCGGACTAGCTCGCCGCAGTGATGCCTGATGCCGTCCAGTGTGTCCCCGAGGCGGTCCTTCTCCATCTCCGGGATGGACAGGCGGCATGACCGTCTCTGGCGTCATGTGTTCCTCCTCAGTGATAGTCAACGATCTCGACGTTTTCTGGCCCACCGTCTGACCAGAGGAAGCAGATGCGCCACTGCTGGTCGGCTTCCGGGCGGCTAATCCGGGGTGTCGGCGACCACCCACATGGAGAAGTACTGCGACCCGCCGCCGTAGGCGTGCCCGAGCGCGGTCTGCGCGCCCGGTACCTGGTGCTCGCCCGCCTTGCCCATCACCTGCATGGCCGACTCGGCGAACCTGAGCAGGCCCGACGCGCCGATCGGGTTGGAGCACAGCACGCCGCCGGACGGGTTCACCGGGATCGAGCCGCTGATCTCGGTCTCGCCTGACTCGGTGAACTGCCAGCCTTTCCCCTCCGGCGCGAAGCCGAGATTCTCCAGCCACATCGGCTCGAACCAGGAGAACGGCACGTAGATCTCGGCCACGTCGATCTGCGCCAGCGGGTCGGTGATCCCGGCCGCGTGCCAGAGCGCGGCCGCCGCGTCCGAGCCGGCTCGCGGGCTCACGTTGTCCTTGCCCGCGAACATGGTCGGCTCGGTCCGCATCGCGGTAGCCCGGATCCAGGCAACCGGATGCGGCGACGCCTCGGCCGCGGCCTGGTCGCCGATGATGACCGCGCAGGCTCCGTCGGAGGACGGGCAGGTCTCGTCGTAGCGAACCGGATCCCACAGCATCGGCGATGCCTGCACTGACTCCAGCGTGATGTCGGGCTGCTGCAGGTGCGCATACGGATTGCGGGCGCCGTTGCGCCGGTCCTTGACCGCCACCATCGCGCCGATGTGCGTCGGGGCGCCGCTGCGCCGGATGTAGGAGCGGATATGCGGGGCGAAGTAGCCGCCCGCGCCAGCCAGCAGCGGCATCGAGAACGGCGGCATGATCGACAGCGCCCACATCGCGTTGGACTCTGACTGCTTCTCGAAGGCGACCGCCATCACCCGCCGGTGCCGCCCCGCTTGCACCAGGCTGGCCGCGACGTTGCCGGTCGCGCCGCCCACCGAGCCCGCCGTGTGCACCCGCAGCAGCGGCTTGCCCACAGCCCCGAGCGCGTCGGCCAGGTACAGCTCCGGCATCATCACGCCCTCGAACAGGTCGGGCGCCTTGCCCACCACGACAGCGTCGATGTCGCCCAGCTCGAGCCCGGCGTCGGCCAGCGCCCGGTCGACCGCCTCCCGGCACAGGCCCGCGATCGACACATCCGGCCGCTTGCTGCGGTGGTGCGTCTGGCCAGTGCCGAGGACCGCGGCCCGCTGCTTGCCAGATCCAGCCGTCATCGGGCCTCCATCACGCAGACGAGGTTCTGCTGCAGGGCCGGGCCGCTGGTCGCGTGCCCGAGTACGCGGTCGGCCGCGCCGCACATGACCTGGCGGGCTGCATGCCCGATCCGGGACAGGCCGGCCGCGAACATCGCGTTGCCGGCCAGCGCGCCCCCGGACGGGCTGATCCGGGCCGCCTCGGTGAGGCCGAGCGCGGCCCGCAGAATCAGCTCCTGATGCGTGAACGGCGCATGCAGTTCCGCGATCTCCACGCCAGCCGCTCCCGCTGCCACTCCGGCCGCGGCTGCCGACGGCGCGGCCGTGAGGTCGCGGCCGCCAAGCTCGGCCGAGTCGATCCGGTGCTCGAACCCGGTGATCCAGGCCGGCCGCCTGCACAGCTCTCGCGCCCGGTCCGCGGCCGCGAGCACCACCACGGCCGCGCCGTCGGTGACAGGCGCGCAGTCGTGCGCCCGCAGCGGGTCAGCCAGGTACGGCTGCGCGAGAAGCTGATCGGCGGTGACCTCGCCGGACAGCTGAGCGCGGGAGTTCGACACGGCCGCGGCCCTGCTGGCGACCGCGACCTCGGCCATCGCGCGCTCGGTCCACAGGCCCTGCTCGAGCCCGAGCCGCGCCTGCAGCGCCGCGATGGCGACCGAGTCCGGCCACAGCGGCGCCAGGACATACGGATCGAGCTGCAGGGCGAGGATGCGGCGCAGATCACCGGCGGACGACTTGCCGAAGCCGTAGGCCAGCGCGACGTCGGCCTCGCCGGTCAGCACCTTGATCCACGCCTCGTACAGCGCGAACGCGCCGTCCATCTCCACGTGCGATTCCATCACCGGCGGGAACGCCCCGATGGCGTCGACCGCCGAGACGAAGGAGAACGCCCGCCCGGCCAGGTAGTCCGAAGACCCCGAGCACCAGAAGCCGATGTCGGTCCGGTCCAGGCCGGTCTCATCGAGGACCTCGCGGAAGATCGGCACCAGCATCTCCACGCCGTTGGTGGTGCCATCGGTGCGGCGCACATTCGGCGCCTCGGCGAAGCCGATCACGGCAACATCGGTCCCTGTAGCGTCAGTCACTGGCGGCGTCCTCACAGGTGCTGGGCATAGGAGTCGTAGGGCGCGTCCGGCTCGCCCGTCGGCTCGAAGTGGCTGATGTTCTCGGAGGTTGTGCGCCACTCCTCGCGCGGCCGCCAGACCGCCCGGACCCGCATGCCCATCCGGACCTCATCCGGCTCGCAGCCGAGCACGAGGTGCTGGAAGGCGATGTCGGCACCGTCCAGCAGGACCTGCGCGGCCACGTACGGCGACGGCACGCGCTGCCCGCGGAACGGCACGTTCACCACGCAGAACGTCGTCACGATGCCGACGTCGGGGAGTTCCACGTCCGTCGTCGTCGGCACGCCGTCCGTCGGGCACGCCCCCCGCGGCGGGACGTACACCTTGCCGCAGGCCGGGCACCGCTGGCCGACGAGCCGGCCCTCGGCGAGGGCACGCAGGTACCGGCTCTCCTCGGGCGAGGCACTGTGCTGGTAGTGCAGCCGGACCGGCGTGGTGATCATCGTGACGCTGCTGCCAGGTTCCAGGGCGGGAACGCGCGCGTCCTCGCTGGCGGCCGTCAGCTGGCCAGCCTCGTTCCCGGCAGGTTCAAAGCACTCGATGTCCCGGATGTGGCCGCTGCGCTGCGCCGCCCACCGCGGGCGTACTCGCAGGCCCGTGCGCATGACGTCCGCGGTGCCGGCGTCGACCGCGTGCAGCAGCGCGGTATCCGCGCCGTCCAGCCTGATCAGCGCCCAGGCGAACGGGCGGTCAAGCGGCTGCGCCTCGCTCGGCTCGCGCTGCCAGGACCAGGTGGTGACCGTGCCCTCGGGCCCGACTGGCACCAGCTCGTCCGGCGGCGCGAACGTCACCGGATCGTACTCGGCCGGCGGCACATGGACCCGCCCGTCCGCGCCGCGCGAGCCCAGGATGCGGCCGCCGGCCAGCGCCGTCATGAACTCGCTGAGCACCGGGCCGAGTGACCTGGTGTAGTCGAAGCTGATCTCCAGGGGGGCGGTGAGCGGCTTAGTCACGGATGAAAGTGAAACACGTTCTAGCCACGACCGCCAAGGGGCCGGGCGGGAGAAAGCCGGGCCTGATGCATGGCCGGCGGGCTGCCGGCCCGCCGTCCGGGGCAGCGGGGCAGGGCTCCGGTTCCCGGACAAATGCGCTGGTTATTTTGCGCATTTCAAATTATTTGTTCTGTATGATCCGCTTTACGGTTTCTATGTATTTCCGCGCAGGTAGCGTGGTAGCTAGCGGGGGACCTGGATCCAGCTGACCCTCCGCAGCCGAGGAGCATCAGATGACCAGCACCGCAGCCCGAGCCAGCCAGACCGCCAGGTCCGATGCGGACCAGTTCGCCGCTCCGGCCGCGCGCACCACAGTCTCCGCGTCGTGCGGAGCGCCGACCACCAGCCGGGAGCCGCTGAGCCAGTGGACAACCGCCGACGCCTGGCACTCAGCCAGGGACGGCAGGCCGGCAGCGGTCCGCACGCCGGCAGCATCCAGAGCCGCGAGATCCGCCTCCGGGTTCGCCGCGGTTGGCCTGGCCACCCGGATACCGGAGCTGGCCAGGTGGATCGCCGCCCGCCCGAGCTTCACCTTCGCGGAGGCCGCGGCCGCGAGCGCTCCGTCGCCGTGCAGCCTGACCGTGATGGCCTACACGCTCCCGGACCCCAGGCTCGCCGCAGCACTGGCCGAACTCGGCTACGTGGTAACGGCCGGCGGTAAGAACGGCTATACGGTGACCGCACTTGATCCCGAGGCAGCGCCGACGGCCTCCTGACGGCGAGATCAGCGGCCCTGAAAGTCCGGCGCGCGCTTCTGCGTGAAGGCCCGCGGGCCCTCCCTGGCGTCCTCGCTGGCGAACACCGCCATGCCGAGCTTCGACTCCAGCGCGAAGGCGTCGTTCTCCGCCATTCCCTCGGACTCGCGGATGGTGCGCAGAATCGCCCGGACGGCAAGCGGCCCGTTCGCCGCGATCTGCGCGGCGATCTCCAGCGCCGTCGTGAGTGCCTGGCCGTCCTCGACTACGTGCCCGATCAGCCCGATTCGCAGCGCCTCGTCGGCGGTGATGTGGCGGCCGGTCAGCAGCAGGTCTGCGGCGACGGTGTAAGGGATCTGGCGGACCAGCCGGACGGCAGAGCCGCCGAGCGGGAACAGTCCCCAGCGCGCCTCCGATATCCCGAACCTCGCGCTGCGGCCGGCCACCCGGATGTCGGTGGCCTGCAGGATCTCGGTTCCGCCGGCTATCGCTGCTCCCTCAACCGCGGCAATCAGCGGCTTCGACAGCCGCCGGCCCTTCAGCAGCGGCTCGATCACCGCGGGGTCGAAGGCCCCGGACTCGAAGGACTCGCCCGGATGCGAGGCGGTCATCGCCTTGAGATCCGCGCCCGCGCAGAACGCACCGCCCGCCCCGGTCAGGATGCAGGCCCGGATCGCCGGATCGGCGTCGACCCGGTCCCAGGCCTCCGCCATGATCGCCATCATCGGCCCGCTGAGCGCGTTCCGGACCTTCGGCCGGTTCATCGTGACGATGAGAATGTGACCGCGCACCTCGACCAGCGCGTGCGGCTGCTCGCCGGCGCCCGCGTCATCCGGGGTCGTGGTCACCGCGAAGCCCTCCTTGACCGGAAGGGGATAATTTCAGCCGCCTGGTTGCCCCGAACGATAACACGTTCTAGTTTCATCCCATGGCGCTCAACATCGCGGATCTTTTTGAGCATGCTGCCGACGCGGTTCCCGGGCGCCTGGCCATCGCCTGCGGCGACGCCGAGGTCACCTACCGCGAGCTCGACGCGCGCAGCACCCAGCTCGCCCATTTCCTGGCCGGGCGCGGCGTCACCGAGGGCGATCATGTCGGCGTCTACGGGCGGAACTCGATCGAGCTGATCGCGGCGTTCCTCGCCTGCTACAAGCTGCGCGCGATCGCGGTGAACATCAACTACCGGTACGTCGAGGCCGAGCTGCGGTACCTGTTCACCGAGGCGGAGCTGGCAGCGCTGGTCCACGACCGCCAGTTCAGTACCCGGGTTGCCGGGCTGCTGCCGGAGTACCCCGGCATCCGGGCAGTGCTGGCCATCGACGATGCAAGCGGCACGCCGCTTGCGGAGAGCACTGACTTCGGGGCCGCACTCGCCGGGCAGCCGGCCGGCCGTGACTTCGGCGAGCGCAGCGCGGACGACATCTACATGCTGTACACGGGCGGGACCACCGGCTACCCGAAGGGCGTCCTGTGGCGCCACGAGGACATCTGGCGGACCCTGGGCGGCGGCATCGACTTCGCCACTGGTGAGCGGATGCCCGATGAGTGGGAGCAGTCCAGGCGCGCTGCCGCGGCTCCGGCCGGCCTGGTCCGGCTGTGCGCCGCGCCGCTCATCCACGGCAATGCGCAGTGGGGGGCGATGGCAGCCCTGTTCTCAGGCGACACCGTCGTGTTCGTGCCGCAGTTCAGCGCGGACGAGGTCTGGCGCACGGTGCAGCGCCGCCGGGTCAACATCATGATCATCATCGGGGACGCCATGGCCCGGCCGCTGATCGAGGCCTACCGCGAGAAGCAGTACGACGTCTCCTCAGTGCTGGCGATCTCCAGCAGTGCCGCGCTGTTCTCGCCGAGTGTCAAGAACGAGTACCTGACCCTGCTGCCCGGCATCGTGGTGACTGACGCCATCGGCGCTTCCGAGACGGGCTTCACCGGCCTCGGCTACGTGAGCGCCGGCAACAAGCGACCGGAGGGACCCACGGTCACGCCCGGCCCGGCCACGATCGTGATCGACGAGCACAACCGGCCGCTCGGCCCCGGCGGCATCGGCCGGCTGGCCCGCGGCGGCAACATCCCGCTCGGCTACTACAAGGACCCGGTCAAGACGGCGGCGCTCTTTGCCGAGGTCGACGGCGAGCGCTACGCCGTTCCCGGAGACCTGGCCCGGGTCGAGGAGGACGGCTCGCTGACCCTGCTCGGCCGCGGCAACACCTGCGTGAACACCGGCGGCGAGAAGGTGTACCCGGAGGAAGTCGAGGGGGCGCTGAAGTCGCACGCTGACGTCTTCGACGCTCTGGTCATCGGAGTCCCCGACGACCTGCTCGGGCAGCGGGTTGCGGCGCTGGTGCAGCCGCGCGACGGTCAGGCGGTCGACCTGGCCGCCCTGGACAAGCACCTGCGCACCCTTATTGCCGGATACAAGGTGCCGAGGTCGGTCTGGCTGGTCGCTCAGATCGGCCGGACCCCGGCCGGCAAGGCCGACTACGGCTGGGCGCGCTCGTACGCCGAGGCCCAGATGGCCGGATCTGACCTGCAGTCAGCCTGAAGGGACCGCCGCATGCGCACGCCGCTCTGCGATCAGCTCGGGATCGAGCATCCCATCGTCGGGTTCACCCCGTCCGAGCACGTCGCAGCCGCGATCAGCCGGGTCGGCGGACTCGGCGTACTCGGCTGCGTGCGCTTCAACGACGCCGCCGAACTGGACAAGGTCCTGGACTGGATGGACGGCGCCACCGACGGCCGTCCCTACGGCATTGACGTCGTGATGCCGCAGAAGGTCCCGGCCGAGGGCGCGGCGATCGACCTGAACCAGCTGATCCCGGCCGGGCACAGGGACTTCGTCGACCAGACGCTCATCCGGCTCGGCGTGCCTCCCCTGCCGTCCGATGCGCAGGCCAGGGAAGGCGTGCTGGGCTGGCTCCACTCGGTTGCCCGCGCTCAGCTCGAGGTGGCGCTGGCGCACCCGGCGCGGCTCATCGCGAATGCGCTGGGCTCCCCGCCCCCCGACGTCATCGCGAGCGCGCACGATCGCGGCATGCTCGTCGCCGCGCTGGCCGGGAAGGCCGCGCACGCCCGGTCGCACGTGGCCGCCGGCGTCGACGTCGTAGTGGCGCAGGGCTACGAGGCCGGCGGCCACACCGGCGAGATCGCCAGCATGGTCCTGGTGCCCGAGGTGGTGGACGCGGTCGGCCCGGACGTCCCGGTGCTGGCGGCGGGCGGTATCGGCAGCGGCCGTCAGATCGCCGCAGCACTCGCACTCGGGGCTGCCGGGGTGTGGATGGGCTCGGCCTGGCTGATCACGACCGAGTACGCCGAGTTGTCTCCGCTGCCCGGACTGCGGGAGGCACTGCTCGCCGCGACGTCCTCGGACACGGTGCGGTCGCGAATCTACAGCGGCAAGCCGGCCAGGCTGCTCAAGAACAGCTGGACCGATGCTTGGCTGGAGCCGGACGCTCCCGAGCCGCTGCCCATGCCGCTGCAGAACCTGCTCGTCGCCGACGCGCACCAGCGGCTGATGCGGTCGGGCAACCCGGACGTGATCCCGATGCCCGTCGGGCAGATCGTCGGCCGGATGAACGAGGTACGGCCGGTCGCGGACGTTGTCGCAGCGCTCGTGGCTGAACTGGACGACGTGGTCGGGCGGCTGGCCAGCCTGCGGTCCTGATCCGCCTACCCGGCGGGCCGGTCCTTCTTCGGCAGCCTGCTCACCACAGCGTCGTAGGAGGCGTCGATCGCCTCCCTGATCTCCGCGGCCGGGATGGCGCCAGCGGGCTGCAGCGTGTTCCACCCGGACCTGCCGATGTACGGCATCACCGTGGCGTCCTTCGGGTAGCGCGCCAGCCACTCATCGGCGGCCTCCCGGTTCGCGCCGCACTTGAGGCCGACGCCGGACCCGTCGCCTGATCCGAGGAAGGCGAAGATCTTGCTGCCGACTTTGGCAACGACATCGCCGTCCCACGGCTCGTCCTGCCAGGCGCCCGGCTTGGACAGGCAGTAGGCGAGCAGTTCCTCGAAGGTCACGGTCGCGCTCCTCGGTCACCGTCTGGTGTACTCACGCACGGTTAAGACGCCTTGGTCCCCTGCCTGGTTGCTCTGCATTGCGGACAAGTGTGCGATGTTCGCCTCGCCGCAGGTGCCCGAACCGCTAGGCCGCGGTAGTTTCATCGGGAGCCTCGCTGTCGCCAGGGACCGCCAATGAACGCCGCCGTGATTGCCGCTGCCGCCGTCGTCGGCGCTGGCGCTGGCTGGGCTGAGCGGGCGGTGATCGTCCGGCTGGCTGTCCCCCGCACTCCGCCGGCCGCGTCCGGCACACCCGGCACCGGGCCGGCTGTGCCGCCCCCCGCCCCCGCGCCGCCTGATCCGG
>Ga0302325_10003534_pt1 | contig 36776 bp, 33 predicted proteins | sample Palsa_T0_2_FD_201948 | JGI IMG/M metagenome (GOLD analysis project Ga0302325, IMG submission 201948) | Peat permafrost microbial communities from Stordalen Mire near Abisko, Sweden - Palsa_T0_2 | ecosystem: Environmental > Terrestrial > Soil > Palsa > Peat permafrost | place: Sweden: Abisko...
AGGTCGCCGACCTGCGCGCTGGTTTCGGCCCGCTCGTGGGGTTCGACGTAACCAATGACCACATCCACCCCACGACGCTTCAGCCGGTTGCCTTCGACGAGCATCGCGTAGGTCTTGCCCACCCCCGCACAGGGTCCGAGATACACCTTCAATTTGCCAGCTTGCTGCCGCCGGATGATCGCGAGAAAATCATCCGCGCTGGGTCGATCGGCAGGTTCGGCTTCTTGCATGGTTTAGCGGATCTTGCTGACGGTAAACTGCAAATCCGACACGGCAATGAGAAACACAAAAAACCGCGCCGCTCAACGTCCTGCCTGCGAATGGCGATCCGGTCTGAAGAGCGGCATCTCGCCTGGTCTCCTTCTGGCAGAAAGTTGTCTCAGCGCAAAGCTCCGCGCGAGGAGGTCAATGCCGGCCACGACGAAGGAGGCATCCGAAGCTCCCGCTTTACCTGGTGCGGCATCTTCCGCGTCCTTCAGGCCCTGAATTGAGGCAGTCGCTAGAGGTCGCCGCAATTCACGGGTTCCTCGCTCGAACCAAAGTGGAATAACTCAAAAATGCGCCGCATATTTTGCTGCGCCGGTTCGAAGTAAGGACCGTACTTGATCGCTTTGCCATAGAGTTTTTTTGCCCGTTCATAATCCTCCTGCATCTCGAAGTACACGCCGGCCAGGTTAAGAGCTTCCGGAGACTGGGGATTCAGTTCCATGGCGCGGGCGAGATGGGGCCAGGCCGGCTGAAAGAGCTGAAGATTCAGGAGTCGTTTGGCTTCCGACAACTGCCCGGCGAAAGTATCCGGCACCGGCTCCTGGTACGTCGACGGCACTACAGAAATGTGGCGCGCCATGATCTCGGCGACCAGGCTGCGCAACGCTTCCGGCGTCAGCGGTTTTTGCAGGAAATCAATAGCTCCCAGTCGCATCGCGCGCACCGCATGGGGAACATCCCCATACGCGGTAATGATTACCGCGGGCGTCTTGAAGCCGCGCTCTCGCATCGCCGCCAGCAGGTCGAGGCCATTCATTCCCGGCATGCGCATGTCCAGGATCGCCAGATCGAATCGTTGATTTGCGAAGAGTTCCAGCGCCTTTGGGCCGGAGTCCGCTTCACAAACGTCAAGCCCCCCTGTTTCCAGGGTAACGCGGTAATTGAGGCGGACGTTGGGTTCATCGTCCACGACAAGGATTTGTTTGTTCATCACACAACTCTGTTGGGAAGAGCGTGGAGAGCGATCGGTGAAGGCAGCGGGCGCGGCGTTGCGCTCGTCGTTAATAGAGCTACTGCGGTCACTGGTGCGTAGTGCATCCGCGCGGGGATTGATCGTTTGAGCAAGAATTTTCATGACCATCTACTTCAAGTATAGGGCCGGCGGGAAATACCTCTAATAGGGGTGAGTACCATTCCTGTGCCGGACGGTTTGCTGATAGGGTATAGGACAAATGCCTATGTGGCTTCTAGGCTTTGGCTGGCTGGCGAAGCATCCGTGGGGCAAGCCCGCGCCAGCGTTTGTGAAGGCCGTGAATCAGTTCGCAACATCAATGATGCTGCACTGCTTCACGCCGCCACGCCTTTCCAGAGGGCTTTATGTCTAATTTGTGGTTTTTGGGACCAAGGAAACGACGTTCTCGAAGGGCGTTCCGTGCAGGGGTGGCTGCCACGGGCGGATGAGTCGCTGCCATCCGTCTAAACGCTCTGGCACCGGGGTAATGCCAAATAGGGTTTTCATAGCGTAGTTCCACAGCTTCCGCCGTGCCATGGCCGGAGCCGACGCACCTTACATGCTGATGGAGAAAGGTTTATGCCACACGCGACGTAGGCGCGAGGGTTTGTGAATCGTGCAAGTTGCACGAAACAAAGCATTTAGAGATCGTATCTTGCACGACGCGCGGACCCGGCGATCACGCTGACCAAGAGGCTGATTCTCCGGAAACCGGTAATGAAATCCGGCCCATTCTGGTGGGAACAGCTCGGTGGCCATGGGTCGTCGCGGAACTCACTTTGCGGCGAGCTTGTCGAGCGCCAGATTGAGCTTGAGCACGTTCACACCGGCGTCCCCGAGGATGCCGAACTGCGCTCCGGCCGTGGCTTTCTCGATTTCGGCTTTCACAGCATCCACGCTCATCTTGCGCTCTCTGGCGACGCGGGCCGCTTGCAGCAGCGCGTTCTTTACGCTGATGTGTGGATCAAGTCCACTGCCGGAGCCGGTCACTGCGTCGCCCGGAATCAAGCTGGCGGGCTTGACCGTGAGGGGTTTGGCATCGTCATTGAAGGCGGTGATCAACTTCACGGGATCGTAATCGCCCTTGTCGGTCTTGAACGTCTTGGGATCCACCGGCTGTCCATCCTGGATCAGCTCGTAAGCGATGCCATTGGCCTCGCAATAGTTGACGATGCGCAGCTTGACACCGTCAAAATCGACCACATCCGGTGCAGGCGCATAGGTGCCGGCTTCCTTACCCGGCACCGCAATTGACTTGGTGGTGCCGTTAATGAGTTTCTTGCTCGTCGGCCCAAGGTTGCTGCCGCTGGAACTTTGCGCGTCATAGCCGGCGCCTGCCGAGGAAGGGCGCGGTTGGAAATACTTCGCACTGGTGAAATTCTGGCCCAGCCATTCCGAGCCGACGATCTTGCGCTCTGCGCCTTCGATCAGACTGCCATTGGCCTGGTGCGGGAAGAGCAGTTGCGCCGCGCCCCAGATAAGGAGCGGATACAGGCCGCACAGGATGACGCCAAACACGATGGTCGCCAGGATGGAGACGATGGTTTCCTTGAGGATGGTCTTCATGAGATTAAGCGAGGTGAAGGGTCGCAACGACGATGTCGATCGCCTTGATGCCGACGAACGGGATAATGACGCCGCCGACGCCGTAGATGAGCAGGTTGCGCTGGAGGATCTTCGCCGCGCCGAGCGGACGGAATTTCACCCCCTTGAGCGCGAGCGGGATGAGCGCGATGATGATAATGGCGTTGAAAATCACCGCGCTGAGAATCGCGCTGGTCGGCGACGCCAAATGCATGACGTTCAGCGGTGCGATCTGCGGGAAGGTGCCGAGCAGCATGGCCGGGATGATGGCAAAATACTTGGCCACGTCGTTGGCAATACTGAAGGTGGTGAGTGCCCCGCGCGTGATCAGGAGTTGCTTCCCGATCTCGACGATCTCGAGCAGCTTGGTCGGGTTTGAGTCGAGGTCCACCATGTTACCGGCTTCCTTGGCCGCTTGCGTGCCCGTGTTCATGGCCACACCGACATCGGCCTGGGCAAGCGCAGGCGCGTCGTTCGTGCCATCTCCCGTCATGGCCACGAGATGCCCGGCATCCTGCTCCTTGCGGATGAGCGCGAGTTTGTCCTCGGGCTTGGCTTCCGCGAGGAAGTCATCGACACCCGATTCCCTGGCGATGGCTGCCGCGGTCAGCTTGTTATCGCCGGTAATCATCACCGTGCGGATGCCAATCGCGCGAAACCGCGCGAAGCGCTCCGAGAGCCCGCCCTTGACGATATCCTTGAGATAAATGACACCGAGCGCCTTCTCTTTCAAGGCCACTACGAGCGGCGTCCCGCCCTGGGCGGAGATGGCATCGACTTGCTGCTCTACTTCCCTGGGCAACTTACCCACCCATTCGCGGATCGAACCGGCCGCGCCTTTGCGGTAACTCGTGCCATTGAGATCCACACCGCTCATGCGCGTCTGCGCCGTGAAAGGCACAAACTTCGCGTTCGGCATTTCATGCAGTTCAACGCCACGAAGACCATGCTTCGTCTTGGCGAGCACGACGATGCTGCGGCCTTCCGGCGTCTCGTCAGCGAGGGAGGCAAGCTGCGCGGCTTCGGCCAGTTGCTTCTCCGTCACGCCGGGGGCGGGAATGAATTCGACGGCCTGGCGGTTGCCGAGCGTGATCGTGCCGGTCTTGTCGAGCAGCAGCACGTCCACGTCGCCGGCTGCTTCCACGGCCCGCCCGCTCATGGCGAGGACGTTCTTCTGCACCAGGCGGTCGATGCCCGCGATGCCAATGGCGCTGAGCAAACCACCGATGGTCGTCGGAATCAGGCAGACCAGCAATGCGGCCAAAACGGTGATCGAGAAATCCACACCCAGGTAGAGCCCGAATCCCTTGAGGGCTATCAACACTACGAGGAAGATGATGGTCAGGGCTGAGAGCAGAATCGTCAGCGCGATTTCGTTTGGCGTCTTTTGGCGCTTGGCGCCTTCAACCAGCCCGATCATGCGATCGAGGAAGGTTTCGCCCGGATTCGACGTAATCCGCACCTTGATCACATCTGAAAGAACGCGCGTGCCGCCCGTCACCGCGCTGCGGTCGCCGCCCGCTTCGCGGACCACCGGTGCGGATTCACCGGTAATCGCAGATTCATCCACCGTTGCCGCACCCTCGATGATCTCTCCATCGCCAGGCACAAACTCCCCGGCTTTGATGATGACGATATCATCCTTGCGCAAAGAGTCCGAAGTCACCTGTTCCGTCGCGCCATTGTTCAGACGATTGGCAAAGGTCTGCGTCCGGGCGCTGCGCAGCGCATCTGCCTGGGCCTTTCCCCGGCCCTCCGCCATCGCTTCCGCGAAGTTGGCAAAGAGCACGGTGAACCATAGCCAAAGCGTGATCTGCAGCAGAAAGCTGAAAGGAGCACCCTGGCCACCGAAGAACATCAGGACTGTCGTGACCGCCGCACCGACCTCGGTGACAAACATCACCGGGTTTCCGACCATGTGAAGGGGATTGAGCTTTTTGAAGGATTCGCCGATCGCCGGCACGATAATCGCCGGATCGAATATGGAATGAGATTTAGCGGCCATGTTAGTGGAGATAGAGGTTGGCGATTTCGATTAGAACAGCTTTCCCGTATGCATGAGGAAGTGTTCCACAATCGGACCGAGCGTGAGCGCCGGGAAGAAATTCAATGCTCCGATGATGAGCACCGTGCCCATGAGAAGGAGCGTGAACAGCGTCCCGGAGACGGGGAAGGTCCCGGCACTCTCCGGCACGAGCTTCTTGCGAGCCAGTGAGCCCGCCAAAGCCATAATCGGGACGATCATCGCAAAGCGGCCGACCAGCGTGGCGAAGGCCAGGGTCGTGTTATACCACGGGGTGTTCGCCCCAATGCCGGCGAAGGCGCTGCCGTTATTGCCGGTGCAGGAACTGTAGGCGTAGAGGATTTCAGTGAATCCATGCGGGCCGTTGTTGTTCGTGCCGTCGGTCATTTGATGCGTCGCAGGATCAGGCACACCCCACTTGCTCAAACACGCCCAAGCCGAGAATCCGAGGATGGACCAGGCGAGCACGAGAATGACGAAGGACGCCATCTTAACGTCGTACGGCTCGATTTTCTTACCGAGGAACTCGGGGGTGCGGCCGACCATCAAGCCGGCGATGAAAACAGCCAGCACCACAAAGACCAGCATGCCGTACAGTCCGGCTCCGACGCCGCCGAAGATGATCTCGCCCAGATGGATGTTCAGCAGCGGAATCAGTCCACCGAGCGGCGTGAAGGAATCGTGCATCGAGTTGACCGCGCCGCACGAGGCGTCAGTGGTAATCGTCGCGAAGAGCGCGGAGTTGAAAACGCCGAAGCGGACTTCCTTGCCTTCCATATTGCCGTCGGCGGGATCAACGCCCAGTTGGGCGACGATCGGGTTGCCCGCCGCTTCGTAATGCCAGCAGGCCAGTGCCGCGGGGAGAAAGATGAAAAACATCGCCGCCCAAACCGCCCAGCCATGTCCTTGATTTTTCACGGTGCGGCCGAGGTAATAAGTGAGCGCGCTCGGGATCGCGAAAATCGAGAGGATTTGCAGAAAGTTGGAAAGTGGCGTCGGATTCTCAAACGGATGGGCCGCATTGGCGTTGGTATAGCCGCCCCCATTGGTGCCGAGCATCTTGATCGCCATTTGCGAGGCCATCGGGCCTTGCACGATGGTCTGCGTATCTACTTTCTGGTCGAGCATGACCGGGATGCTCTGATCGACCATGACGGGTTTGCCCTGCTCATCAACCATCGGTTTGTTCTTATCGTCCGTCTTCTGTACCTGTGTGGTAAAGAAGACGGGATTCTTCTGGTCGTCCGTCTTTTGCACCTGCGTGGTAAAGGGATCGATCAAGCTGGCCGCGTCGTACGGCTTGAAGTTTTGAATCATGCCCTGCGAGACCAGGGCGAGCGCGAACACGATGCAGATCGGCAGGAGCAAATAATAAGTGATGCGCGTCAAATCGACCCAGAAATTGCCGACGGTCCTGGCGCTGTGCCGGGCGATGCCGCGAACGATCACCGCGGCAATGGCAATGCCGACCGCTGCGGACAAGAAGTTATGGATAGCCAAGGCGACCATCTGCGAAAGATAGCTCATCGTCGATTCGCCGCCGTAGCTCTGCCAGTTCGTATTGGTCGTGAAGCTGGCCGCGGTGTTGAAAGCGAGATCCGGACTGACGGTCGGCATGGCCTGCGGATTCAGCGGCAGCGCGGCCTGCCAGCGCAGGATCGCATAGCTGAAGAGCATTGACACGAGACTGAAGAGCAACATCGCGATGGTGTACTGCTTCCAGTCGTGCTCCTTCTTCGGATCGACGCAGATGAGCTTGTAGGTGATCTTTTCCAACGGCTTGAAAACCGGGTCAAGGAAGGTTTTACCGTCCGCGTCCAATACCTGGCAGAGGTAGAGACCGAGCGGTTTGGTGATCGCCAGCAGGATGCCGACGTAGAGGATCAATTGAATCCAGCCTGAACTATTCATGGTGCCTTAAGTTAAAACTTTTCCGGTCGCACAATTGTGACAATGAGGTAGCAGATCAGTGCGAGTGAAATGAAGCCGACGATAGTATTTTCCATATTGTTGAACTCGTTAAACCTTGTCACAGGCCCACATGAAAACGATCATCAGGCCAAAGAAGCCGACGGCTGCGAGGATGTAGAGGATGTCAGTCATATGGACGGATCGGTTGGTGGTGCTGGTGTTAAACTGCAAATCGGTAGGCAAGGACCATCACAGGTCATCGCCGAGGGCGAGCGGTTCCTCGCTCGAGCCAAAATGAAACAATTCAAAAATGCGCCGCATGTTTTGCTGCGCCGGCTCGTAATAGGGCCCGTACTTGACGGCCTTCCCATAAAGCCTCCGCGCACGCTCATAGTCCTCGTGCATTTCAAAATAGACGCCGGCGAGATTCAGGGCATCCGGCGAGTCGGGATTGAGTTCGAGGGCGCGCGACAGGTGAGTCCACGCCGGCTCAAAGACCTGCAAGTTGAGAAGGCGCTTGGCTTCAGACAACTGGCCGGCAAAATTGTCTGGCACGGACGCCGCAGTCGCCGGTGCTTCCGCTGGCAAATGTCGGGCCAGGATCTCCGCCACCAAGCTGCGCAGCGCTTCGGGTGTCAGCGGTTTTTGGAGGAAGTCGATCGCCCCAAGCTGCATGGCGCGCACGGCATGCGGGATATCGCCGTACGCGGTAATGATCACCGTTGGCGTCATGATCATGCGTTGGCGCATCTCGGCCAGCAAATCGAGGCCGTCCATTTCCGGCATGCGCATGTCCAGAATCGCGAGGTCGAATTGGAAATTCGAAAATTGCTCGAGGGCTTTCGTCGCGCAGTCCGCTTCACGAACTGCGAATCCCTCCGTTTCCAAAGTCACTCGATAACTCAGCCGGACGTTCGGCTCATCGTCTACAATCAGGATTCGCTGGCTCATGTGCTCTCCCCGTTTTTGATGGCGGGCAGATCGAAATAGAATTCGCTGCCATTGCCCGGGGTACTCTGGACACCGATGGTTCCCCCTTGCCCGATTACGATCTCCTTGGCAATCGCGAGGCCCAGTCCCGCGCCGGTGTTCTCGGAACCGGGAACGCGGAAAAATCGGTCGAAAAGTTGCGTCTGAAATTGCGGGGCGATTCCCGGGCCGTGATCAATCACGGAGAAGCGCACGCGGCCCTCCTGGTTCTTCGCTCGCAGGACGATTTCCTCACCCGGTTTGGCGTATTTCACCGCGTTGGACACGAAGTTGGAGAAGACGTGCGCGATCTGGCGCGAATCCACCGACACTTTCGGCAGCCCCGGCGTGATCTTGGTAACCAGCTTGGAGCCGCGTGATTCGACCAGGACTTGCAAATCTTCCTGGGCGGTCTCGACCAATTCCCGCGGATCGGCCGGCCGGCTCGGGAGGGCCGTGCGCCCTGATTCGAGTTTGGCCAGGTCGAGAAGATCGTTGATCATTCGGAGCAACCTCTCCGAATCCTCACGGGCGGCCAGCAGCAACTCCGTCTGCTTCGAATTGAGCGAGCCGATGCGCTCTTCGAGCAGCAAATGCAGGCCCATGCGCACGCTGGTCAAGGGCGTCTTCAGTTCATGGCTTACCGTCGACACCAGGTTTGTTTTGACCTCGTCGAGCAGCCGCAGGCGGGTCACGTCCTGGAGCACGACTGCCGCGCCAAAGATGGCGCCGGAATCGTCGCGCATGCCGATGACGCGCGGCAGCGCGAACAACTCCTGCTCATCGACCCGAAAGACGATTACCCGGTCGAAGCTCGTCGGCAGGTAGTCCGGCGCTCCCTTGATGACCCGATCCACTTCTTCCTGCACACTGGCTGGAAGCCCGTCTTTCAATCCAAGCTTGAAGAGGAAGGTATTGGCGGCCGGGTTCGCAAAGCTGATACGGCCGTCCGCAGTGAGCACCATGATCGGGTCGGGGAAGGCCGAAAACGTGGTCTCTGTCATCTGCCGCGCCTGGAGAATCTGGTCCCCCATGACCTGCCGGTAAGCGCGCAATTTGGTGGCCATCTTGTTGAAAGCATCCGCGAGCTGTCCCAGCTCATCGTGCGACATAACTGGCACCACCTGGTCGAGCTTGCCTTCTCCCAATTCCTTGGAAACCGCTGTCAGCGTGTGGATCGGGTCGAGAATCGATCCCTGGAGTCGCCAGGCAAAATAAAGCGCTCCCAGCACTCCCATACCGACAGCCATGATCATGTACCGCGTCGACTGCGCGCTCAGCGTCCGCGCCCGTCGGTCGGCCTCGACCATATTATCCTGGTTGATCCGGATGATGTCCTGCGCGGTGTGGTTGACACCGGCAAACGTTCGCCGCATTTCACCAAAATACATCTTGCGGCGGGCTTCGATGTCCGGCGTGTTCCAGAATCCTTCCGCCCGCTGTGTAAAGTGGTCGTGCAACTCCTTGAGCGTGTCCGCCAGTTCCTGCTCGTGCGGCAGGGTGACATTATGCATCTCGATATTCAAATTCTTCTCAAACACCGGTAAGTTTTCGGCGTACATCTTCCGACCGCTCTCCTCTTCGCCCACGAGTGAGAAGAAGAGGGCAGAGTCCATGCGTTCGGCGGTTTCTTTCATTTGCTGTCCGGCAAGCACACTTTGAAAATTCTCGCGGAGAATGACTTCGATGCTGTTGCCCAATTTGCTGAAGAGCGAGACGGCGTAGGCGCCCATCGCGATGAGCAGGACAAACAGTGGCGCAAGCCCAAGGAAGATGCGTTGCTTCATGCGCCCAAGCCTGCTTCCTCCGAGGTCGGGTGGCTAGCCTGCAAACTCCAAGGTTGTGCGACCGAAGTCGACCACGAGGGTTCCGCGGAATGTATTCGTCACCCGGCATGGAAGACCGTGCCATCCGCGCAGACGCCCAAAGACGGGAGACGTACCAAATTGGATTTTCATGCCCACACGTTAGCTCTGAGCGTGCCACGCTTCCGAGGATAGAACGCAAATATCTGTGGTACAGTATCTTATATAATTCAATATCAGCACACCTATGGCCCGAGGTCATGCACCCTGCATGATTCCGGATTCCAAAGGATTGCATTTTGCACGACCACCCCTTTTCGGCCCGATGGCCCACGCGTCGCGACTAAAGCCAGGTCGGGAAACCGCCAGCCATTGCACGTCCGGGTGCCTGGCCCCGGGGCATGGCACGCTGGACGCCGGGATTGGATGTCCGGCAGTACGCCGCTTACCCTTGCTTTTTCCGTTTCCGATAGAGCGTGGCCGGGTCGATCCCGAGAATTGCCGCCGCTTCCTCGAGGGTCCGTGTGTTCGCCACCACCCGGCGGATGTGTTCGGCCTCGATCGCTTCCAGGGTCACCTTGCCCCCCAGCCGAATCTCCGATCCCGGCTGGATGTGGTCGGAGAGATCCTCCGGTTCGATGAATTCGGCATTGCTCAGGATGACCGCACGCTCGATCACGTTGCGCAATTCCCGCACGTTTCCCGGCCACGCATATTGCCGCATGGCTTCCAGCGCGGCGGCGGAGAAACTGCGGACACCTTTCCCGGAGTGCCCGGCAATGAAGCGCAACTGCATGAGGGCCAGCCGTTCGATGTCATTGACCCGCTCCCGCAGCGGCGGCAAGCGCAGCGAAATGACATTCAGCCGGTAAAACAAATCTTCGCGAAACTTTCCCGCCGTCACGGCCTGTGCCAGATCGCGATTCGTGGCCGAGATCACCCGCACATTGGCACGCCGCGGTTTCGTCTCACCCACCCGCTCGTATTCGCGCTCTTGAAGCAATCGGAGCAGCTTCGCCTGGATCTCCACCGGCAATTCGCCGATCTCATCGAGAAAAAGTGTGCCGCTGTCCGCCGTCGCCACTTTGCCCACGGTATCCGCATGCGCCCCTGTAAACGCGCCTTTCACGTGGCCAAAGAGCTCGCTCTCGAGCAATTCCCGCGAAAGGCTCGGACAGCTTACAGTGACAAACGCTCCGGCCCGGCGAGGGCTGCGCTGGTGCATGGCCCGTGCGAGCACACTCTTTCCTGTGCCGCTCTCCCCCAGGAGTAATATCGTGGCTTCACTTTCCGCGGCCTTGAACGCCACGTCGAGCGCTTTTTGCATCCCCGGCGACTGCGAGGCCAGCTCAATCTCCGGCCCTTCCACCGCGAGGCGCGATTCGAGTTCGGCGACCCGCCGCTCGAGCTTCCTCGTCTTCTCGACGCGGGTGAGAACTTGTCGCACCTGTTCCGGCGTGCAAGGCTTCGGCAGATAATCAAAGGCGCCCCGCCGCATCGCCTCGACTGCCGTTTCCACGGATGCATAGGCGGTCACCATGACCACTGCGGCCTGCGGATTCACGCGCAAGATTTCCTCGAGCACGTCGAGCCCGCTTTCCTGGCTCAGCCGCAAGTCGAGCAGTACGACATCGAACGAACGCGCCCGCAATTCCGCGAGCCCCAGCGCGCTGTTCGAGACGCACGTCACTTCGTGCGCCATGGACTCGAGGGCGAGCGCCAAAGCCCGCCGGATATTCTTCTCGTCGTCGATAATTAGGATGCGCATTTGCCGGAAGCACACGGCAACCGCCGCCGGATTTCCACACTAAAATGCTGACACACCCAGTCGCCTCCGCCTAGCCTCACGCCCCCGATTCATGAGAAAAGTCATCGCCACCACCGACGCGCCTGCCGCTGTCGGCCCGTATTCGCAAGCCATCGCCGTTGACAATCTGCTTTTCGCCGCCGGCCAGATTCCACTCGATCCTTCCACCGGCGAGCTGGCCGGCGCGGATGTCACCGCGCAGACCGAACGCGTCTGCCAAAACATCGGCGCCGTTCTCAAGGCCAACGGCATGAATTTTGCCGATGTCGTCAAGACCACCGTCTTCCTGACCGATCTCGCCAGCTTTGCGGCGATGAACGCCGTCTACGCCCGCTACTTTGGCGAGCCCTTCCCGGCTCGCTCCACCATTCAAGTCGCCGGCTTGCCACGCGGGGCGCAGGTCGAAATCGAAATTATCGCGGCGCGATAATCCAAAGGACTCTGCTCGCACAAACAACCATGAAAAGCGCTGAACTCCTGGAACTTTTCCGCTCCACCAACGCTCTGCTCGACGGCCATTTTGTCCTTCGCAGCGGCCTCCGCTCGCGGCAGTACTTCCAGTGCGCCCTCCTCCTCCAGCACACCCAGATCGCCGCCCGCGTCTGCGGCGCCCTGGCGGACAAACTGCGCGACATTGCCGCCGAACGCGTCATTTCACCGGCGTTGGGCGGCATTATCGTCGGCCATGAAATCGCCCGGGCCCTCGGTAAACCCCACATTTTCGTCGAAAAGGAGGACGGCAAACTGGTCCTGCGGCGCGGCTTTGAGATCACGCCGGGCGCGCGTTTCATCGTCGCCGAAGACGTCGTCACCCGTGGCGGCCGCGTCCAGGAAACCATTGATATTGTCCGCGCCCATGGTGGTATCGTCGCCGCAGTCGCCGCTCTGGTGGACCGCAGCGGCGGCCTGCTGCCCGACTTCGGCTGCCCCTTCGTCTCGCTGACCCAGCTCAACGTCGAGACCTACGAAGCCAACAAACTTCCGCCCGATCTCGCGGCCATCCCCGTCACCAAGCCGGGCAGCAAGTAGAGAGTCGGCAGGCTAGCGGTCCGCCTGGCGTTCGCGCCGGCGAAGAAGCGCCCGGCTCATGACGCTGACACCCCCGAGAAAGCCAACGCCGTAGCTCGCCCAATAAAGCGCGATGAGCGTCGGTGAGGTGGTGTTGATGACGTGCGGATGCGCGATGGTAAAATACTCGATGCAGATCCGGGCCGTGATCTGATCATGCACCTCTCCGTCCAGAACTGCCGCCCCGACGCAGAGGAGGATGATGCGGGAAGTATCGCTCAGACGCATTGAGTTCTCGAACAGCCATTAGTTCGCCTTCACAACGACGAGATCAAGATCAAGTGTAGGAGTAAGATCAAGAAAACGGCGGGAGCAAATTCTGAGGCCGTTGGCGCTTCTCGCAGCAGGAATTAGAAGAATTTATGCCTCTCCAACATTCACCCAGACGTGGCTTGCGCCGAACCCTCTCCGGCCTTATCTCTTACGCCCCTGAAAAATCGCCCACATGATCAACTGGATCTTGAAGAAAATCATCGGCTCGAAAAACACGCGCCTCGTGAAGAGTTTGCGGCCGGTCGTCGCGCAAATCAATGAGTTGGAAGTCCAGTTTCAAAGGCTGAGCGACGAGGACTTGAAGGCCAAAACGGCCGCCTGGAAGGAGCGCCTGGGGAAGATCGAGGAGGCAAACGAGCAGCAGCAGGTCCTCAACGAAATCCTGCCCGAGGCCTTCGCGGTGGTCAAGAATGCCGCCCGCCGCCTTACCGAGCGCCAGGCCACCTTCAACGTCTGCGATCAGCCCTACACGTGGAACATGATCCACTTTGATGTCCAGCTCATCGGCGGCGTCTGTCTGCACCGGGGCATGATCGCGGAAATGGCCACGGGCGAAGGCAAGACGCTGGTCGCCACGCTCCCGCTGTACCTCAACGCGCTCACCGGAAAAGGCGCGCACCTGGTCACCACGAACGATTACCTCGCGCGTCGCGACGGTGAAACCATGGGCCAGCTCTACAACTTTCTCGGGCTCACCACCGGCATCATTCAGCACGACCAGTATCCGACCGAACGCCGCGCGCAGTACTACTGCGACGTCACCTACGGGATGAACTCGGAATTTGGCTTCGATTACCTGCGCGACAACGGCATGGCCACGAACAAGGAGCAGCAGGTGCAGCGCGGATACCACTTCGCCATCGTCGATGAAGTCGACTCGATCCTCATCGACGAAGCGCGCACGCCGCTCATCATCAGCGGCCCCGCCACGGTTTCCACGCACCAGTACGACAAGTTCAAGCCGCTGGTCGAGCAACTCGTAAAAAAGCAGACGATGCTTTGCAACCGCCTGGTCTCAGAGGCCGAAGAGCTTTTTGCGCAGGGCAAAAACGACGAAGCCGGCCGGCTCATGGTGAAAGTCAAACTCGGACACCCGCGCAACAAGGGTCTGCTGCGCATGATGGAGGACCCGGAACGCCGCAAGATCATCGACAAGACCGAGCTGTCGTTCTATGGCGACACGCGCAAGGAGGAGTTTTTCGCCCTCAAGGAAGAGCTGTTCTTCATCATGGACGAGCGCGCCCACGAGGCCGACTTGAGTGAACAGGGCCGCCAATACCTGAACCCGGACGACCCCGATGCCTTCGTCCTTCCGGACTTGATCATGCAATTCGCCGAGATCGACAACACGCCCGGCCTCACCGATGCGCAAAAGCTCGAGGAAAAGCAAAAGCGCCAGGCCTACTGCGACCATCAGTCCGAACGCATCCACAATATCTCGCAGCTTCTGCGCGCCTATTGCTTGTTTGAGAAGGACGTGCAGTACGTCGTCGAAGATGGAAAAATCGTCATCGTCGACGAATTCACGGGCCGCAAAATGACCGGGCGCCGGTGGAGCGATGGCCTGCACGGCGCGGTGGAAGCCAAGGAAGGCGTGCAAATCGAGCGCGAGACGCAAACCCTCGCCACGATCACCATCCAGAATTACTTCCGGCTTTATTTCAAACTTGCGGGCATGACCGGCACGGCGGAAACCGAAGCGAACGAGTTTCACGATGTCTACAAGCTTGACGTCGCGGTCATCCCGACCAACAAGCCTTGCATCCGCAAGGACCAGAACGATTTCATCTACAAGACCCGGCGGGAGAAGTTCAGCGCGGTGGTCAAGGAGATCGTCACGGCTCACGCCCGCCAGCAGCCCGTGCTCGTAGGCACGGTCAGTGTCGAAGCCAGCGAAGTGCTCAGCCGCTTCCTCAAGCGCGAGAAAGTCCCCCACGCGGTGCTCAATGCCCGGTACCATATGCAGGAAGCCGAGATCATCTCGCGCGCCGGGCAGCCGGGAACGGTCACGATCTCAACGAACATGGCCGGGCGCGGCACGGACATCAAACTTGGCCAGGGTGTGAAATTCAAGGTCTCCTCGGGACCGCACCCCGATCCCGAGAAAAGGAAGAATGGCATTCTGGAATTTACGCTCACCGAGCCCGACACCGGCGAAATCCGGCGCTTCGACTCCGATAGCCCGCATGCCGCCGCCATGAAGCTCACTCCCAGTACGACAGAGGCCGGCGGCCTTTTTGTCATCGGCACAGAGCGTCACGAGTCACGCCGGATCGACCGCCAGCTCCGCGGACGTTGCGCCCGCCAGGGCGACCCGGGACTCTCCCGTTTCTACGTCAGCTTTGAGGACGATCTTATGCGCAACTTCGGCGCGGCCGACCGCATGACCAAGATGATGGAACGCTTCGGCCTCGAGGAAGGCCAGGAACTCGAACACCCGTGGCTCAACAAGTCCGTCGAGACCGCGCAGAAGCGCGTCGAGCAGCGCAATTACTTGATTCGCAAGCGTTCGCTCGATTTCGACGACGTCATGAACAAACAGCGCGAAGTGGTCTACAGCTTCCGCAATGACGCCATCTATGCCGACGATCCGCGCCCGCTGCTTTATGACGTCGTCGACGAAGCCATCCCGGCCAAGGTCACGCAATTTCTGCCCGAGGACGGCGAGGACCACAACCCCGATGGCCTGCTGCACTGGGTCAATACCACGTTCCCGATCGGCCTCAATGCCGAGACCGCGGGGTTGGCCAATAAGACGCCGGCGGAGATCAGCCAATTCCTCCTCGAGCGGATCAAAAAAACCTACGAATTGAAGTGTTCGCACGAGCCTTCTGAAGCGGTGCGCTATCTCGAACGAAACATCATCCTCAACGCGATCGACCGGCTCTGGCAGGAGCACCTCTACGCCACCGACGCGTTGCGCGAGGCGGTGTATCTTCGCGCCTATGGGCAGAAAGATCCACTCGTGGAATACAAGGCGGAGGCCTACGACATGTTCAGCGAGTTGATGGCGAACATTCAGACCGAGATTGCCAGCAATCTCTTCCGCTCGACTTCCAACCTGGATGCCTTCGGCACTTTCCTGCAAAACCTGCCGCAGTTTCTGATCAGCTCCGATGAAACCGGCGCGCAGCAAACCCAAAGCCCCGGCGCGGGACGTCCGGCGGGGACTCGACTTAATCCATCCACACCCGCGACCCGGGCGATGGAGCCGGAATCCGACCCGATCTTTAAACGGGACGGGAATGGCCAGCAGGGGCCTTCCATCGATGAGGCGCTGGCCAGCAAACCCCAGCCCAAGCGGGAGGGGCTCAAAGTCGGGCGGAATGAGCCGTGCCCCTGTGGCAGCGGCAAAAAGTACAAGAACTGCTGCGGCCGCACCGCCTGAATCGGCGCTTCCGCGCCTCCATCAACTCCGTTCCATTTATCACCGCTTCCTGCTCAGTACTGATACGGCTCAGGCAGCTTGAAGGCGTCCTTGATGAGATGAAACTCCGGGGTGTCTGCCTCCATGACGATCTCGACAATGTCGAAGCGGAAATGAATCGGTGGATGCCCCAGCAAATCCAGCCACGCCAGCGCCCCGCGCGCGATGAGCTTTTGCTTCTCCCGCGTTACGGCTTCCCCGGGGGCGCCGAACGCGAGGCTGCGCCGTGACTTGACCTCGACGAAGACCAGGGTATCGCACGTCTTGTCGCGGCAGACGAGGTCCACTTCTCCCCCATGCGGCGCCCGGAAATTGCGGTACAGCACCCGATAGCCATTCCGCCGCAGGTATCGCCCGGCCAGGCGCTCCCCTTCCCGGCCAAATTCATGGTCCGGATTTTCGCCACCTTCAGGGGAACGGGAATTCCGTTTGCTGAACCGGGATAAAAGACCGGCGATGAATCGGACAGGGGCCATGCGCGCGCAGTTTAGCAAGGTGCAGAGCCGTGCCATAGCCTTTATGCTGCGCAAATCCGTAGCCGGGGTGACGCGCGTCCATTTCCACCATGATGCGGTCCCGCGTGACTTTGGCAATCACGCTCGCCGCCGCAATGCTGAAACTCAGCGCGTCGCCGCCCACGAGCGCCGTCTGCGCAATGGGAAAAGGGTGGACAGGCAGACCGTCGATCAGCACGTGATCCGGCAGCGCGGCCAGCGCGGCAACCGCGCGCCGCATGGCTTCGTGCGTGGCGCGCAAAATATTGAGCCGTTCGATTTCCTCGACCTCGACGACCGCCAGCGCCCAGTGGACTTCCGCATTTGCCGTCAGTTCCGCGTAGATGCTCTCGCGCCGCAATTCCGTGAGCTGCTTGGAATCATTGAGCAACGCGTGTCGGAAGCGCTCCGGCAGAATTACCGCCGCAGCCACCACCGGCCCGGCCAGGGGTCCCCGACCCGCTTCGTCGATTCCGGCAATGATCGCGAAGCCCCGCGTGCGCAGCCGGCGCTCGTGCTTCAAGCCGCAGCGCATCTGCGGAGGTGCAAGCTTACGCCGCGGGCGTGGCGGCCGCTTTTTCGCGGACGGCCATGGCCGCTTTGCCGGTGCGGTTGCGCAGGTAGTTCAACTTGGCCCGGCGCGCGGTGCCCGGAGTTTCGACTTCCACCTTGGCGATGCGCGGCGAATGAACTGGGAAAACGCGCTCCACACCTTCGCCGTAGCTGATGCGGCGCACGGTAAAGGTCTCGTTAATGTCCCGGCCCTTGCGCCCAATCACGATTCCAGAAAAGATCTGCACGCGCTCCTTGTCGCCTTCCTTGACGATGGTGTGAACGCGCACGCTGTCACCCACTTCGAAGCGCGCGCTTTTCTTCTTGAGTTGCTCCTGGTTGATTTTGTCGATGATGTTGGGCATGGCAGTGGCTCCGGTCTGGTGCTAAAAAAGGGACGGGAGTAATAGCTTGATTCCCGCGTAGCGCAACCCAATTTTCACGCCTTTTCAGACTCCCTGTCAACGCGGCCCCTCATTTTCAACTTCATGATCTTTTTGTTCTTCCCCCGATCCGATACCGCCGACATCGATTGTCCCTGTTGAACCCCTGCTTCGCTCCATGGACGACATCATCGATCTTCACAGCGACACCTACTTCATGGGCGAGGCCCTCCGGCAGGCGCGCCGCGCCTGGGAGCAGGACGAAGTGCCCGTGGGCGCGGTCATCGTTCATCAAGGGCGCATCATTGCCCGGGCGTGCAATCAAATTGAAATCCTCAAGGACGCCACCGCCCATGCCGAGATGCTCGCCATTACGCAGGCCGAAAGCGTGCTCGGCGATTGGCGGCTCGCGGAATGCGAGTTGTACGTCACCAAAGAACCCTGTCCCATGTGCGCCGGGGCGCTGGTCCATGTCCGCATGAAGCGCGTCATCTTCGGCTGCCCCTCCCCAAAGGACGGCGCTGGCGGCAGCCTTCTCCAGCTCCTTCAGCACCCGCAACTCAATCATCACTGCGAGATCACCAATGGCGTGCGTCACGACGAATGCGCGGCCATGCTCCAGGCTTTCTTCCGCGAACGCCGCGATTGAGTTAGAGGGCGTCTAAAAAGTAGGGACGGGTCGATCCCTGCTTTTGAGGCGCCCTCATAGATCAAAGCCAGCGATCCCCAACCGATGCCATATCCCGGCAATCGGTGCATGGTCGGTTGGGGATCTCGCTGACCTGAGTGGGGACTTATTTGAGGTGTCCGGAAACCAACTTGGTCATCTCGAACATGCTCACGCTTTTCTTGCCGTTGAAGACCGGCTTCAGCGCGTCGTCGGCGTTGATTTGGGTCCTCTTCTTCGCGTCCTGAAGCTTGTTCTTCTTGATGTAGTCCCAAAGCTTTTTGGTCAGATCGGTGCGCGGCAGCGGCTTTGCACCGACGACTTTGGCGAGGGCCTCATCCGGTTGAACGGGCTTGAGGAAGGCGGCGTTAGTTTTGCGAGCGGGAGACTTTTTTTTGGTAGGCATTTCGCGATCATATGTGATTTTCCGGCCGGAGCGCAATGCATATTCCATTCAGTTATACAATTGACGGAAAGCCCCATTTGCATCAGAAATAGGCGGTATATGTCCACAACCCCATCGATCGACCAACTCAAACGAGCCGTCTCCATTTCCGAGGAAATTGAAAAGTTGCAGTCGCAACTGGCTTCGCTCCTTGGCGCCGGCCCGAAGGTCTCGGCGTCCGCAAGCGCGGCTCCGGCTGGCCCGAAAGCGCGGAGGAAGAAGCGAGGTTTGTCTGCGGAAGGTCGAGCCCGCATCGCCGCCGCCCAAAAGGCACGGTGGGCGAAAGTAAAAGGTGCCGCAGCGACTCCGGCTCCCAAGGCCCCCAAGCCAGGCCGCAAGCGCAAGGTCAAGCGGGTGCTCAGCCCTGAAGCCCGTGCCCGCATCGTTGCCGCCGTCAAGCGCCGCTGGGCCCGCGCGCGGAAAGCGGCTAGGTAAACAATTCCGCTCGGCGAGCGAGTCATTCGCCTGGTCGCACCGGGCGCTATGACCGTCTTTCCCTGCCCCGATTTTCAGCCGTGCCAAGGCATGATCCTATCTGCACGAAGAACGGCGCCGTCCTGGAAACGATGACCGCATCCTTGCCGCCGGTCGGCCCCAATGTTTCAGCCGACCGGTCAAGATCGGTCGTCCATTACAGTTGGATCGCCTGCCGGGCACGGCGCAAAACAGCTGATCGGACATTTTTCAAGGCCATGTCTCTTCTCGCGCTAACGGCATTGCTGACCGGCTGTGCGACCGAAAAGCCAAAACCCTGGGAGCACACCAAGCCCAAATGGTATGAGCCCGACCTGGATCCGGACGATCGCGCCTTCTATCACGACTTTTTCTTTGGCCGGTAGGTAACGTACTGCCAGTCCTCGACGCAGGGCCGGAGAAGTCACCCCGCCCACTGGCGCCAGCAACGATGACCGCACCCAAATTCGAGATCCTCGGTATCGGCGAAGTCCTGTGGGATTTGTTGCCCGCCGGAAAACAGCTCGGAGGCGCTCCCGCCAATTTCGTCTGCCATGCCCAGGCGCTCTCCGCGTCGGCCCGGTTGATCTCACGCGTTGGCCATGATCCAGCCGGGCAGGAAATCATTTCCCGTCTGGCCGGTTTCGGCTTGCCCACCGAAACCATTGCCGTGGATGCCGTCGCTCCAACCGGCACCGTCTCCGTGGAGGTTTCGGCGGATGGACAACCGCGATTCACCATCCACGAAAACGTGGCATGGGACCGCATCGAAGCCGGCGCCAATGCGCTCGCCGCCGTGAGGCGCGCCGACGCGATCTGCTTTGGCACGCTCGCCCAGCGGACCAGATTCGCGCGAGAGTCCATCGGCGCATTGCTCGCCGCCGCACGGCCGGAGGCATGGCGCATTTTCGATATCAATCTGCGGCCACCCTTCGTCGAGGAGGACGTTATCTTCCGGTCGCTCACCGCCGCGAATGTGCTCAAGCTCAACGAGCAGGAATTGCCCGTGCTGGCCGCTCTCTTCAATCTCCGCGGCGAACCCGTCCACCAAATTACTGCCCTCGCGGATCGTTTTTCCCTTCGCCTGGTCGCGCTCACCCGCGGAGGTCATGGCAGTCTGCTCTTCGCCGGGGGCGCAATCGAGGAGCACCCCGGCTTGCCAGCCGTGGTCCGCGATACCGTGGGCGCAGGCGACGCCTTCACCGCCGCGGTGACCATCGGCCTTTTGCGGGGCTGGCCGTTGGAGAAGATCAGTCGTCACGCCAATGCCATTGCGGCCTTCGTCTGCTCCCAGCCGGGCGCGACGCCTCCCTTGCCCGACAGCCTGCGAGAACCGTTCATGGGCGCGGTCGAATCCGCGAGCGCTTCGCCATAGTATCCACCAACCCGCCGGTCGGCGCATTCGCCATCGCGATCATAAATCGCGGCATGAATCTGACCCATGTCGAGAGTTACACCCCAGAAGGTGGTCCCTGGCCCGTCATCCTCGCCGTCGTCCTTGCTCGACCGGCTCCGCCACGGTCGGTCGGGGCTGGATGGGACGGATTGAGCGGAACGCATCCCGCGCCAAACGGGGCCAGTGAACGGCCAGGAAAAGCCCACCGGGATTTCCGAGCGGGCTCTGTCGCGCCGTTCTGAGCACCGCTCTGACCTTAGCCGCGGCGGCGAACCATGCCGAGAACCATGCCGCCGGCGCTCAGGATTAGGAGCACAGATGTCGGCTCCGGCGTCGGAGCGAATGCCACACCGCGAAGCGAGGTTTGCCCCGTGGCATCGGTGTAGAGGGTCGAGAATTCCTCGCCGCTGGCCTGCGAGATTGTCGTGTCGCTCAGCGTGTCCGTAATTTCATAGAGATAGCTTTCTGCAAGCTCATTTAGACCGTAGCTGGTCGCGAATAATTCGACGTTTCCGCCAACCACTTCCCCAGTTAGGCCGAAAAGGCCCGTCACACCATTTGCAGTCGGCGTATTTGAGTTGGCATTCGCGTTGTTCACCAAGTTCAACCCACTGACCAGATCATAGGCCAAACTCCACGTGCCGCTGCCGTCCGGCTCGCTATTAATCCATTTTTGGAGCCCGCCTTCCCCCAATGCGGCCGCGTTTGCGCTGCCATTCTTGGGTTGGCCGCTGTCGGTCACATACATCACGCTGGGGCTGGCAAAGAAAAACTGCTCCGGGCTGAGGTAAACGAATTTTCCGGAACGGCTGTTGTTCACGCCGTTTTCGTTCGCAGCAGTAACGTTGATTGAACTGAAGTTGCCGCCCAGCGTATTACCGCCGGCCCCGCTCGAAGAGTTCAAATTGGTCAACCGCGTCGCTGTGAGCCCCGTCGTAGAAGTCGGCAAACCACCACCCGGCGCGGTGAGCGACCGGATATCGGTACTGTCGTTGGGCGATCCCGAGGGGGAGTAATCGCGCGAGACCATGAGTGTATTGACTCCGTTGACATCGACGATTTCCACCGCACGCGTTTCCGTTCCCGTCAGCGCGTTGGCCGTCGCGCTACCCGTGGGAGTCGTCGTATTGTTATTGATTGCGGTCGCCGTGGTGGCCCCATCCGTGGCGTAGAACACGCCCCCCGTTCCGTCACCGGTTACCCCCTGTCCGGAAACATAAAATGACGTCCCGTCCACGGTCGCGACGCTGCGCGGGTTATTCATGTTAAACACACCGGTCAAGGCGGTGCTGGTGTCGACGCTTCCATTGGCACCGATCAAGGCCACCACCCGAGGCACGGTAATGGAACTTTGACCGGTCAGGCTTGTCGTTTGCCCAAGTGCGGCGGTCCCGTAGGGCGAACTTGCGCCCAACCCACCGTCAGTGTTGAAAGTACTGGCGTTCACACCGTATCCCATGATGGTCAGGTACTGGCCATTGACCGATTGTTGCAGGATGCCTTCCGAGGCGGACCCGAACTCGCCGGAAATCGCCGCATTTGCACCGTTAGCGGTCTGCGGCAGGACCAGCGGCGCCCCCTCCATCGTGGCAACAGTGCCACCCACGCTCAGTTGGAATTGTTGCAACGAGATTGGCGAGGCGGTGTCGAGCGCTGACGCCGTGATCGTCGGCGAAACCTGGTCGGACACATAGCTCAGAACGAGATCGCCGGCATTAAATGAGCTAAATGTCTGAGCCATCGCCGACTGCGCGATGAGGGAAAGCGCACATGTGAAAACCACTGCGGTCTTGATCGATAGTATGTTTTTCATTTTTGTTGGCGCTCTGGTTGAAGGGAAATAGTTGATGCCGCGATCGGCGTCACCGGCACGCCTTTGTTTGTAAGCCGCGGCCGATTTGGAACTTACGAGCCGATCAGCGTGGCCTCAGGATAGATTTGAAACGCGAGGCACAATCTTACCGCTGCCGCCGCCGAGGTATAATTTGACATTCCACTCTCGTAGGTGAGCGGTGTTACATTCAAATGACGATCGCGTCAAAGTCTTGTGACAAGCAGTAGTTTTGCGAGGAAATTGGCCTCTTGGTAGCTGGTAACTGGCACGCCGCATCATCGATCTCGCCCTGATGCCATTCGCGCGATTTAACCTAATCGCAACAGAGCCTTCACCCAGCTGACACAAATGTCATGCAAACCATCTCGCTGTCATTCTGAGGAGCGCCCGTCGCCCACCGTGTCCAGCAATCCCATAGCTCCGTTCACTGCCTAGGAAAGATGTTTATGCCCATCGCCACAATTATTGCGCCGTCCATCGTCCGCCATCGATCCCAGCAGTTCGTTCGCGACGGGCGCCTCGCCTGCGCCCTCGCCGCCTTCGTGGCATGCGCCGTTCCTCAGGCCAAAGCCGGCACAGCCGACACCTTCAAGACGGGCACAAACATGGTTACGAGTGGAAATTATAATTCTGGCAACCTCCCTGGCAATACGACCGATGTGAGCCTGACGACATCGTCGACGGCACTGACGATTAGCGCCGCTTCATTGACCATGGAATCGCTGACCCAAGCGAGCACCAGTGCTACTTACATTATCACCATCAGTGGAACCAACGGGTCGCTAACGCTGGGCAATAGTAGTACTTTCACCAATTCCAACGACAGCACCGCGAACGATTTGATTGCTGTGACGGGATCAAAAAACCTGACGATCACCGGCAACGGCAGCACAGCCGGATTGGTCCTGGCCTCCAGTGGCAACCTCGACGTTACGGGAAGTAATTCTCTCACCATCGACAGCAACATCTCTGAGGCCAACAGCGGCACGACATTGACGATGGATGGCGGGAGCACCAAGTCGGTTACTCTTGCTGGCACAAACACGTTTTCGGGCGGCCTGGTGGTTGCCGGCGTCGAAGTTGACGTATCCAGCGATTCCAACCTGGGGGCAACGGGCGGCAGCGTCACGATCAACGGCAGCCGCCTGGAATTCACGGCCAGCACGACAATTGGTTCCACACGCAGCATCCTGCTCGGCGCCAACCCGACTGGCAGCAACACCGGCAGCAACTTGGATATCAACGGCGGGACTACGACGGTAATTTACAACGGTGTCTTGCAAAACTTAAATGGCACCACCGTTGGCGACATCGTGAGGCAGGGCGGAGGCACGCTTGAATTGGGTGGCGCGAGCACGTACTCGGGCAACACCTTTCTAAATAATGGGACCACCCAACTTACCAGTGGTAACAATCGTCTGCCCACTACTACCGTGGTGAGCCTCGGCCAGTCTGCCAGCAACAACCTCGGCACGCTGGACCTTAACGGCAACAATCAGACCATTGCCGGTTTGGCCTCCATCGCCGGCTCCAATACCGGGAGCTCGACCAATATCATCGAGTCCACCAGTGGCACCTCAACCCTCACGATCAACGCCAGTGGCAGCAACACCTACACTTACAGCGCCGGCACGGCTGCCAACTCAGGCATTATCAGTGGTTCGATTTCGCTGGTCATGAGCGGCACCGGAACTCAAATTCTGGGTGGGGCCAATTCTTACACCGGGACGACGGCTATCAATGGCGGCACCCTTCTCGTGAATGGGACGAATAGTGGCAGTGGCAGCTTTAGCATCAACTCCGGTACGCTGGGTGGGAGCGGCACGATCCATGGCGCCGTCAGCGGAACGACCGGGGGAACAATTTCTCCTGGCAGCAGCGGTGCCGCCAAGCTGACACTGCAATCGGGCCTCAATCTTAGTGGCGGCGGTACCTACGACTGGCACCTCGTTAACCTCAAGGACAGCTCTACTGGGACGGCCGGCACGGATTTCGACCAAATCAGTTTAACCGGAGGAAACCTCGCCCTGGGTAGCTCCTCGCAACTGACGCTCGATTTTTCACTGCTCGCGGCCGGCAGCGGTCCGAACTCCAGCAACTCATTCTGGGATAGCAACCATAGCTGGACAGTCATCAGCGGGACTTCAACGACCAACACCGGGAGCACCAATTTTTCCCAGATCACCGACCCGGCGTTCACAGACGGCACCTTCTCGACCAGCACGGATGCGAGTGGGGATGCGGTCTTGAACTTTACGACCGCCGTTCCCGAACCGGGCTCCGCCGGGTTGGCCTTGGGCGGCCTCGGCGTATGCGCCGGAATGGTCCGGCGGCGTTCGCGCAACTCCCGCGGCTAGTCGCGACGGGGGCGATTGTCCGAACGTTCAGCCGCTATCGGCTCGTGAAATCGCGATTCGACATTGCCGCCGTTTGTTCCAGCCCCGCGAAATTCACGCCATTTAAACGGTATCTCCACCCGACTGAAACAACGATGCCGTAGATTAACGCCCACTTATTACGGCAGCGCCCTCCCCCAAGTCCAAGTGTTGCGTTCAAGCTCCTATGAAATCGACCGGGCCTACGACCAAAGATCGTTTCACTTCCTCACGGCTGATGCTCAGCTATCTAGCGATAGCCATCGGTGCTCCTGTCATGGCTATTTTTCTGGCAATCATGGCCAGCCCGCAAACCCAGGCAGGGTCATCCAATGCTCTTGCCGGCGTCAACGCTTCCAATGGCGAAAAGCTGGCCGTCTTCAGCTTGCTCTCTCCAGCCGCGATCATCCGAGCGACGATCAGCAACCGCGCCAGGCCGGACCCTGCACCGGACGGAATATGCGGAGTGACAACCGTTTATGCGACACTCCCCGCACCTGCAGTGGAAACTTTCCTGGCCCCGCCATCGGTGGTGAACTTCTTTACCGGCACTGGCTGCGCCGCATTGGGCCGGGATTGGAACAGGGCGGGCAGTGCCGGCCTCATCCACGATTCGGACTTGTTTGCCTTTGACCCGGCTTCCAACCCGGCAACCGATGTCACTCTCGGCACGGTTCGCCTGACCAATCCCGCCCATACCTGGATCTCCCTTGGCGAAGTGGTCACCGGGCCATGCCAGGCAGCGGACCGCAACACGACCGCCATGCGCGAGAGCCCTCCAAACAGCGGGATGGAATGCACCAAGGGGACCATTCTGGTTCACGGCTCGCTCAATGGAAGCGTCAGGCCGCCAGTGGATGAGCCCTGGCAGCGATGGCTTCAGTAAGGAATTCACCGAACTGCAACAAGACCTTCATCCGATTGACACAATTCCACGGCAAATCCTGAACCGGTAATGTCGAGTTCCCCACTCCATCCCGCCGGCTTTCAGCACCCCATGAATCGATCTCCAAAAGAATCCGGCGACGCCGCGACCCGGTGGAAATCACTCCGTCGACTTCGAGCCAAAGCGTGGATCGCTGTCTGGATGGCACTGTCGTGGGGCGTCTGTCCCTTGGCTTCAGGGTCGGCCGCCATCGCGGACGCGCCCATGCCCAGCCTTGCTGGCCCTCGCCACTCCCCCACCGAAGCTTCCAGCATCGCTGCGCCGGCAGAATCGGGTCGGGACACGACGCGCACAGCTCGGGACGACGACCCGCCGGTCGCCGAGGAATCCCCTTCCGCTGAAAGCGCGCGCACCAGTTCCAGCGATCACCTGACGCACATTTTCCGCCCCATCCCGGAACCGAAGGCCTGGCTGATCGCTTTCTGCGGTCTTGCCACCTTGGTCGCCTTGCAGCGCTTCCGCCGCAGGCGAGGCAGGACGCCCTAGGAGACTGTGATATCGCGCTTTCCGTTGGTGATTGGTCATTGGGGCTTCCTTCGTCCTTTGTCCTTCGCGATTCGTCATTCACCCTCTTCCCCCACCGTCGCGTGATCTTTCGGATGCCGTATCACGCCACATCCCCCGCGTCATCCGTCGGCGATTCCAGATCCAGTCCAAAGTGCCGGCGCGCGCAAGACGCGCAAATCCCGTGGGAGTTGCCGGAGAGCCCGGCGTCACGCCTGGCTTGTTCGATGGGCTGGTCGCACCACGCACAGAGGACGCGAAAAACCGGGCGGCTGCTGTCGCGAGAGTATGACGGAGTTTGCCTGGCGTTCATTTTTTCGAGAAGCCTGCGGGGTTGTTCGCAAGCTCTGCCATGAATCAACACCTCCTCTGTAAAGTCCGTATGAACGCCGGGCCGGAGAATTGTTAAGGAAGAGTAAATCTTAGGCAGCCTCCGGAGCCGGCAGGGCGATGGAGACCATGCGACAACGGGAAAGTGAGACGATCAGACAATCAGACGGGCATTGCGATGGTCGTGCGCTTACAAGATCAGCATGCAGTCGCCGTAACTGTAGAAGCGGTAGCGCTCGCCAATCGCTTCCGCGTAGGCGCGGAGGATAAATTCCCGTCCGGCGAAAGCGCTGACGAGCATGAGCAGCGTGCTCTTCGGTAGGTGAAAATTCGTGAGCAGAGCGTCGACTGCCCGGGCGCGGTACGGCGGGTGAATGAAAATGTCGGTGGTCCCCTCGCCGGCGGTCAACGGCAGGCCCTGCGATTCGAGGACGCGCGCGGTGGTCGTGCCGATCGCCACGATGCGCCGCGCCGCATTGATCGCCCGGGCGCTCTCCTGGCTGATCCGAAAGCGTTCGGCATGCATGCGATGGTCCAGGATGTTTTCCACCTGCACCGGCCGGAACGTGCCGACGCCAACGTGCAAGGTGATGAAAGCATGCGGGATCGCCGCGAGGATTTCCGGCGTGAAGTGCAATCCAGCGGTCGGCGCGGCGACCGCCCCGCGCTCGCGCGCGAAGACGGTTTGGTACCGTTCCGTATCCGCCGGCTCGACCGCCCGCGCGAAATACGGCGGGAGCGGCAGTTCGCCTGCGGTGTCGAGATCCACCGGCCCCTCAAAGGCAATCACGCGTTCCCCGTCCGGCAGGACACCCTCGACCACGCCTCGATTGCCCCGCACGAGTAGCACCGCGCCCACCCGCATCCGCCGTCCCGGCTTCACCAGGCACTTCCAGGCGTTTTCGCGAACGGTTTCGAGGAAGAGCAGCTCGACCTTTCCGCCATCGGCAAACACGCGCGCCGGAATCACGCGGGTGTCATTGAGCACCACCAGATCGCCGTCACGCAGAAACCCGGGAAAGTCGCGAAACCACCGGTGTTCGATGCGCTCCCCGTCGCGATGCAGCACCATCATGCGCGAGTCCTCGCGCCGCGGCAGCGGGTGACGCGCGATCAGGTCGTTGGGCAGTGGGTAGTCGTAGTCGCTGGTGCGCACGGGGTCGCAGTACCTGGTTCTTGGTGCTTAGTGCTTGGAAGCCATCGGTGATTGGTTCCTGGTGCGATATTCGAGCGGCGCACGCGGCGCGCACCGGAACACTAAAAACTGAGCACCAAGGACTAATAAGTCTACTTCGGCGCGCGCCGGCTGTCCGCGCCAAAGACCCGCATGAGGTCGCACCGCTGCGCGGCATGCATCACCAGGCCGGCGACGCGACGCTTCAAGCGGCGGGCGCGAAGGGCAAACGAACCGAGCAAGACCATATATAATCCCCACCAGAACAGATCGGTGTTGGGCGTGAACGCGAACCGGTAAAGCAGAATCGCGAGGATCAGCGCGTTGATTAGATACGTCGTCGCCACGGCGTGGTAGTGCAAATGCACGCGCGTCAGGCACTTTGGACCGCCGTGATATTCCGTCACGGTGCGCACGCTGACGCTCCAGAACTGGTTGCCGTAAATCTGGATATCCCAGGCCTTCCATCCGGTGTCGGCGGAATAATTCCAGCCTTCATCCTCGAGCAGGCGGAAGATCTCCGTGAGCAACCGTTCGCGACCCTGGCCGGTCTCGTTCCAGAAATCGAGCTTCGCAATGCCGCCCTTGAGCGAACCGGCGGTGAGTCCGACCTCCGGCCGGGCGATAACGCGTGCGGGCGTAACTTTGTACTTCAGCCAGGTGAAGTAACGCGACCAGCCCCGGCCGAGCGGCTGCATGAAGGCCAGGAATGCCACCAGCAGGCGGGCGGGAATCGTATCGAACTTTGCCTCGATGCGCGCATGGATCATGTAACTGAGCGCCACCAGGAACGTGCCGAGGAACATGAGCAACGGCACCATCCGCAGCTTTTCCAGCGGCCAGCCGAGCACTGCGATGAAGCCCGTGAGCACGACCCACTCGATGCTGCCCAGATAGGCGGCCAGTTCACTATGCGGCGTGGGATAGATCGACTGGAAGAGGCCCTGGCCGAAGACCCCGTGATAAATGATGGGTTTGTTGAAAAGCCAGGTGAAACGCGGCGCCCCATAGATCTGTCCCTTCCACTTGGCCGTACCGGTTGGGCCGAAAAAGATGAGGTGTTTAAACCGTAGCATCGATTCCGCTTCGCCATAGCCTTCCTGCTGCCGCCGAAAGGCCTGGAGCGTAAAGCGCCGGTAGTGCCAGACGATAGCGCTCGGCGAAAAGGCGATGACCCCGCCGTTGGTCTGCAACCGCCAGCAGAAATCCACGTCGTCGCCAGCCTTGCGATACTCGGTGTCGAAGCCGCCGACGCTGAAAAACGCCGCGCGGTGAAACGCCATGTTGCACCCGGGAATGTGCTCGGCCACCACATCGGAGAGCAGGACGTGGCTCGGGCCGCCGGGCGCCGCGGACACCGCCGCCTGGATCCAATTCACCGCGGGCGGCGAGATATTGGGCCCGCCAACGCCGACGTACTCGCCGCTGGTCAGGGTGCCGATCATATAATAAAGCCAGTCGGGGTCGGCCATGCAGTCACTGTCGGTATAAGCGAAGACATCCCCGGTGGCGGCATGCGCCCCGGCATTGCGGGCATAGCTCAAGCCCATATTCGGCTGTACGATCCAGATGAAATCCGGCACGGTCCCACCACCGCCATAAGCCTCGACACGCGCCTCCGGATGCTGCCCGGTCACCTTTGACACTGTCGCTTCATCGTTCGCCGCTCCGCTGCACCGCGCCTGCCGCCGCTCGAGCCAGGCACGAACGATAGCCTGGGAATCGTCCTTGGAACCATCGTCCACGAGCACGATCTCAAAATCCGGATAGGTCACTGCATCGAGCGACTCGAGGCAGTCCCTAAGCGTCTTGCTGCCATTGTAGCTGCACACAATGACACTGGCCCGCGGGTAGCGCGCCAGCTTCACGCGCTCGGTGATCGAGCCATCGCAGCGCAGATATTGCTGGAGGGCGTAGAAGGCCTTTTTCGGCTGGCGGTCGCGCGTCACCAGACCGAACGCCCAGTCTGTAATCTCATGGCCGCCGGTGAACCATTCGTCGGTCCAGGCAAAGAAGATCGTTCCCGCCGCCCCACCCCGGACCACGCTCTCGAGGTGCCAGGACAGGACATCCGCCTGCTCCTGTTCGGTTTTGCGGATGGTGTCGAGGCCAAACTCCCCAAAGATCAGGGGCCGGTCCTCGGCGAGGTTCTGGAGTCGCGCCAGGTACTTCTCAAAATCGCGCTGACGCTCAAGATACACGTTATAGGAAACAAAATCGACATTGCTCGGGAGCAGATATTCCGTGGGTGGATAGGCGGCGTAGCTGTAGAGCGGGCGCGGATCGGTCTCTCGCGCCTGGCGGATGAGTTTCTCGACAAACTCGATCACGCGCCGCGCCCCCAGCCAGCGCACCATCGCGTAGGGAATCTCATTGCCCACATAGTAGCCAAAGATCGCCTCGTGCCCCTTGTTCTTCGCCACGCCGTCACGAATGGTTTGCTCGATCTGCCGACGAATCCTGGGGTTGTTGAGGAATTCAACGTGCTCGGCCCACGGAATCGAGATCAGCACCCGCAGACGAAATTCCCGCGCAAGGTCGAGAAACCAGCGCGGCGGAACATGATAAATCCGCAGCAGGTTCACGCCCATGGCCTGCATCAGCGTAAAGTCCCGCCGCGCTTTGTCCGGATCGCCGACGAAATGGCCGGCCGAATCCGGTGCAAACGGCCCATAAGTCACCCCCTTGATGAACCACTTTTTGTCGCCCTCGAAAAAAAACTTCGCACGCACGCGGATCGGTTCCAACGGGGCGACGGAGGGTCCGGAGGAGGGCAAAGGACTGGGCGCAAGGACTTCGAGCATGGAACGGGCGCCCTTCTTACCGTGAGAGCAGGCACTCGGCAAGTGAGCGCGATTTTTGGTTTTTCGATTCTCGATTCCGGCATTGCTCCGTGTTTCCGCTGGCGTCCGGGGAAATGGAAGAGGCATCCTGCCTCTTCGCCGTCCGAAACCAAGCGGCTGGAAGCCGCTTCCACTTTCCTCCCGGCCCGGCTTTCGATTTGACTCAACCCGAATCAAAAAAAACAAAAATCGAGAATCGAAAATTCTCATGTCCCCAATTCTCAGCGTTCGAAATCTCTGCGTCCAGCGCAGCGCCACCCGTATTCTCAGCGACATTTCCTGGACCGTGCTGCGCGGGGAACACTGGGTCATCCTTGGCGCCAACGGCTCGGGCAAAACCTCCCTGCTGAGTTCATTGACCGGCTACCTCTCGCCCACCAGTGGCAGCATCTCCGTGCTCGGCCAGACCTTTGGGGAGAGCGACTGGCGCGACTTGCGCACCCATGTCGGGATCGTGAGTTCGAGCGTGCGCCAGATGCTGCCCGACCATGAACCGGCGCTCGTGACCGTCATTAGCGGCAAATACGCGATGATCGACTACTGGGGCCGCATCAAGCCGGCGGACCGACTGGCGGCGGCGCGCATTCTCCGCCAGGTGGAGGTCCACCACCTTGCGGACCGGCGCTGGGAAGTCCTCAGCCAGGGCGAGCGCCAGCGGGTCCTCATTGGCCGCGCCCTGATGGCAAAACCGCGCTTGCTGATCCTTGACGAGCCGTGTGCCGGGCTCGATCCCGTGGCCCGCGAACATTTCCTCGCCTTCATTCAGCGCCTCGGCTCACGGCGCGAGGCGCCGGCGCTGATCTTCGTCACTCATCACGTCGAGGAAATTGTCCCGGTCTTCACTCACGCCTTGCTGCTCCGCGGCGGGCGCGTCCTCGCCGCCGGGAAAAAGGGTCCTGTGCTGAACTCCACCAGCGTGAGCAAAACTTTTCACGCGCCGCTCCGCCTCACCCATCGTCATGGAAGGTACGTCCTCCGGGCGAAAGGCGGAATCGGCGAAAACGTCAGGGACGGAGGAATGCAACACTGACAGGATCGCTCCTCGGCTACTCTCCACGAGAATTCCACCACGCCGCGGAATCCAGTGGATGCAGCCGGCAGGCCCTGAACCTGTTGAAGGGGATGTTGGACAATTGCGGCGAAGCCGCCTCAGGTATTTCGTGGTTCCTTCCTTCTCCATCGCAGCTAAGCTGGCGGTCGTGCTTTTCCGCGCCCCATTTCCCTTCGCAAGCGTCCTCCCGCTGGCTGCGCTCTTCCTGGGAAGTCTGCCGTTACGCGCAGGGGAGGCGGTCGCAGCGGATTCGGTCATTGTCGATCCGCCGACCGAATCGGTGATCCATGGCGCCCTGCGGTACCTTGCCGCTCAACAGCAGACCAACGGTTCGTGGACGGCCGCGAACCGGCGCGGAGACCACCCAGTGGCGATCACCGGCTACGTCCTGCTCGCTTTCATGGCGGCCGGGAATCTGCCGGAGGAAGGCGACTACGCGCGGCAGGTCAGTGCCGGCATGCAATTCCTGCTCGATTCCATTCAACCCGACGGCACCTACCGCGGCGTCAACGCCGGCCAGTACATGTACAACCACGGCATCGCGACCATCGCCCTCTCCGAGCTCTATGGGCAGACGCGCTCGCCGGCCATGCGCGCCAAACTCGAACGCGCGGTGAAACTCATCGTCACTACCCAGAGCGATCGAGGGGAAAACAAGGGCGGCTGGCGCTACCGGCCATTTCCCGGGGATGCTGATATTTCCGTCACCGTGATGCAAGTCGTGGCGTTGCGCGCGGCGAAAGACGGCGGCATCGACGTTCCGCAACAAACCATCGACGAAGCCATCGAGTACGTGCGCCGATGCAAATCTGCCGATGCGGGTGGCTTCAGCTATCAGGCTGGCCGTGGCGAGGCGGGCTTTTCCCGCACCGCTGCCGCGATCTACTCGCTGCAAGTCTGCGGCCAGTACGACGACCCGCTGGTCCAGGCAGGTTCGGACTATCTTTTCGAGAAAAATCGGCCCGGCGGCCAATGGTGGAGCTATGGCTGCAACTATGCCACGCCCGCGCAATACATGATCGGTGGCGCCACCTGGAAGCGCTGGTACGCCCTGATGAAAGACGCCCTGCTCGGCAGCGTCCGCCGCGAGGGCGACCAATGCCACTGGGAAGGCGATGTGGGGCCGGTCTATTGTACGGCGACCCATGCGACCATCCTGGCCATGCCCTGGCACTACATTCCCTTGTACCAGCGCTGAAACCGGGAATGCGACTCCTGCTCTGCACCCTCCTCGCGCTCCTCTTGGGCCTTCCCGCGCGCGCTGGCTCCATCGAGACCTACACCGGCGATATTTTTACCGGCAGGGTCGAGCTCGATTTCGGCGGCATCCTCTTTCGCCCTGGGAGAGGCCCGGCGGTCAAAATGGACTTGGGCACCGTTTACCGGGTGCGGTTCGACGGCGTGCCGTCCGTGGAGGAGTTCGTCCCCGGAGTCGTGCTGCGCAACGGCGTCCGGCTCGCCGCACCGTGGGGACCGTTCAACGATCCCGTCGTCAAGTTTCCCAGGCGCAATCTGACCGTTCCAGCCGAAGAGATCGCCTGGATCGTCTACACACGATTTCCTGCCGCCCTGGCGGCCAACGTCCCCGCCGGCCAGACCGGCGCCCTCCTCCCCAAGGGTGATTTCTTCGCCGGTGCCATCCGGGGCGCCGATCCCGATGAAGCGAGAGTTTTCAACCCCATCTTCGGCCCGCGCACCTTACCCGCGCAAGACATCCACGCGCTGATTCTTCGCGATGCGCGCGTGCCTGCGGCGCAATATGAAGTGCGCACCGCGGACGGCTCACTCTTCGCCGCCGATTACCTCGCCCCGGACGGGCCCGGCGTGACCATCAAGCACGCCCTCTACGATAATCTCCTGCTCAGCGCCGGCGAGATCATCGAAATCCGCGCCGGCGCCAACCGCTGCCGCCCGCTCGCGACCTTTGGCGAGTTGCACGCCGAACCACCGGATGGCCTCCAAATCCTGCCCGAACGAGGTTTCACGCTGGCGGCAAAATCCGTGGCCAATGGTACAGTCCCGTCGGGCTTTACCGAACTGGTGGCCAAAGTCGCGGCGGACGACACCACCCCGTCCGGCCAGCGCCTGATTTTCAGCATCTCCGCCGACGGCCGGCCCGTGGTTCGCAGCTCCGCAATGGCCGTGGGTGATCCGCCGCAAAACCTGCGAGTCGCGGTATCCGGCGCCCGCAGTTTCGTCCTTCGCGTCGATGCCGAGGGCACTCCGGCCGCCGACCTGCGCGGTCACTGGATCGAGGCCTTTTTCCTCCGCCGCTGAGTCGATCCACGACCACGATTCGCCCCGACTCTTCCTCTTTCGGATGATTCCCGGCGATCAGGATTCGCCTCGCGACTCCGGGACCGCGGAGCCTATTGGATGTTGGTGTTGGTCGTCCGATGTTTGCGGCGAAGCCGCCTTATACTTTTCGCGGACCCAAATCCTCCCTGCGAAGATCTCGGCCCAATTCCACCATCGCCACATGCCGGAACCGCGCTATTTTGCTCTGGAATGCTGAAACTGCACGTCCTCCCTCTTCTCGTCTGCAGCGCCGGTTTGCTGTCCAGCGCGCACGCCCAAAACGAATCCCCACCACCAAACCCGATCATGCGCGAGGTCAGCCCGGGAGTGTACGAAATCGGTCAATTGCGACTCGATCAAAAGGCGCGCACCGTGAGCTTTCCCGGCATTCTCAATATGAACGACGGGAATCTCGAGTACCTGCTCGTGACCAACCAGGGCAGCACCCACGAGAGCCTGCTGGAAAGCGACGTGGCGCCCAGCGACGTCCATTTCGCCATGCTATTGCTTGGCGCGAAAGGCGCCGGCAAGCAGAGCGGTGATCTCCCGCCGGGACAGATCGATGCAAAGTACTTGAAAGCCGCTCCCAAGCTGAAAGGCGACGACATTACCATCGCGGTCCGCTGGAAAAATGGCGCCGCCGAGAAATCCGCGCCGGTCGAGGACTGGATTATCAATACGGAGACGAAAAAGACCATGGAGCGCGGCCCCTGGATCTACAACGGCTCCATGTTCAACGACGGCCGCTTCCTCGCGCAGCTCGAAGGCGCCCACGCGGCGCTCGTCACCTACCCTGCCGCCTTGATTAATAACCCGCGCAAGGGTAATGATAACGACCAGATCTGGATCGTGAACACCAAGGCTGTTCCGGCGGTCAGTACACCCGTCGAGATTGTCATTACACTGCTTTCGCCCGATCCCAAATCCAACCCGTCCCATCCATGAAAACCCCTCTCGTTCTCCTTCTTCTGGGCCTCGGCGCTGCTCCGCTCTTCGCGGCCAACGACATCATCCCGCGTGACGAAAAGAACCTCTCGATGCGCAATGAAGTGCAGCTCGCCATCGACAAAGGCCTGGCGTATCTCAAAACGCAGCAAAAAGACGACGGCTCGTGGAGCGCCACGGACCCGAACCACCCCGGCCTCACCGCGCTCCCGCTGATGGCCTTTCAGCGCGAGCCGTCGGGCAAGTATCTCAAGGAACAGCCGGCGTTTATGCAGAAGGGTTACGCGTTCCTGCGCAGCAAGGCGCAGCCCGATGGCGGCATCTATTCCCAGGGGCTCGCCAATTACAACACCTCGCTGGCCCTCATGGCCCTGCTCAATTCCGGCAACCCCAAAGATGATCCGCTCGTCGAGACCGCCCACAACTTCATTCTCGGCCAGCAGGCCCGGGGAATGACCAATCCCTCGCTCGATGGCGGCATCGGCTACGGCCCGAATGGCACGGAGCACGCGCATCCCGACCTCGACAACACCCTCGTGGCCCTCGAGGCGCTTCGGGCGTACAAGACCGCGCATCCGTCGGCGGAAGTCGCCGCCGGAAAGGATCTCAACTGGGGCGCCGCCATCGAGTTCGTCACCCGCTGCCAGAATCTCCCGAGCCAGAACAAGGAATCGTGGGCGAGCGATGACCCCGCGAACAAAGGCGGCTTCGTTTATTTCCCGGGAGAAACCCGGGCCGGCAAGACAACCCGCACCGATGGCCGTGTCGCGCTCCGCAGCTACGGCACCATGAGCTACGCGGGTCTGCTCAGCTTCATTTACGCCGATCTCAAAAAGGATGATCCGCGTGTTACTTCCGCCATCGACTGGCTCAAACAAAACTACACGCTCGACGAAAATCCCGGTCTCCAGCGCGCCGGCCTGTTCTACTACTACCATCTCATGACCAAGGGCCTCGCCGCGGCTGGGCTCAACGAGCTAAATCTTCCCGATGGCCGGAAGATTGACTGGGAAAAAGAACTCGGTCTCAAGCTGATCAACCTCCAGAACACCGACGGCTCCTGGGTCAACGACACTGGGCGTTGGATGGAAAAAGACCCGATCCTGGTCACCAGCTACTGCGTGATGGCGCTGGAGATCATTTACACCAGGCTTTAGCCTCCTCGACGATGAGCCTCACCGAGATTCTTGCGGAAGTTGAACGCCTCAGCGAGGCCGACCGCGCCGAACTTGCCCGGCGACTGCGTGCGCGAGAATTGGCCAATGATCCGCAATACCTTGCTGATGTATCGGCGCGCCTGGACCGCGCCTTGAAGGGCGAAGGCCTTGTCGGTGAAGAAGAAGTGCGACGGCGATTGACGGAGCGCGGATTGTCTACCGGTTAATGCCGCGTCACCGCTATGTCGTTTATGAAGCGGCATTCACGACACTGCTCGTCTTGAGCAATGGGAAATTGCCACGGTTCTGCCCGCGATTGAGGCCCTGGCGGAGAAGCCTTTTGCGGCTGCCGATTTCTACAGCCTCGATGCGCACGGCCGCCGAGTGCCCGAGAGTCGCCGGAAACTTCCTGATCGCCTACTGGCCTGATCCAAATACGAGCACGGTTTACATCCTCCGAATCGACCGGCTGGAGGATTGAGATTGGCCCCGCCTTTTGGGAAGCTCTTCCAACGCGAAGGGAAAGTCCTGCGCCGCGGACTGCCTACCGCTCGAACGGTTGAAACTCAACCGGCTTGCCGCAATAGAAACAGCGCGGCTGGTGTTTCAGCAGCTTGCGCTGGCAGTGCGGACAGTCGCGCGCGGGCGTCGGCGCCTTTCGACCGTCGAGCTTGCCGTCCTCGAGGTCGATCTCCTGGATCCGCTGTACCAAGTCGGCATCCGTGCATTCCCAACGCTCGCGAGCAATGCGCCAGAGCGCCTCGGTGACGAGCAGAAGCCTTTCGACATCGCCACGCAGATCCTCGACTTCCGTCTTGGCCTCGCGCGCCGCCACGCGGGCGA